>SESD01000362.1_pt1 | contig 28225 bp, 24 predicted proteins | sample 3171411 | NCBI WGS metagenome assembly SESD01 (sample SAMN06051880, study PRJNA518727) | freshwater metagenome | biome: subpolar coniferous forest; feature: holomictic lake; material: water; isolation source: holomictic Lake 442, 16.5 m depth | place: Canada: near Kenora, Ontario | collected...
CAAGAAGACTCCGGCTGTTGTGATCCATGGCGGCCCTGGTGCCCCGCATAACTATGTTCTTGGAATTGTTCATCTCATTGCAATGACAGGTCGCCCAGTAATTGTCTACGACCAAATTGGATGTGGTCAGTCAACACATATAAAAGATCAGCCAAGTGAGTTTTGGACTGTAGATCTCTTCAAGGAAGAGCTGAATTTGCTTCTCAAAGAATTAAAAATCTCCAAGAAGTACATTCTTGTAGGTCAGTCTTGGGGTGGAATTCTCTCCTTCGCCCATGCAGTTGATAAACCAAAGGGGCTTAAGGGCCTTGTTATTGCTAATTCGCTTGCATCTGTTCCTAAGTGGCTACCCGAAATTGAAAGACTTGTCACTGAACTACCAGCAGCACACCGCAAGGCTGTTCATAAAGGTATCAAGGAGGGTATTTACACTGCACCTGAGTTCCATGCAGCAAATGATTACTTCACCACGCAACATTTAATTCGTGTCCCAATGACAACAGATGTGAGTGAAGGTTTCGGTCAACTTGCAGTTAATCCGACGGTATATGAAGCAATGTGGGGGCCAGTTGAATTCGCACCAATTGGTTCATTGCGCACCTGGGATGTTGAGAATCAACTAAAGAAGATTAAAATTCCGACGCTTCTTATTAATGGAAAGTTCGATGAGGTAACTCCAAAGACTCAAAAGCGCCTCGTAAAGAAGATTAAGGGCGCTGAATGGGTTTGTCTGCCATATTCTTCTCATCTTTCTTGGGTGGAAGAACCTGCAGCCTGGATAAGTGCTGTCAATGAATTTTTGACACGCAAGAAGGTATAACTCTAGAAACTTAGATCTCCACCCCCGATGTATTTGGTCTGTAAGAACTCGTGAATTCCATCAATGCCAAACTTTGTATGATTCCCAAGGAGGATTCGCATAGCGGCCGAGTGCGCGCGTCTCGAACACGCGTAGATGAAAGTCTCGAGGGTTCAAATCCCTCATCCTCCGTTCGATTCAGCTGAAAAAGTTTTGATTACTTTTTCTTATAACCCGCAGGGCATGCAGGCTTAACAGCTGTCACTTTCTTTGTGAGTTTTCCTTTAACGCACGTGATTGTGATCTTCTTAAGCGAAGTAACCTTTGCTGCGGCGGCTTTGGCGTCGGCCTCTTGCTTAGCTTTTAGATCTGCGGCGGCCTTATCTGCGGCGGCTTTGGCGTCGGCAATAACTTTCGCTTCAGCTGCGGCTTTGGCGTCGGCAATAACTTTCGCTTCAGCAGCTGCTTTGTCAGCAATCGCTTTGTCTGCGGCGACTTTATCGAATCCACCAGAAATGTTGACGTCAAAGGGCAAAGAAGCAACACCGCTTGCTACTACACGAATCGATGATGGTCCATCCTCTACCTTTTCATTAAATGTGAAAGAAAAAGTTGACGGAACATTAGGCGCTATAGAAGTGTTTGAGTAGTCAGTAACTCGCGCATAAAACACATGCTGAGAAGCTATATTTGTAATTTGCACTAATCCATAGTTTGTTGCGTTTTGTTGTTCGTCCCCCCAGAAAGTACCTTGAGTCAGACCAGCGAGTTGCTTGCCAGATAATGTGTACGTTATTTTTGGAGAAAGACTAGTTGCTGAAATTGAATCGATGATCGGAAGCCAAGAAGCATTCGCTTTTCCAGTCGGTGTATAAAGGTTCATATAACCATATTCACTACTAACCATTACTTGTCCGTTTGGCAATACCAACATGTTAGTTCCATTTGCAATAGAACCTGATGCAGCTGTTATTAAATCATCGGGCAGGGTAATCCATGTATTGGAAGGCGTATCGTATTCATACCACGTTCCTGGTGCCATGAAAAAGGAACCTTCGGTTGATGAAACAAATGCGCTGGTTTGAACCAATACATTTCCATTAGGTAGCACTGCTGCTGGATTATCTGCAGCGACCGCCTGTAAACCATTTTTTAATTTAGGAAAATCTGGAACGGAAGTCCAAGAATTTAAAATAGGATCGTAGAGAGCATTAGGTCCAGTTGCGCCCATCGCAAGTACTTTTCCATTTGGAAGAGTAAGGGCTGGTCCAATTTCGCCATGACCTAAGTCGTAACCAATTCTGGCGGCAGGTGTCCACAGACCAGTTATTGGGTCAAAAATCTCGGTATAACCAACAAGCTCTGGAGAGTTGTCGCCATTCCAAATATTTAGAATTTTATCGTTAGATAATAATGTGTAACCCTGTTCACCGTTGGACGTACGTTTATTAGTTCCTGTCGCAGTCCACGTCGACGTTTTTGGATCGAAAAGCATTGCATACAATCCCGCCGTATTTCTACCTCCATTCCATCCCACCATGATGCGACCATCGGCGAGTTCGACAAATGGAGCCGCTCCAATTCCAGTCCAATCTCCCTCACCATTATTTGGTGGTGTAACGAATGTCCACGTGTTTTTGACAACGTCATACAAGTAACTCTGATTGGAATTTTCTTCAAATGCCCCATTAGCGGCCGTATTTTGTTCGCCACCAACAATTATGAAATTACCACTGTGTAAAACTGCGCCATTTACGTTTTGTGGGTTATATCCGGCTGGTGGTTGCGCAGCCTGCTCCCAAATGCCGTCTAAATAATTTCCATTTGCGTCTGGTGTTAGTAACCACCATTTCTCGAAACCCCCACCGCCACGTGATTGGATAAGAACTTTTCCGTTCGTCATTAAGTACATATGTTCGGCACTGCCATCAAGGGCTTGAGGACGAGGTACTAGCTGCCATACGTCTTTACCTGTGACGACTCTTTTTAAATTGATACCTATAATCCAGTTACCAGAACCGTCTTGCTTCATAACTTCATCTGCGGCAGAAAAAATCTTTACTGTTCCATCGGTTTGGGGTGAAATCAAATATTGCGTTCCTTGATTTGATTTATAATCCCCACTACAAAAGTTGCAGTACCAGCTGAGAATGTAGTCAACATTTGAAATATCGAAACTCACAACACCGGATGAATCAGTACGCCCTTCTTGGCGATCATGACGATTAACTTGAAAGAGAGTAACTTGATTACCCGCTCCAACATTTTTCCCGGTTATTGGGTTCATAGCTACAAACGAAACATGCACATTTGCAGCAGATGCGCTAGGAATTGCAATTGCAGTCAAGAAAAGAATTATCGAACCTAAGTACGCAAGTTTCTTCATTTCAATCTACCTCTCCGTAGATTTAGCCACATTTGCACTCTCTTTATCAGACCAACATAGTGCTAAATTAGGGTTACGGAGGTCTTTAACTCTCAATAATTAAATTTCTACCCCAATGTATTTGGTCTGTAAGAACTCGTGAATTCCATCAAAGCCACCTTCGCGACCCAAACCAGATTGCTTGACTCCCCCGAACGGTGCAGCTGGATCTGAAATGACGCCTTTATTAATAGCAACCATTCCTGATTCCATCGCCTCCGCTGTGCGAAGTGCGCGAGTGAGATTTGCTGAAAACACATAACTAATTAGCCCAAAGTCAGTGTCATTTGCCATCGCGATTCCTTCTGCATCGGTATCGAAAATAACGATTGGCGCAACTGGGCCAAAGATTTCGTGGAGCAAGATGGGATTATCCTTTTCAACAATTAGTACTGTGGCTGGATAGAAAGCGCCAGCACCTTCTGGTTTAACTCCACCAACTTCAACCTTCGCACCCGCTGCAACTGACTGGTCTACTAATTCAGCGATCTTATTGCGCTCTTTCATTGAGACAGATGCTCCAAGTGTTGTGGCGCTCTCGGTTCCACGGCCCATAACAAAGCCACTCATGGAATTAGTCATCTGGGCAATAAACTCTTTAGCGATTCCACGTTGAACAAAGATTCGGTTAGCAGACGTGCACGCAGCGCCGCCGTTTCGCATTTTGGCCAGGAGTAATTGAGGAATAGTGACTGCAAGATCGGCATCATCATGAACAACCACTTGTGCATTTCCGCCAAGCTCCATTGAGCAGCGAATAATTTTGTCGGCAGCCTCTTTAAGAAGTACTCGGCCAACTTCAGTTGAACCCGTAAATGAGAGATTCTTTACTCGTGGATCGTGCAGCATCTTTGAAATTGCTTCGCCAGTCTTTTCAGGAAGAACTAAATTGAGAACTCCCTTAGGCAATCCCGCGCGCTCCATTACATCGACAATGTACATGGCAGTTAACGGTGTCTCAGTTGCGGGCTTCAAAATCATTGTGCAGCCGGCAGCTACTGCTGGACCGATTTTGCGTGTTGCCATTCCAGCCGGAAAGTTCCACGGTGTAATAAGAATTGAAAGACCAATTGGTTCGTGTGTTACAAGAATTCGCTTATCCCCTGATGGTGACTTACGGAAATCCCCGGGTGTGCGAACTGTTTCTTCAGCAAACCAGCGAAAAAACTCTGCCGCATATGCAGCTTCTCCGCGAGCATCGGGCATTGCTTTTCCATTTTCGCGTGAAATGAGTGTAGCTATCGCCTCAATTTCACTTGTCATGATCTCAAAGGCTTTGCGCAAAATCTCAGATCTATATCGTGGCGCTGTTTTTGCCCAAGACACCGCAGCGGTATCGGCGGCGGCAATGGCCGCTTCACAGTGTGCGTCACCGGCTAGGGAGACTTCGGCAATAACCGATCCATCGCTTGGATCATGGACAGCTACCTTGCTAACTCCATCGACCCATTGGCCATCGATATATAACTGTGTATGCATAGGGCGAGCATACGCTCAGCCTGCAAGAAGTTGAAGTCGGTGCGCTCTACGATAGAGCCATTGCAGTTGCGATCATTCGCACTCATATGAAGGAGTAATTAGTGCCCAAGTCGTGGACTGATGACGCGCTAGCACCGGTAGTGCTGCAAGACCATGCGCATCTTAAGGATTCTTTTGCCTACACAGTAAAGCGGCGCATATTAGGTAATCCTCTGAACCGACACTCATTAGGCCATCAGCGCTTGAAGAAGCGTTTTGCTTTAGGAATCTTGTCCTCTGACTGCATTTCATCCTCGGCATATGGCTCTGAACAGATTCTCATCGCGCTTCTGCCAGCTTTTGGTTTAGCTGCCTTTGCCATTTTGATGCCGATGACGGCAATAATCCTAGTGATCCTCACAATTATTACTCTGTCTTATCGCAACGTGATTAATGTTTATACCAAGACTGGTGGGGCATACATAGTTTCGCGCGATAACTTTGGTCCAGTTGTTGCACAAATTGCCGCCGTCGCCTTGATGTTGGACTACATCGTAACTGTTGCGATTCAATCATCTGCTGGTGTAGCTGCGATTATTTCTACATTCCCTTCCTTAATCTCATGGAAGATCCCAATGATTTTATTGGTAATTGTAATCTTGACATATGGAAACCTGCGTGGAGTTAAAGAGGCGGGTAAGGCCTTTGCAATGCCGACCTACTTCTTTATCGGTTGTATGCTCATTGTTTTTGGCATGGGTCTATACCGTCAATTCAACGGCACATTAGAAGTCCTTCCAACTAACAACGATGGGGCTATAGCACTTGGTCAAGGACATGGACTTCTAACTTTTGCTGCAATCTTTATACTGTTGCGTGCATTTGCAAATGGTGGATCATCTCTTACGGGTCTAGAGGCAATCTCTGACGGCGTTGCGCTCTTTCAACAGCCAGAACATGTCAACGCCAGACGCACTTTGGTCACGATGAGCGTTCTACTGGGAGCCCTTGTTCTGGGTGTCTCATGGTTTGCGCACAAAATCCATGCCATGCCATACGAACTAGGTACTCCAACGGTGATTTCTCAGATTGCAAAAACAATCGTTGGTAACGGTGCCTTTGGGCAGACCATGTTCGTAATGGTCCAACTCGCAACGATGTTAATTTTATTTGCTGGCGCTAACACAACGTATAGCGCCTTCCCGCTCTTGTGTAACTTTGTTGCAACTGATGGCTATTTGCCTCGCCAGCTAACAAAGCGCGGACACCGACTAGCTTTTTCCAATGGAATCCTGCTCTTATCTGGCGGTGGAGTCTTCTTGGTTCTATTCACTGCAGGCTCCGTAGAACACCTAGTTGCTTTTTATGCCTTAGGTGTTTTTACTGGATTTACTTTGGCCGGTTTTGGAATGACTCGCCATGCCCTTCGCAATAAAGTGGGGGCTTGGCGTGCAAAGATCTTTATTAACGCGCTATCGGGGTCAATTTCATTTGCCGTAGTCATAATTTTTGCAGTTGTAAAATTCACTGAAGGGGCCTGGTTAGTAATAGTTGCGGCTCCAATTTTAGTAATATCGTTTTTGCGACTGCGTAGCCAGTACGATCGCGAACAAGAGGCCTTAGCCGTTAAACGTCATCACGAACGTGCCACATCAATTGCACGCCATGATGTGACCGTCTTAATTGATAGTGTTGATCTTGCGACTGTTGGCGCGATTCGATACGCAAGGAGTTTAAATCCACGTAATTTAGCCGCCGTTCACTTTGTGATCGATGATCGTCGTGCAGAAGATATTCAAAAAGCTTGGGCGTTATCTGATGCACTTGATGACGTCACACTTGAGCTTATTGACTGTCCAGATCGACGTTTACCTAACGCAACTTTGGATTATGCAATCCGCATGACCGAGAAAGCAGATGTCGAGTTAACGCTTCTTTTACCTCGCCGTTCTTACTCTGGTTTCTTAGGTCGATTACTACACGACCAAACCGCTGAACAGATTGCCGCACCTATTTCTCAATTGCCACGAGTAGTTGCAACAATTGTTCCATTTGATGTTGATCGCATTGCATCTGGATCTACTTTAGAAGTTCGGCAACCACACGAAGTCACAAAGACTGCCAAGCCTGCCCCAAAAACAAAGCGTGTAGCGCCCATAAATATCGAACCCGTTAGCCATTACGCTGAAAATATCACTGCAATTAGTGAGATTCAGTGGCGTAAGCGAGCTCAGGTTCAAGGTCGTGTTACGTCGATTAAAACCGCTCCCCGCGGCTCTGCACCAACTCTTGAGGTTGAAATCTGGGATGAAACTGGCGGCGTATCGCTGCAGTTTTTAGGTCGACGTGAAATCGCCGGCCTTGAAGTCGGTTCACAAATGCGTGCTGAAGGCATGGTTGGTGAGGAAGAAGGATCCATGGTGATCCTTAATCCTTCGTACGAACTCCTTGTATAAAATCTTTCAGTAACTGCGCACACTCTGTAGCGAGCACGCCTGAACGTACTTCTACTTTATATAAGGACCTGGGATCTCGTAACAAGTCCCACACCGAGCCCACTGCACCGGCTTTCTCGTCCCATGCCCCAAAAACTAACGTTGAGATTCGAGACTGTGCAATTGCCCCTGCACACATTGCGCATGGTTCAAGCGTGACAATAAGCATGTGGTCCTCTAACCGCCAACTTTTATTGAGTTGTGTTGCACGGCGTAAAGCGACTATTTCAGCGTGGGCAGTTGGATCTTTGAGTAGCTCGCGCTCGTTGTGACCAACGGCAATGATCTCTCCGAGTTTATTAACAACTATTGCGCCAACTGGTACATCATCGCTAGCAAATGCATCGCGCGCAACCAGTAATGCTTGCTGCATTAACTCTTCATCGTTCACAGGTCTAATAACTCTGCAAACTGATCACCGAAACCAAGTCGATTAGCAATCGCCTCTAGTTGTTCATCTGGAAATAACTCTGAATCATCACATAAGGCAAAAAGCTCCATACTGCTCATACCAAGATCTGCCAAAATCTCCATATGCCCTATTGGTGCAGCTTCATCATCTTCTTCTTCTGGAATCGGCAAATCGGCAATCTCTAATAACTCTTCAGCTACAGGGTAATCAAGTGCGCACGTGACATCACTGAGGAAAAGTGAAATATGCGTACCAAGTACACGAATTAAAATAAAGAACTCTTCGTCGATAGAAATAAGTGCGATTGCTCCGCCATTTGTTTGTTGTGACTTTAAACTCGAAATCATTTGAGCAATATCAGTTGGATCGGGAAGTAGACCTAGGGTCCAGCGACCATCTTCATGCCAAGCGGCCACAGCGATATCGAATTCATCTGTGATACCGCTTACTTTTATACCCACATCAATCTCATCATCCAAGGCTTCGAACTCTTCGATCTCTTCAACGAGGTCATCTTCAAATTCGGGCATGCGAGCATAATTCCACTCATTGGAAAAGAATGAAAGCCCTGTAAGGTAAGGGGTATGAAAGTACATGTTGCCAACCACCCGCTTATTGCCCATAAATTGACGGTTTTGCGTGACGAACGTACCGATTCGCCAACCTTTCGCCGGCTAGTAGAAGAGTTAGTAACTCTGCTTGCCTATGAAGCAACTCGCGACGTTCGCACTCATAGTGTTTCCATCACGACCCCAGTCGTGAAAACCCAAGGATTAAAGATGGCAGAGCCTCGACCAGTTGTGGTTCCAATTTTACGAGCTGGGCTTGGAATGCTTGAAGGAATGAGCAAGTTAATTCCTACAGCCGAAGTTGGCTTTCTTGGGATGGTACGAGATGAAAAAACTCTTCAAGCCAGTACATACGCAAATCGACTACCAGATGATTTATCTGGTCGGCAGGTGTTTGTTTTAGATCCCATGTTGGCAACGGGTGGAACTTTGATTGCAGCTTTCCATTACCTGATAGACCTAGGTGCTAATGACATCACAGCTATTTGCATTCTTTCTGCACCAGAAGGTATCGCTGCGGTTGAAAAGGAGTTTGCTGGAAGCAAAGTTCCGATCACGATTGTTACTGGTGCCATGGATGAAAAATTAAATGAAAATGGATACATAGTCCCAGGCTTGGGCGATGCTGGAGACAGATTGTATGGAGTCGTATAAATGGCTTCAACATCTCCTGGGTATGGAATCACTATTCGCGTTGAAGGTACTCCAAGTTCGCAGCCCGTAGCTTTAGCAACAACAATTATTACGGCCGCAGGAGCAACTATCACTGCACTAGATGTTGTCGAATCTCTTATGGAAAAAGTAGTAATCGACATAACATGTGACACGGTTAATTCTGGACATGCCGATGAAATCACAGTTGCCTTATCGAAAAATCCAGATCTTAAGGTCCGTAAAGTCAGTGATCGAACATTCTTATTACACCTTGGCGGCAAGATTGAAATTCAATCTAAAGTCCCGCTGAAAACGCGCGACGATTTATCTCGTGCTTACACACCTGGCGTTGCTCGAATTTGCCAAGCTATTGTCGATGACCCCGCCGATGCGCGCCGCTTAACAATTAAGCGCAATACCGTGGCCGTCGTCACTGATGGGTCTGCGGTTCTAGGCCTAGGAAACATAGGCCCCGCAGCAGCTCTACCAGTTATGGAGGGAAAGGCGGCACTCTTTAAGCGCTTTGCCGATGTTGATGCATGGCCAGTATGTCTAGATACCCAAGATGTCGATGAGATTGTTCGTACAGTTCAGTTAATTGCCCCTGTCTACGGCGGAATCAACTTAGAAGATATCTCAGCGCCGCGATGCTTTGAAGTCGAACGCCGTTTACGTGATCTACTAGATATTCCTGTTTTCCATGACGACCAGCACGGTACGGCAATCGTTGTTCTGGCTGCACTCCGTAATTCGCTCAGGCTTGTTAATAAGAACCTAAGTGAGGTAAAGATTGTTCTTAGCGGTGTAGGTGCAGCTGGAAATGCTATCGCCCGCTTACTCACTCTCAATGGTGCCAGAAATATTGTTGGTTTTAACCACAGTGGTGTCATTAGTAATTCTATGAAGTCAGAAGACACTATGCAGCAATGGTTCATTGATAATAGTAATCCAGATAACTTCACCGGAACCATGTCCGGTGCTATGGCAGGTGCCGATGTATTCATCGGAGTTAGTGCGCCCAATGTCATCACTGAATCCGACGCTGCATCCATGGCGCCTAAAGCGATTATTTTTGCTCTTGCAAATCCAGATCCAGAGATTGATCCGGTCATTGCACGCAAATATGCAGCTGTCGTTGCTACAGGTCGAAGTGACCAACCTAATCAAATTAACAATGTTTTAGCTTTCCCTGGAATTTTTCGAGGCTTACTTGATGCGCATGCAAGTAAAATTACAGATGAGCTGTTAGTTGCTGCAGCCGAAGCTATTGCGGATTGTGTTTCACCTGACCAGTTAAATGCATCTTTTATTGTTCCCAGCGTCTTTGATCCAAATGTGACTAAAGCAGTAGCTGCAGCGGTCAAAAAATCGGTGTGATTGAGCTAGCCGCATCATTTGATGCACAGTTATCCTCACTCGCCCCATTTTTAATCTACCTGGTAACTGGTGTCATAGTTTTCATTGAAACCGGTGTTTTATTTGGCTTTTTCTTACCTGGGGATTCCATTCTCTTCAGCGCCGGTCTTGTGGCAGCAGCCCACACAGATGTGAATATTGTGATTTTGGTGACGGTTATTTTCTTTGCCGCATTTTTTGGCGACCAAATTGGTTTTGTTTTAGGTCGACTCGTTGGACGTCCCTATCTAGAAAAAAGAAAATCCCCACGAATGCAAAAAATGATCGCTCAATCCGAACGTTTTTACGAACACACTGGTTGGTGGGCCGTTGTTGCTGCGCGCTTCTTCCCATGGATTAGAACTTTTGTCCCACCGATCGCAGGTGCTTCCAATATGAATTACTATAAATTTCTTTCGGCAAACGCTTTAGGTGCTTTGCTATGGGGCGTTGGAATCACCGCTGCTGGTTACTATGCAGCCACCTTGCCATGGGTTAGAACATGGTCTTATGCAATTGCAACTTTCTTTATTTGTGCTTCGCTGGTTTCCGCACTCGTGAACTACTTACGCCACCGGCAATAACTCCTGCATACGTCATAACTATCCCAGTTATGAGGTAAGCGCTGACATGCACACCATTAGTCGGTGCCACTACATCAATTATTAACGATCCAACTAGCTGGCCTCCAACACTAAATAATGTGAAAGTTAGAACTCCTAGGTGTTGCACAATTGTTGAAGTAAAAGCTATAAAAATTACTCCTATCGCGCCGCCGGTGTAAATCCACCAAGGGCCAGATGGCAGAGCAACAAAATGTGTCTTACCCATGGCAACTGCAAGAAGAATAAAAAGCCCTAAAAAACTTGTTCCAGTAATAAAGTTGAAAAGTGAGGTTGTAAAACTTTGATGTGAGTATTCATTAATCTGACCATTAAGTGCGCGCTGAATTCCAACAATCGCACCAGCAATACAGCCTGCAACAACAGTAATTACAGAGAGATTTCTTGCATCTATTCGATCGGCTACTGAGACAACTACAGCAATTACGGTAAGTGATGCGGCGATAATACGCCGAGTATTTATGGCTTTTTTCCCGCCGCCCGTAAGCCCTATACGATCGACGACCAACGAAATGGCTGTCTGCCCAGCTATGGAGGCCACAGAAAAGATGGCCACCCCAATGAGGGGGACGACTTGAGTTTGAATCGCAACGAAGCTGCCACCAAGAGCCCCGGCAAATAACTTCCAACGGGTAATCTCCCCGCGCGAGACCGCTAATCGAAGATCTGAGACACCTTCTCGTATTGCGGGATTTACTAATGTAATAATTGCAATAACTATAAAACCAGAACCAAAAGAAACTACTGCAGCTTCAAGGCCATTATTGAGCCTAATTGAGAGCTCACCATTAGCACGGGACTGAAAGGCAATCATTACTCCCGTGAGAGCAGCGAGCAGATCTAAGCGCATGGTGCGAGATTACCAAGAAAAGCAAAAGCCGGGTGGAACCCTCGTACCCACCCGGCTTTAGCTTATTGATTATTTATCCCTTAAAGACTGTGTCCCAATCCGAGATGGTCAATGTATAAAATTGGCCACCTTCGACTGTCGCATTATCAAGAACCAGCTTTTTATCCTTATTGCGATTAACTAGGTCAGGACGAGATGGTGAAAGTGCACCTTTCACACCTGGGTCAACGGTTGTGACACCGCTGTACGTGTGAATCTGAGCGTTGAACATGAAATATGTCTTTGTGTCATTTCCTTTACGTAAGAAATCTGACACATCGATGATTCCACTGGACTCCTCATCTAAAGTCATGAACTTAGAACCTGTGGCTGAGAAGTACTTAGGATCAAATTGTGCAACTACTGCCAACTTCGCATCCTTAATTCGGTAAGCCAGTAGACGTGCAACGTGTGCATTGTTGCCTGGATCTTCCTGAATCATAATGATTCCATCTTTAGTAACAGTTAAGTTATCTGGCTTGCTCAAATATGGGGCCTCGCCACCATTAAGAAGCATCTCTAACTTTGCCCCTAATAGAGGGTTCTGAGCATCTTTAAATGTCAGGCGCCACAACGCTCCACCGTCACGTGCGTAGGTCGGTTCATCAGGGTTAGCCTTTGTTGCTACTGGATCTTTATTGGATTCAGTAGTTAGGAAATAAAAGATGTTTGGATTACTTGGATCCCAGTTTCCATCTTCAATTCGAGAAAATCTGAATCCGTTATCACGTGCACCTTTTGCAAAATCTGCAACACTCGCGTTCCACTCAATCTTCTTGAATGTCGCATCTACTGGAGTCGATTTAGCAACGGTTGTACGCAAGATATTGTCATCAGCGATCGTAGGAACATTTAGAACATAGAGATCACCGTTTGTAAGTCCTGCTTTATCAACCGATGTTCCTGTTGACTGCTTCTTACCAATATAGAGATGTAGTTGGCTATCTGTTGCAGACCCATCTTCAGTGCTAATTACAACGGTGTTTGGTCCAGGCTTAGTACTAGGAATTATATTTTCGAATGAGAGCATTCCCATGCGTGGTAGTTGATAACCATTTCCATCCATGTCAAAACCAAAGCCGCGTGAATTATCTCCGACTTCTTCACCGGTTGTATAAAGGGCGCCCTCATAACCGATGCCGTTGTACATGAAAGTACCTACTGGTGAATATGTTGCAGAACAGAATCGGCTGATACCCCAACCAAATGATCCTGCAGTCTTACCATCGTAGGATCCAGCTGTAGCACCAATTGGTTCTCCGCCTAGAGGGTTAGATTGGTAAAGCCCCGTCTTGTAATTATAAAAACTGATCTTTTTGATCAGTGGCTCGGCAGATGTTATTGATTTTGTGCTCAGGCTGTAGTTCATCTTAGTGATTGATACACCCCATGGATTTTCATTAGACATACTGCGGGCTGCAATCTTGTCGGTAATAGATACCTCATGAGAGGCCAGAACAGTTAATCCGCCGACACCATTTAAAAAAGCACCCATACCGTCTGGAATGCCGCGAATAATCGTTCCTTTAATAACATCACCTGTTGTTACAAGTGGATTTAGAACTGCTGCCTCATTGGTCGAAATCATATAAATAGGCGTCTTTTCAGGCCATGTAGCTGCCGTTAACGCACTTGCGGCCGAGAATACTGTTACCGCGATAATCACTTTCTTGAAATTCATATCTGCCTCTCAATTAGTCCAAAGTGGAATTGAGAGAATTATCGGACAGGCTCAGAGAACAGAAGATATACAACTACAGAATTATAGCCATACCCTGAGTGAACAGTTAGTTATGAGTGCCGTGGAATTCTCGCTTATCAGCGATCCAATCCATAAGCGCAAATAAAACTCCAGAGGCAACAAAAGTTAAGTGAATGACTATCCTCCACTTGGTGCCTCCCCCAACATGATCTTCGCCTGATAGTTCAATAAAATCTTTGAGCAGTTCAATGACAGAAATAGCAACTAAAGATCCTATTAACTTAATCTTTAAGCCACTGAAATCGATTGTTCCCATCCAGTGTGGGCGATCTTTTGACTCTGTTGCAACATCAATGCGGGATACAAAGTTCTCATAGCCGGCAAAAATCACCATAAGAATTAAATTTGCTAAGAGGGTTAAATCCAACAAAGCCAGTAAGTCAAGGGTGAAGCTTTGTGGCGTCGCCTCACCAATATGCAGAGCTAGGTGATAAAACTCAATGATAAATCTAAAGCACAGTAGGACTAAAGCCCCAACCAAGCCAAGATAAAGAGGTGCTAGTAGAAAGCGAGAACGAAAGAGGACAACTTCGACACCGTGTGTAATGCGATTCATAGGAGAACTTTAACTTATCCTTCAAGCAGGAGCGTGACTTGGAGCCACTCTTCTTCGAGTTTGTCTCTGTCTAAGCGTGCACTCTGCAAATCCTTCGCAATTTCGATTAATCGTTCGGGCTCAAATGCTGCAGCTTCCTGATGAGCCACTAACTCTGCAAACCGAGCATCGGCCTTTTCCATCTGTCGTTCAAGACGAACTTTATCTTTCTTTAATTGACGTTCTTCAGCAGCGTTCGAACTCTTCTTTTCTCTCGGAGCCGCTTCTTGAGTCTGGGTTGCTTTCTCGCGCATCTCTAAATATTCATTGACGCCTCGTGGTAAATCTCGAACTGCTTTATCTCCAAGCAGTCCAACAAATCGATCGCATACTCGCTCTAAGAAATATCTGTCGTGGGAAATAACAATCAATGTTCCGCCATAGCCATCAAGTAAGTCTTCAAGCTCAGTAAGCGTCTCAATGTCGAAATCATTTGTTGGTTCATCGAGCAGTAATACGTTGGGGCTATCCATTAATAGACGCGTTAACTGCAGGCGGCGCTTTTCACCACCCGATAAATCACCTACTGGGGTCCACTGTGATTCTCGATCAAAACCTAAGCGTTCGCAGAGTTGTGAGGCTGAAAGTTCACGTCCGCCACCTAGTTCTACACGGTTAGCAATCTTTTCAACGGCTTCGAGTACACGCCAGGTTGGGTCTAACTCATCGAGATGCTGGGTTAAAAAGGCTGGTTTTACTGTTATACCCGTAACTAGTTTTCCCGCAGTTGGATGAATCTCCCCAACCAACGTACGCATAAGTGTTGTTTTTCCAGCGCCATTAATACCAACAATGCCGATTCGGTCGCCAGGGCCAATATTCCAATACAGATCATTTATAAGTTCATTATCACCAAGTTTTACTTGAATGTGATGTGCCTCGTACACAGTTTTTCCTAAACGGTTCAAAGCAAATTTAAGAAGTTCACCTTGGTTGCGGGGCTCGGGCTCACCGGCGATTAAAACATTTGCGGCATCAACTCGAAACTTTGGCTTTACTGTTTGCGCAGGTGCCCCCCGGCGCAGCCATGCAAGCTCTTTCTTGATCAACATATTACGGCGCTGATCCATAACTGATGTTTGGCGAGCGCGCTCGGCTTTTGCTAAAACGAAAGCGCTATAGCCACCGTCATACTCTTCAACTTTCCCATCAACTACTTCCCATGTTCGATCCGTAACTGCATCTAGGAACCAACGATCGTGTGTTACCACTGTTACTGCCAACCCTTTGCGATTATTTATATAGCTAGCAAGCCAAGCGACACCTTCAACATCTAAATGGTTTGTTGGCTCATCTAATAAAATTAGATCCAGCTCATTAATCAATAATTTTGCTAAACCAACACGCCTGCGTTCCCCGCCAGATAATTGACCAAATTTACGATCAAAGATGTGATCATCGAAACTACCGAATAAGCCAGTAAATACTTCGCGAATATTTGGCTCGCTCGCCCATTCGTGTTTTGCTGTATCTCCTAATACAACTTCCCCAACAGTACTTTCAGGATTTTCGAAGTCGACCTGCGAAAGAATTCCAATGCGTGCAGAGTTGGATTTAGTTACGCGCCCTGAATCAGGAGCTTCAACGCCGGCTATAACTTTCATAAGCGTGCTTTTGCCGCTGCCATTTCGACCCACGATTCCAATGCGATCACCTTCAGATACGCCTAGGGATACGGCGATTAAAAGCTCTTTAATATCAAAGGCCTTGGAGACCTCTTCGATATTTACAACATTGCGCGCCATGATGGGAGAGCGTACCTTTCATACATGAATGTGACTGACCGCGAATACGCGCTAGAGCTAGATAGAAATGACCCACTAGCCCATTACAAGTCGCAGTTTGTGGTCTCGGATCCAGAATTATGTTATCTAGATGGCAATTCACTGGGCCGTCTTCCAAAGGCAACGATCACTGCAATCAGTGACTTCATGACACATGAATGGGGCCCTGAGGTTGTTACTGGTTGGGGGCATTGGGTGGATGAAGCTCAGCCAACTGGAGACCTGCTTGCAGCTGCGGCATTAGGGGCTGGGCCAGGTCAGACATTGGTGTGCGATACAACATCAGTTAATTTCTATCAGCTGTGTTTAGCAGCGATTCACGCGCGCCCTGGCCGCAAGACAATAATTACAGACGTCGCTAATTTTCCAACGGATCGTTATATTCTTGACGGAATTGCTAAACAGTTCAACTTAAATCTTGTACTTATTAATAACGAAGACTCTGCGCAAGTAGCTCACGAGCGGATTACTCCAGAACTCTTGGCTCCGTATCTCAATGACGATGTCGCACTTGTTACATTGGAAGTAATTCAATATAGATCTGGTGCGCGCACCGACATAAAAGCTATTACCGATCAAGTGCGTGCAATTGGTGGATTAGTCGTCTGGGATGCCAGCCATGCTGTTGGTGCCATTAATTTAAATCTTGATGCAAGCGGGGTTGATTTGTGTGTCGGGTGTACCTACAAATACGGTAATTCAGGTCCAGGTTCACCTGCATGGCTTTACGTGAGTAAGCGAATTCAAAAAGAGTTACAAGTCCCTATCCAAGGTTGGTTTGCTCAAGGCGCACAGTTTGAAATGGGACCAAACTTTGAAAAAGCTGATGGGATACGTGGCTTTCAAATCGCAAGTCCATCATTAATGGGTATTCGCTGTGTACAAACTGCTTTCTCGATGATCAAAGAAGCTGGCATTGATGCAATCGAAGCTAAAGCAGCCATCGGCACCCAGATGATGATTGAACTATTTGATGCTTGGTTAGCACCACTCGGACTTACGCTCAATACTTCGCGAAACCCCAAAGAGCGTGGTGGTCACATCTCTTTAGTTCATCCGGATGCTGCACAAATATGTGTTGCGCTTCGCGAGATTTCACACGTTATCCCTGACTACAGAACGCCACATTCAATTCGTTTAGCAATTTCTCCACTCGCTACCTCTTATACAGAAGTTTGGGATGGTTTCGCACGAATGCGCGATTTAATTGATTCTGGGGCATATAAGACCGTGAAAGAGGGGGGTTCGAGAGTCACATGAGCGATAACTTTGATTCGGCACTTACTTATACATCGTATCTAGCCGTCGATGAACTACTGAGTTTGCAGAGACCTCTTTCAGCTGGTCCCGAGCATGATGAAATGCTATTTATTATTATTCACCAAACATACGAACTGTGGTTTAAGCAAATAATTCATGAATTTCTACAAGCTCAACGTGTACTTGAATCAGGCGACACTCATTACTCACTAGCAATTCTTGGAAGAATTCGCACCATCATGAAAGTCTGTGTTACCCAAATTGATATTTTAGAAACCATGACCCCTCTGCAGTTCAATGCATTTCGATCATATTTATCTTCATCCAGCGGTTTTCAATCAGCTCAGTTTAGAAAAGTTGAGGCCTTACTGGGGCGGCGCGACACTAAAATGGCGGGTCACTTACCACCTGATATTCAAGCAGAAATTGCTTTGATTACTTCGGCTAACTCCGTGTGGGATTCGGCTTTGGCTTATTTGGCAAAACGCGGTCATGCAATCCCAGCCGAAGTACTAACTCGCGATAGATCCTTAGCTTATGAAGCTAGTCTGGGCGTACAAGATGTTTTACTAGATGTACATCGCAACGATCCAGAAAGCGCTGGAGTATGCGAGCGGCTACTAGATATAGATGAAGGTATTCAAGAGTGGCGCTATCGCCATGTAAAAATGGTGGAGCGAACCATCGGGCATAAAATAGGCAGCGGTGGATCTAGTGGAGTTGAGTATTTATCAAGCACTTTATTTAATCCAGTATTTAAAGATTTATGGGAGATTCGCTCGCGTTTTTAGTTTGGTAGCCCCTGCGACACCAGCTCGCTAAGCTCTCCGCTACAGTTGGTGCATGTCAGGATGGATACATACCGCTGCGGATTGGCTTGTTGCAAACAACCTACAAGTTCCACTCTTTATTTTATTGATTTTATTGGCATTCACCGAAGCCGCAGTTTTTGTGGGTTTTGTTTTACCTGGAGAAACTTCGCTTCTTATTGGTGGAGTGCTAGCTCACTCTAAAGTTTGGCCGTTGTGGCTCTTTATTATCTGTGCGATTGTTGGTGCAATTGCTGGAGACTCAGTTGGTTATGAGGTCGGGAAACACTTTGGTCCCAGAATTAAGACAACTAAGTTTGGGAAGTTCGTCGGTGAAAAGCGATGGAAGTTAGCCGAACATATATTTGCTAAGTACCACGGAGGAGCGATCTTTTTTGGTCGAGCCCAAGCTTTGCTACGGGCTTTAGTGCCAGCATTAGCCGGCATGCATAAGGTCCCTTACCTTACCTTTTTAAAATGGAACGCCGCGGGTGGAATTGTTTTTAGTTCTACAGTTATTGTTCTGGGCTATGAATTTGCTAATTCGCTTCATGTGCTTGAAAAGTATTTGAAGTACTGGGCGATTTTCTTTCTTATTGTTGTAATAACAGTGGTCATAATTCTTAAGAAGAAGCTAGAGAAAATGATCGAAGACTAGTTTCACTAGCCTCTATGAATTAGACTTAAGCTATGAACCTAGTCGCGGCTAAGGCTTTGATTGCAGGAAAGTTAGAGTCCCATGTAGCCATCGAATCCAATAACGGGATAATTACGTCGATTAAAAGTAATTGTCATTTACCTATTACGGTCGATGGAACCCTTATCCCGGGCTTTGTAGATATTCATACGCATGGTGCCGGTGGATATTATTTCTCAGCCTCAAATCCAGAAGATATTGAGACAGTTATTTCCACTCATTCCAAACATGGAAGTACTTCGATGCTTGCAAGTTTAGTTTCTGAACCAATTGAAAGTTTGATCGCGCAGATAACAAGGCTACTTCCCTTTATAAATAAGAGCGCCATCAAAGGCATCCACCTGGAAGGCCCCTATCTTGCACACACACATTGTGGTGCCCATGATCCAACGTTATTAAAAGCTCCCACTGTTAAAGAGTTGACGAAATTAATTGATGCTTCTAAAGGCACTATTCGCATGGTCACACTTGCACCCGAACTAGATGGAGCGATTGCGGTAATTGAATTTTTAGTCAGTCAAGGAGTCGCTGTTGCGCTTGGCCACTCTGGTGCAGATGCCGCAATTACTCGCGCAGCGATTAAAGCTGGTGCCACAATAATCACCCACTTTAATAATGGGATGCCTAAACTCAACATGGGTGAAAATATCTCTTCTGTAGCGCTAGCTAATTCAGAAATTGCGCTTGAGTTAATCCTTGATGGTGTTCATATCAATACCGCAGATGTCTCATCAATATTGAAGGCAGCACCTAAGAGAATTATCGCAATTACTGACGCAATGTCGGCTGCCGGCGCTATCGGTGGTGATTACACAATTGGGAGACTTGGAGTCCGTGTTGAGAATGGTATTGCTCGCCTCGTATCTAATAACTCTCTTGCGGGAAGTACCTTAACGATGGACCGTGCTTTTTTGAATCTAATAAATAACTTTGGTTTTTCAATTGCTGAAGCAAGCTTTGCTGCATCGACCCTGCCTGCGCAACGAATTGGATTATTTGATGTCGGCAGTATTGAGATTGGTAAACGCGCAGATTTAATTGAATTAACTCACGATGGAAAAATCAAGACCTTAATTAGCTAATTACCCCACGATGAATGTAGCGGGCGACCTTCTGCATACCCTGCAGATGATTGAATCCCAATAACTGCACGCTCGGCAAACTCTTCGAGTGTGCGAGCCCCGGCGTAAGTACATGATGAACGAAGTCCGGCAATGATTTCATCAAGTAAGTCTTCAACCCCTGGGCGCAGAGGATTTAGATACATGCGAGAGGTTGAAATACCCTCTTCAAATAATGCTTTTCTGGCACGATCAAAGGCATCTTCACCGGTTGTGCGTGCGGCAACTGCTCGTGCCGATGCCATTCCAAATGACTCTTTAAATAACTTCCCATTTACATCGCTCTGTAAGTCGCCAGGTGATTCATATGTACCTGCAAACCATGAACCGATCATCACTTGTGAGGCCCCTGCTGCCAGAGCTAAAGCGACATCGCGCGGATGGCGCACACCGCCATCGGCCCAGACATGAGCGCCGTGTTTTTTGGCTTCGGCTGCACACTCTAGAACTGCTGAAAACTGTGGTCTTCCAACACCAGTCTGCATACGTGTTGTGCACATTGCGCCAGGACCAACGCCAACCTTCACAATTGTCGCTCCAGCAGCAATTAAATCTCTTGTTCCGTCGGCTGTCACAACATTTCCAGCAACGATAGGTATAGAGACACCTAAAGATCTAATTGCATGCAACGCTTCAATCATTTTCTTCTGGTGCCCGTGAGCGGTATCTACTACTAATACGTCTGCACCTGATTCAATAAGTGCAGCAGCTTTAGCAGCAACATCACCATTAATTCCAACGGCAGCTGCGATTCGAAGTTTTTTATTTTTATCTACGGCAGGTGAATACAAGGTTCCACGCAATGCACCGATACGTGTGATAATGCCAACAAGGTCACCATTAGTTGAAACAACTGGCGCCAACTTGTGGCGATGTGTATTGAGGAATTCAAATGCTGCACGGGCATCTAATCCATCTACTATGGTTACTAAATCTTTGCTCATAACTTGGTGTAGTTGAGTAAATCGGTCGACGCCTTTGCAATCCTCTTCTGTGACTATGCCAAGGGGTTTGCCTCCATCTACAACCACAATTGCCCCATGCGCACGCTTATGTAACAAGCTCACTGCATCAGCTACAGTTTGATGAGAATTAAGCGTTAAAGGTGTATCAAAGAAGGTATGGCGCGATTTCACCCACGTGATCACGCTGTCGACAACTGTTAGTGGAATATCTTGTGGAATAACCGCAATGCCTCCACGCCGTGCAATGGTCTCAGCCATGCGACGCCCTGATACAGCCGTCATATTCGCAACTACCAGCGGAATTGTTGTCCCTGAGCCATCACTAGATGCTAAATCGACATCCATTCGGCTAGAGAGTTCGGATGCGCTGGGTACCATGAAAACATCATCGTAAGTAAGATCATGAGTTGGGTTATTTATGAAGCGCACGTGTGCAAACTATACTCAGGTAAGATGGATACATGTCTGAATACCTTATTTCGGCCCGTGGTTTAACGAAAAAGTTCGGTGATTTCACTGCTGTAAACAGCATCGACTTCGATGTCAGCAAGGGTGAATCCTTTGGCCTATTAGGCCCGAACGGTGCTGGAAAATCAACGGTTATGCGCATGATCGGTGCAACGTCACAACGTAACGCAGGTGACTTAACAATTCTAGGAAAAGATCCTGAACTAAACGGGCCACAAATCCGTGCGCATTTAGGTGTAGTTCCACAGCAAGACAGTCTAGATATGCATTTAAGTGTTTCAGAGAATCTTTATATCTATGGACGTTACTTTGGTCTGCCACGCAAATTTGTAAAGGGCAAAATCGAAGAGCTCCTAACTTTTGCACAGTTAGAGGAAAAACGTGATGCAAAAGTTGAAGCACTCAGCGGAGGCATGAAGCGTCGTCTAACCATTGCGAGAGCGTTAGTTAGTGAACCAGAGATTTTAATGTTGGATGAGCCTACGACTGGCCTAGATCCACAAGCCCGACATATTTTATGGGATCGTTTATTTAGATTAAAAGAACAAGGAGTTACCTTAGTTATTACAACACACTTTATGGATGAAGCTGAACAGTTATGTGATCGCTTAATAGTGATGGATAAGGGCAGCATTATGGCTGAAGGCAGCCCGGCGTCACTTATTAAAGATTATTCAACTAAAGAGGTCCTAGAAGTTCGTTTTGGTTCTGATCGTAATCAAGAGGTAGCGGACAAATTGCGTGCCATGTGTGAGCGCATCGAAGAGCTCCCGGATCGAGTTCTCATGTATACCGAAGATGGCGAAGCCCTACTTGAGAAGATTTATGCGAGTGGGCTTCATCCTAAAACATCACTTGTGCGTCGCAGTTCTCTGGAAGATGTTTTCTTGCGACTTACCGGAAGAACTTTGATCGAATAATGAGTATCCCAACTGTTCGCCAAGGATCATTGCAACTTATAGATGCGGCAAAGACTCGATCTCGCGGTGCGCTCTATGTCGCCGAAGCTCGCATTCGAACAATGGTGAAGTGGATAGGCATTATTTTTGCAATCGCCATCGCTAACCCAGTTTTATATTTAATTTCAGTTGGAATTGGCTTAGGCGGCCTGATTGATAAGAGCGTTGGGCCGGCCGGCGTAGATGGCGTTAAATACCTAACTTTTCTAGCTCCCGCCTTACTCGCCCAAGCTGCAATTCAAGGAACAATGGATGAAACCGTTTTTCCAACCATTGAAGGTTTTAAATGGAATAGAACCTTTTATTCCATGAACTCCACGCCTTTAAGCGGCGCACAAATATCAATCGGAGTTTTCTTGGCCGCACTCTTTCGTGCGTTTTATACGGTCTTACTTTATTTTGGAGTGATGTGGGCTTTTGGTGCACTTGAATCCCCGCATGCCTGGCTTGCGATTCCAACATCTATCTTTGCTGGTGCCTCCTTTGGTGCACTCATGCAGGCCGTTGCAGCAAAACTCGAAAATGAGAACTACTTCTTTGTAGTTTTAGGGCGCTTCATCATGATGCCACTCTTCTTATTCTCTGGCACTTTCTTTCCCTTAACTTCTATGCCCTTCTTCTTGCAGTGGATCGGTTGGATTTCACCTCTGTGGCATGCAACTGAGTTAGGTCGTTATTTAACATACGGTCACGCAATCTCTCCTACGTTGATGTGGGTACATTTTGCTGTTCTGGTCACCATGCTTGTCATTGGCCTGATTCTCTCTGCCCGTATGTTCACTAAAAGGTTGGCTAAGTAGATGTTTATCCCTATGGCTGTAGCTATCGCCGAAGCGCGGGTTGGCAAGAGGGGCGAACGTTATTACTCTGGACGGGTACCTCAACTACTCGAGCGCGGATTTATTGCCTTCAAATCTTCTACGTGGATGATTGTTTTATCTGGGTTCGTTGAGCCGGTTCTTTACTTGCTTTCATTTGGTTACGGAATTGGAAAACTATTGCCGACAATCTCGGTTGGTAATGAAAGTATTAAATACGCCGTGTTTATCGCTCCAGCCCTCTTGGCAACAAGTGCTATGAATGGCGCGATTTATGACTCAACTATGAACGTTTTCTTTAAGTTAAATCATGATCGTATTTATCACGGCATGCTTGCTACATCTATGGGTCCACTAGACGTTGCATTAGGTGAGATTGGTTGGGCGCTTCTTCGAGGCTTTTCGTATGCCTGTGCATTTATGGCAGTAGTGGCACCATTGGGATTGATTCCTAGTTTGTGGGGCTTACTTGCTATTCCTGCCGCTGTTTTGATTGCCTTCGGATTCGCTTCATGCGGAATGGCAGTAACGTCATACATGAAGTCCTTCCAACAACTGGAAATAATTACCGTATTTTTATTACCTATGTTTTTGTTTTCGGGTTCTTTTTATCCACTGACTGTCTTTCCTCAATGGTTACAGTTCACTGTAAATCTCTTACCCCTAACCCATGCTATTAATTTAGTCCGGGGTTTATGCCTTGGCCATATAAATATGGGATTAGTCGGCCATGCTCTTTATTTCGTAATTATGATTATTTGTGGACTTTTCTTTACAACTAAACGTTTAAATGCACTTTTTATGAAATAAATTATTTTTTTTCCCTGTCAAATCAAGGAGTTTCGGGGGTTGCATTTAAAAAACGGCATGAGATACTTAAGCCTTAGTTCGTAAGAACTAAAAACCGAACCGGGAGAGTACTTCTCAAACGAGTTTCAAACGCTGAAACCTTTGCCGTACAAGCTTTACAATGATTACACAAACTAATCACAAGGAAACTTTTAGATTTGTCCCTACAACTTCAGTCGAAATTCCACCTGAAAGAGTTGCCGAACTCCTGAAATCCGAATGGGAGTTATTTACAAAAACGACAGGAAAGAGCGCCGAGGAAAGCCGGCGATCCTTCAAATCCCTGCCCTTAGGTGTGACCTCCAGTTTTCAACACTGGGACCCCTACCCAATCTCAATCGTCAGCGCTAAAGGCGCTTGGATGACCGATGTAGATGGCCGCGAACTTCTAGACCTCTCAATGGGCTTTGGTGCCATGTTGGCCGGTCACTTAAACCCAACCGTGGTTGAAGAGGTTAAGAACTCTCTTGAAACGGGCATGCTCTTTGTTACACCGTCACCGATCTCAACGGATGCCGCAGAGCGAATCTGCCGACGCTTTGTTATAGACCAAGTTCGCTTTACTAATAGTGGAACTGAATCAACCATGTATGCCGTGCGTACTGCGCGTGCAGCAACTGGAAAAGATGGAATTCTTAAGGTTGAGGGCGGCTATCACGGCAGCTATGACCCATTTGTAGTATCTGCAAAACCGCCAGTAGATCTGATTGGCGATGTTGAGGATCCCATCGCTCATGTGCCTGCGGGCATCGTGCCTGGAGATATCTATGTTGTCTCGTACAACGATGCCGACTCCCTTGAGCGCATCTTTGAAAAGAACGCTTCAAAGATTGCCTGTTTCATTGTTGAACCCGTTATGGAAAATCTTGGCATTGTTCTACCTGATGCCGGCTACCTTGAGCGTGTTCGTGAACTCTGCGACGAATACAACGTTGTTTTAATCTTTGATGAAGTTAAGACCGGTTTAACTGCTGGCCATCAAGGTGCAGCACAACGACTTGGTGTAATTCCAGATTTAATTACGCTGGCTAAATCAATTGGTGGCGGACTTACTTTGGCGGCCTTTGGCGGCAAAAAGAAGTACATGGATTTTGTTACTAATGGAAAAATGGCTCACTTTGGCACTTTCAACGGCAATCCCCTTGCAATGGCTGGTGTACGTGCCGTCGATAAAATTTGTACGAAGGAAACTCTTGCAGTTGCAGAGGCATTTAATCAACAGGCACTTGATCGTATTAATGTGATTATTGAGGAATACCAGTTACCCGCACACACCGTTGGTTTTGGTGTCAAAGGTTGCATCACATGGTCAACTACCCCATTGCGCAATTACCGTGATTACAAAGAAACAGATTTTGCAATTGCAGAATTATCGTGGCTGTACTCACTTAATCGCGGCATCATTACGCCTCCAGGCCTTGATGAGCAGTGGTTGATTTCGCTTGCCCATGGTCAACGTGAAGTAGATTTATTAGTTGAAGACTTCTTGTCTTTTGCTAAAGCTCTACGCGCTTAAAAGCTTCAGACAAGCTTGCACTCCAGCAACCATCTGGGCCAGTGGCATCGTTGGAAGACCTGAAAACTCAATTCGTTGTTGATCCATCAGTGGAACATGCATGAAACCGCTGCGAACCGTGCTGCCTTGCAAGTGATGCTGCATTGCGTAAAAAAGATGATTGCATACGAACGTTCCAGCATTGAGTGATACTACAGCGGGCACGCCTGCATTTTTCATTGCGCTGACCATCTCTTTGACTGGGAGCGTTGAAAAATATGCAGCTGGAGCACCAGCGACAACGTGTTGGTCTGTGGGCATATTTCCTGCATTATCTGGGATCCGTGCATCATCAATATTTACTGCCACACGCTCTGGCGTAATCGCATGACGGCCTTCAGCTTGTCCTAAACATAAAACAGCATCAGGCTTATGCAATTTGATGAGCTTAATTAACGCTTGTGCAGAGCCGCCAAACGTGACAGGCAAAATGGCACCAATAATACTGTCGGCCTTGATCGCTTTAATGATCTCTCCTGAAGGGTTTAACGAAGAGTTACCAAAGGGCTCAAAGCCGGTCAGTAAAACTCTCATCTGGGAAGAGTACTTCAAAAGAAAAGCCCCGGGTGTGAAAGGCACCCGAGGCTTAACTTGTGCGCGCGAAGGGATTCGAACCCCCAACCTTCTGATCCGTAGTCAGATGCTCTATCCGTTGAGCTACGCGCGCTTATGTAGTTTTGTGTAACCTGCGAATAGTACCTTCTTTTTATAGAGCCCCAAAACCCTTGTAAATAAAGCACAAAGGGCGCCTGAATCAACAGGCGCCCTTTGTGACCAGATTACTTAATTAGCCAACCTTCTTCACGCGACCATCAAGGGCCGGAACTTGGGTGACCTTTCCAGCTGCCAGATCGGCCTTTAACGCATCTACAAATACATCTAGTAGAGCGCCGAAAACCTTTGCTTGGGCTGGTGAGAACACATTCACATATCCATCTCCACCATAAATGATGTAGTCAAGAGTTGTAAGTGTGTAGACAGTTGAATCCTTCGGAATTGCAGTTCCATCGTTCTTAGTTACAGAGACGATGCGACTTCCAACTGGCTTTGAAGCATCGAATGAGAATTTGAATCCCGATACTTGTGGGAAGCGACCATCGGCAGGATAGTTTCCGCCAACGCCGTTCTCAAGTGCTGCCCAAAGATTTGCTCCAGTTACAACTGTTGTTGCAACCTGGTTACCGAATGGGTAAACAGTGAGAGCATCTCCAAGAGTTACGTCTAATGGTCCAGTACCAGTACGAACTAGTTTGGTGTCTGCAGGAATATAAGTCTTTGCAGGGAATGTATCGCGGATTCCACCACCATTTGAAAGTGCAAAGTCAGTCTTATACTTAGCACGTAGAAGATCTGCAATGTAGATTCCCATTGGGTTTTCACCCGAGCGCTCTACTGCAGGTGTTCCGCCACGCGGGAATACGCCTGATACTGAACCGATTTTGACATCAAGTTTTCCAGTTAGTTGATCTTTGTACTTCTTAACAAGGGCCGCTGCAGTTGCATCCTGAGTAGTAACCGTGCTGACGACGCCAGTATTAATAGTTGGTGTTGCCGCCTTCAAAACATTTTGAAGAGAGACACCAACAACTTTGCCGTTGTTGATACAGATTTGTGAACGTGTGTACTCAACGCCAGCGTTTCGAACTTCACCAAGAAGTACTGGTGCGGTTCGACTTGTTGGCGGAATGATTGTTGAGAAAGTCTGGTGGCTGTGACCACCGTAGATAACAGTCGCTCCCTTAATCTGTGATGCCAGGCTGTTATATAGACCCTTTGCAACACCATCGGCGTTCTCTAGCCATCCTTGGTGGATGAGTGCAACGACAATTTCTGCACCTGCTGCTTTAGCCTCAACAATTGCTTTGTTGATTCCAACTACGCCTGGATCGATTTCGATAGTGGCTTTTTTGCCATTGGCATCGATGTAATCAAGGTTGCCAGGAAATACCTGCTCGATTGTCTCTGGGGTATTTGATCCAACGATTCCGACCTTTATGCCGCCACGATCAATAATTGTGTATGACTTTGTCTGCTTTGCACCTGACTTAAGTACTGCCATGGATGAAGCTGGGTAGTTAGAGACTACCCACTGGAAATCGGATGCACCGATGACTTTTTGTACGTGAGCCAAATTGCGATCATGTTCGTGGTTACCAAATGTTGAAGCATCAACCTTCATTAAGTTCATTGACTCAATTGTTGGCATTTCTTCAAACTCAGTTGAAATCGGTGGCGCAGCACCGATGTTGTCACCTGATGAAACGGTGATTGTCGTTGCTGCAGCCTTACGATCGGCTTCAAAGTTGCTGACTAGAAGTGGTGCACCGAATGAGCTTCCGACTTCAATTGCACCGTGTAGATCGCTGAACTGCAAAACTTGAACAGACTTTGCTAGGCCACTTACAACTGTGGCAAGTTGCGCAGCTGTGTATGTGCTCTTTGATGCAGTTGGCTTTGAAAAACCATATGCATTAACTGCCTGCACTGTAGGTGTTCCCCCAGGTTGACCTGCAACAACTGGCATCGTAATCGTTGAGTGATTCGATGCGGGAACAAAGATTGGGCATGAGCCAGCGCCAGCTGAAACTACATATCCGGTGATACGAGGATTTACAGCCTCTGACTCTGCCCATTTAACAACAACGCCTTTAGCGCCAAGATATGAAGTGACATTTGTCGGTGCGCCAGGCAGTGAATATGTCGCTGCGTGTGCTGAAGGGATTAGTAGGGAGACTAATACGGCGACGGCTGTGGCAAGTGCGCCGAAGCCTGTGAACTTACGAGATTTGAGGGTTTGTTTCATAGCGCCATCTAATCAGAGACTCACGGCAATTTCTAAGGGCCAAAGGTAACGACTTGGCGTC
>SESD01000363.1_pt1 | contig 28183 bp, 26 predicted proteins | sample 3171411 | NCBI WGS metagenome assembly SESD01 (sample SAMN06051880, study PRJNA518727) | freshwater metagenome | biome: subpolar coniferous forest; feature: holomictic lake; material: water; isolation source: holomictic Lake 442, 16.5 m depth | place: Canada: near Kenora, Ontario | collected...
CATGCTAACCGGCCTTGACCCCCATTCGTCTTTCTTAAATTTGGAAGACTTTAAAGATTTAAACCAAGCCACACAAGGAGAGTTTGGCGGCCTTGGTATTGAAGTGGGTATGGAAGATGGTTTTGTAAAAGTTATATCTCCTATTGAAGATAGTCCGGCTTATAAGGCAGGGTTAAAGAGTGGTGATCTCATCATGAAATTAGATGATGCTTCAACAAAAGGCTTAACACTTAATGATTCTGTTAAAAAAATGCGTGGCAAACCAGGCACGAGTATTGTGCTCACTGTGTTAAGAAAAGGTGAAAGTAAACCTTTAACCTTTAATTTGGTTCGTGCCATCGTCAAATCTCAAAGCGTTAAAGGAAAGCTTGTTGAACCAAATTATGCTTATGTTCGTGTTGCACAATTCCAAGAACATACAGGTGAAGATCTGGCGAAGCTCTTAAAAAATCTTCGTCAACAAAACAAAGCGCCATTCAAAGGTATATTGCTAGATCTTAGAAATAATCCAGGTGGCTTATTAAATGCCGCGGTCGGTGTATCTGCAGCATTCTTACCTAAAGGTGACTTAGTTGTTTATACCGAAGGTCGTGCGCCAGATTCAAAAATGCACTTAACAGCTGTGCCAGGAGATTATCTTAAAGGTGGCGGTAAAGACGATTATCTAAAAGATCTTCCTGAAGATATTAGAACAACTCCTATGGCTGTCTTAGTGAATAACGGTTCTGCATCTGCATCTGAAATTGTGGCAGGCGCTCTCCAAGATCACAAGAGGGCTTTGATTGTAGGTATGCAAAGCTTTGGTAAAGGCTCTGTGCAAAGTATTCTACCTATGAATAACGGTACGGCGATTAAGATGACAACAGCAAGATATTTTACGCCTAACGGAAGATCAATTCAGGCTAAAGGTATTGTGCCTGACATCGTCGTCGATGATGGAAGTGATCCTTCATTTATGACTAAAGAAGCAGATCTTACAAACCATCTTTCAAATCCAAAAGATGCTGATGCGAATGCTGCGCCTAAGGATAAAGATACTAAGCCTGTAGCTCCGCCAGTCAAAAAACCTGAAGAAGAGAAAAAGAAAACTTCTGATACACCATCAGGCCCTATTGAGCCTGCAAGTAAAGCAGATAAGCAATTTCAAGAAGCGATGAATATTCTCAAAGGTTTACAAATTATTCAAAACAAATGATTGATGATCTCATCATTGAATTTGATAAGGGCCTGAAGGTTTTATTTTCTAAACCTAAGGGCTTAAGACAAAGACCTGATCTTCACATTGAAGATAACGAATTAACTCCAGACGAAAAAAAATGCACCATCGAATTGATGCGAGTCAATCACGCAGGTGAGGTATGCGCACAAGCCTTATATAGCGGACAACTTCTTTTCAATCCACATGGTGAAGGAGCAGAATCTTTAAAAAAAGCTTCTAAAGAAGAAATTGATCATCTAGATTGGTGTAATACTAGAATTCATGAACTGGGCGGTAAAACAAGCCTTCTCAATCCCATTTGGTATGCAGGATCATTTTTAATGGGCTCTTTTGCAAGTATGTTAGGTGAAAAATATAACTTAGGATTTTTAGCTGAAACAGAACATCAAGTGACGCAACATTTAACAAGCCACTTAAATAAAATATCAAAAAAAGATCTAAAAACTAATAAAATTTTAGAAGTCATGGCGAATGATGAAGAGCAACATGCAACCAAAGCAAAGGAATTGGGTGGTATTGAATTACCCCATCAAGTCAAAAAAGCAATGTCATTAACATCAAAAGTTATGACTACGCTCTCTGCAAAAATTTAATCAATGCAAAAATTCAACGAAATTCTATTAACGCTCGATAATTCAGATCATATCGATCGTATCGAGATTTATAAAAATAATACCTTAATAGGCTCTATCGAGAATAAGCCAGGAAGCCAAGGCTCTATTAAAGTCTACCAACATCTTTGGAAACTTTTTGGATCAATTACTCTGGATGCTGCGATTGAAGGTCTTGATTTGTATTCGGAACATACTGAGGATGCACAAAAAAATCCAGGTAAGCATCCAAATATTGATCGTCTTCTTTCCGTCATGGAAAATCAAGAGCCTCTCGATTTAAGAATTATTAAACATTAATTACTGCTTAATCACCTTCTTTAATTTCAAAATCGTGGGTAATTTCAACTGATTTGGATAGCATGATCGAAGCTGAGCAATATTTTTCAGCAGATAACTTAATCGCACGCTCTACCTGATCTTTATCTAAGCCCTTACCTTTTAGTACGAAATGAATATGGATCTTAGTGAATACTTTTGGCACTGTGTCAGCTCTTGTAGCTTCAATTTCAGCATAACAATCGCTAATAGCTTGTCTTGATTTCTTAAGAATGGTTACTACGTCAAATGATGTGCAACCTCCCATGCCAATAAGAAGCATTTCCATGGGTCGCATACCTAATTTTCTGCCGCCCAATTCTTCGGGCCCGTCTAAGATTACTGAATGATTTGACTCGGACTCACCTATGAAACATACATTCTCAACCCACTTAACCCGAGCTTTCATTATTTAACTCCGAGCAACTCAACATCAAAAATTAAAGTGGCATTTGGTGGAATCACTCCGCCCGCACCTCTAGCACCATAGCCCATGTCTGGAGGAATAATGAGCGTCCTTTTGCCATGTATTTTCATGCCATCCACACCATCATCCCAGCCCCGTATTACCTGACCACCGCCTAAATTAAATACGAATGGATCATTGCGATCTAATGAACTATCAAATTTTTTGCCTTTACCATCTTTTTGATTAGGGTCGTATAACCAGCCGGTGTAATGAACAGTAACTGCAAGACCCTTTTCGGCTTGTCGTCCATTTCCTAAGGTAGTATCTTTAATGACTAATGTAGTGATATTTTTTTCCAATTTCAGTTCCTTTTGTGAGATTTTTGATTCAGCAAAAGCCAAATCAATATTAAATAAAATAATACCAAAAGCTAAGATGAATTTAATCACTTTCATATATCGCATATTAACATTCCTTATGTTTAATTAAGATAAGTCCATTCAATCAACTCGTCTTGTATTTTAGATGATTCGTTTGCCTTAGGATCATTTGCTATAAATACAAAAACTTTCACATCATTATTTTTATCAAAGATATATCCGGCAATAGCGCTTACATTTTGAATGCTACCAGTTTTCAAATAAGCATGTTTTGCGACAGATAATTTTTTTCCTCTACTCTTCAAGGTACCGTCTATCCCGAGGTTAGGGAGCGAAGCTATAAATTCAGGCATATAAATATCGGTATAGGCTTTTTCTAATAAAAAGCCTAAATTCTCAGCATTCACTTTTGCATTTCTTGATAGCCCTGCTCCGTTATCCATCTCAAGAGAATCAAGTTTAACTTTCTCTTTGATTAAAGATTCTTTAGTAAATCTGCCCGCCTCATTTTCGGTGATGGGATTACCATTATTTTCTACAAGAATGGTGAGCAATAAATTCCTTGCAATTAAATTTTGGCTATATTTATTAATATCTCTTACAACGAGACTTAACGGTCTTGATTGGTGTTCATAGAACTTATGTGTATCAGTAATGCTTTGGTATATGTTTTTAAACTCGCCATCCATGCTTCCGCCATGAAGCTTCCAAAGCTTTTCAAATAAGGCCTTAGGTAAGCTATCACTACCCATCACTGACAAATCAATATCTTTACTTTCGCAGGCCTTGTCATACTGCCCATTAAATTTGATCTCCGTGATATTCGATTTTGACTCCACCTCATAGCCAAGATTATCCTTCCAGTCATTACAGCCCTTATCAGTAAGTTTTAAATGATTAGCAACTTTCAGTGTTTGAATTTCAGGAAAGGTTTGTATATTTATATTTTCATTTTGGATTGAAAAATTAAAGTGGACTGTATTCTCGTTCACTACAAAAGATTTTGGATTGACGTTATAGGCTCGATATTTTTTATCATCAATAACATCTTGATTTTTTAATTCCCCGAAGAAGCTTTCATCAAAAATAACATTGCCATGAATATACTGAATACCCTGCTGTTGAACTTTCTCAATAACTTCTGAAAGATCCGCATAAGTAAGTGTGGGATCTCCATATCCTTTAATAATCAGGTCGCCATAAAGGTGCTTATTTTTTATGGCACCCTTATAAAGCACCTCTGTCTTCCATTGGTACTGCGGACCTAAAAGTTGCAGCCCAGCATAAGTCGTGACAAGTTTCATCACGGAAGCCGGATTGAATGCTTTTTGTTCGTTATAGCTAAATATTTTGTTTTGCTTCGAGATATTTTTAATATAAAGCGAGTAATTTTCTTTTGAGAGTTCAGTACGCTTGAGTATTTTATTAATGGCATCAGTATCCGCAAATGCGGCATGCATCCATAAGGCATATATGAGAAGTAGTATTCGCATATTTATAAAGTTGACTGGATCGCTTCTAAAGTTCTATCAATCATAAAATCTATTTCCTCATAATTGATAACATAGGGCGGCATAAAGTAAATGGTATTCCCTATTGGTCTTATGAACAGCCCATTATCAATGGCTTTCATAATTATTTTGTTCATTGTCTTTTTTGAAGCTTCTTCAAGCTCGAATGCCCATATCATGCCTATATTTCTTAAGTTAGAGATAGGTAATGTTTCGAGTATCTTTATGCGTTCCGATATATAAGCTGAAGTTTTATTGTTTCGATTAATAACGTCGTAATTTTCAAAGTAACTTAATGTGCCTAATGCTGCACTACAAGCGAGGGGATTACCTGTATAGCTATGTGAATGAAGAAATCCTTTCTCTATCTTATCTTCATAAAATGCCATATAGATGTCATCAGTTGTTAATACAGATGACAAAGGGAGATAGCCGCCTGTTAATCCTTTTGAGAGACAAATAAAGTCAGGTTTTATTTGTGCATGTTCAAATGCAAACATTTTTCCTGTTCTTCCGAAACCAACTGCGATCTCATCGTCAATAAGATGAATTTGATATTTCGTACATAGCTCTCTAGCTTTTACTAAATAAGTTGCGTGGTACATCCCCATGCCAGTAGCACATTGCACAAGTGGCTCTAGAATAAAAGCTGCTATGTGTTGATGATTGTCTTGAAGGTATATTTCTAAATCTTGAATACATCTTAATGCATAAGATTCGGCTGTTTCGCCTTTGTCAGCATATCGCCAGTCTGGCGTCTTGATAGGATTATTTTTTTTAATCAATGAAGCATAATTTTTTCGAAAAATTTTTATATCTGTCACAGATAAAGCACCAAGCGTTTCTCCGTGGTAACTATTCTCCAAATAAATTATTTTATTTTTCTTAGGATGCCCTTTATTCTTCCAATAATGCACGCTCATCTTAATAGCGATTTCAATAGCATTAGATCCATCGCTACCAAAAAAGGCGTGGCCTAGATTTGTGATGCTACTTAATTTTTCGGAGAGCTGGATAGCGGGCTCATGGGTTAAACCTGCGAGCATCACGTGTTCTATCAGATCAAGCTGGTCTGTGATGTATTTTTTAATTTCGCTTTGATTGTGGCCAAATAAATTAACCCACCACGAACTGATTGCGTCTAAATATTTTTTTTCATTGTAATCGTACAACCAAACTCCCTCGCCTCGCTTGATCGGAATAAGGGATTGAGCTTGTTGAATTTTCATTTGCGTACATGGATGCCACAAACTTTTTAAGCTTCTATCAATAAACTGCTGATTCTTCATACATTAAGGTGCCGGATTCATATGGGTAAGATGAATTTTTTCAATATCATCTAATAATTCTTGAGATAATTTTCTGTTGTACGCTTCAATATTTTCTTTTAATTGATCAAGCGATGAAGCGCCTATGATTGTGGATGTTACAAACCACTGATGATAGACAAATGCTAAAGCCATCTCAGTCAATGTCATATCATGTTTTAATGCTAATGCTTCATAAGCTCTCACAGCAGGGAAGACATTAGGCTTGTCATATCTTTGTGCAAAGCCTTTAAATAATGTGACACGACCTTTTGCATCGACATTCTTTAAATACTTACCAGTGAGATGTCCAAAAGCCAAAGGAGAGTAAGCTAAAAGACCGATCTTTTCTCGATAGATAATTTCTGTCATACCAAACTCTAGCCCCCTATTGATGAGGTTATAACAATTCTGAACTGAAGCTATTAGAGGCAAACTTTTTTCTCTTGCAATGCGAATAAATTCCATCACGCCCCAGGACTGCTCATTTGAGATGCCGATATATTTAATCTTACCTTCTTGCACTAACTTAGCTAATGCTTCTAACTGTTCATGTATAGAGACCCATTCTTTTAATTTTGAATCTTCCATTTCACCACTTGGATCAAATTTGTATTGGCCAAACATAGGCACATTTCTTTCTGGCCAGTGGAGCTGATACAAATCAATGTAATCTGTTTGAAGTCTTTTTAAAGAGCCTTCAACTGCCGCACGAAAATTTTCCTCATCAAATGCTTTAGGCCCATTACGAATCCAATGGAGCGACCTTCTTGGTCCCGCAGCTTTAGTTGCCAAAATAATGTCATCTCTTTTTTGTTTTCTTAGCCAATTACCTATGATGATTTCAGTCGCTGTAAAAGTATTTTCTTTTGGTGGAACGGGATACATCTCAGCCGTATCAATAAAATTAATGCCGTGTGATATCGCCCAATCGAGTTGCAAACATGCTTCAGCCTCTGTATTTTGCTCACCAAAGGTCATCGTCCCCAAAGTAATGGGTGAAATAAGCAAATCAGATTGCCCTAGCTTTCGATAGTCTTGCTTTTCTATGTAATAACTCATATTAAAATAATGTTTAAATTCAGATATTTAACGAAATAGCACTTGAAATTTTAGACTTTCGTCCCTATTATTAGCACTCTATGACATTGAGTGCTAATCACTCATGTTTTCGATTTTGATTAATTTTCAAAGAATACACTATTAGGAGAATATGAAATGAAAATTCGCCCTTTACATGATCGCGTAATTGTAAAGCGTCTTGAAGAAGAACGTACAACAGCATCAGGCATTGTTATTCCTGACGGCGCAACAGAAAAACCAGACCAAGGCACAGTGCAAGCTGTAGGTAATGGAAAAATCCTTGAAGATGGCAGTGTTAAAAAACTAGACGTCAAAGTAGGCGATAAAGTTTTATTTGGAAAATACGCTGGCCAAGCCGTTAAAGTTGATGGTGAAGAATTACTTGTGATGCGTGAAGAAGACATCATGGGCATTGTTGAATAAAGCCTTAAACATTAATTCGTAAATATTTTGGAGAAATAAAAAATGGCAGCAAAAGACGTAAGATTTGGTGACGACGTTCGCCAAAAGATGATTACTGGTGTAAATATTTTAGCAAATGCAGTTAAAGTTACACTAGGCCCTAAAGGTAGAAACGTTGTTCTAGAACGTTCATTCGGTGCACCTACGATCACTAAAGACGGTGTATCAGTTGCAAAAGAAATCGAACTTAAAGATAAATTTGAAAATATGGGCGCGCAAATGGTTAAAGAAGTTGCATCTAAAACTTCTGATATCGCAGGCGATGGCACAACCACGGCAACTGTATTAGCTCAAGCGATCATTCGCGAAGGCATGAAATCAGTAGCTGCCGGTATGAATCCAATGGATCTTAAAAGAGGCATCGATAAAGCTGTTGAAGCTGGCGTTGCTGAACTTAAAAAATTAAGTAAGCCGTGTACTACAAGCAAAGAAATTGCTCAAGTAGGTTCAATTTCTGCTAACTCTGATCACTCTATCGGGCAAATCATTGCAGACGCGATGGATAAAGTAGGTAAAGAAGGTGTGATCACAGTTGAAGATGGTTCAGGTTTAACAAATGAATTAGATGTTGTAGAAGGTATGCAGTTTGATCGCGGATATCTTTCACCATACTTCATAAATAATTCAGATCGACAAATTGCATTGTTAGATAATCCTTTTATTCTTTTACATGATAAAAAAATATCTAATATTAGAGATCTTCTTCCTGCATTGGAACAAGTAGCTAAATCAAGTCGCCCTCTTCTTATTATTGCTGAAGATATTGAAGGTGAAGCGCTGGCTACTTTAGTTGTAAATAATATTCGTGGCATCTTAAAAACTGTCGCAGTGAAAGCGCCTGGTTTTGGTGATAGAAGAAAAGCAATGCTTGAAGATATTGCAATTCTTACAGGTGCTACAGTGATTTCAGACGAAGTAGGCTTGAAATTAGAAACAATTAAGATTGAAGATTTAGGGCAAGCGAAAAGAATTGAAGTGGGCAAAGAAAACACTATCATTATTGATGGTGCTGCTGACGAAAAAAATATTAAGTCACGTATCGCTCAAATCAAAACACAAATCGAAGAAGCTACAAGCGACTACGACAAAGAAAAACTTCAAGAACGTGTTGCAAAACTTGCAGGTGGCGTTGCTGTAATTAAAGTAGGTGCAACAACTGAAATTGAAATGAAAGAAAAAAAAGCGCGCGTTGAAGATGCACTTCATGCAACAAGAGCAGCTGTTGAAGAAGGTATTGTTGCTGGTGGTGGTGTTGCTTTAATTAGAGCTCGTGATGCGATTGCAAAAGTTAAAGGTGAAAATGCAGATCAAGAAGCTGGTGTTCGTATTGTGCTTCGTGCTGTTGAAGAGCCTTTAAGACAAATCGTTGCTAATGCTGGTGTAGAGCCATCTGTAGTGGTTAATAATGTAGTGGCTGGTAAAGGCAACTACGGATTTAACGCAGCTAACGAAACTTATGGTGATATGGTTGAAATGGGTGTGTTAGACCCGACCAAAGTAACTCGCTCTGCATTGCAACATGCAGCATCTGTCGCAGGTCTTATGTTAACGACTGATTGTATGATTGCTGATCTTCCTAAAGATGACTCTCCAGCAATGGGCGGTGGTGATATGGGCGGTATGGGCGGTATGGGTGGCATGGGCGGTATGATGTAACTCAAAAGCATTAATAAGAAAAGGCCTCTTAGGAGGTCTTTTTTTTAATCTTTTTTTTATCTGGCAATAAATTAGGATAGCATTACACCTCATGAACGCATCCCTGCCCAACCACAATCAATTCAAAGATCTGAACGAGAAGCAAATTGAAGCTGTAACACTTCAAAATGAATCTGCACTCATTCTCGCTGGCGCAGGTAGTGGTAAAACTAAAGTACTCACCTCCAGAATTGCATGGCTTATTCAAACGAATGTGGTGAGTCCTTTTGGCCTTATCGCTGTAACATTTACCAATAAAGCCGCAAAAGAAATGCTGCAAAGAATTACTATGCAGCTTCCCATTAATACAAGAGGTATGTGGGTAGGTACATTCCATGGTTTATGTAATAGATTTCTTAAAACGCATGCAAGAGATGCTGATTTACCTGAGACATTCCAAATATTAGATAGCCAAGATCAGCTATCTTTAATTAAAAGAACCATGAAAAAAATGAATGTGGATGATGAAACTTATGCGCCTAAACAAGTGCAACAGTATATAAATGGTTGTAAAGATGAAGGTTTGAGAGCTGCGCATGTGGATAGTTACGACACACACTCAAAAAAATTAAATGAAATCTATCTTGAGTATGAGAAACAATGTCAAAAAGAAGGATTGGTTGATTTCGGTGAACTACTCTTAAGATGCTATGAACTTTTTGAAAAAAATGTAGTTATACGTCAGCATTATCAAGACCGATTCAAACATATTCTGATTGATGAGTTTCAAGATACCAGTGAGCTTCAGTATAAATGGTTAAAGCTTCTTGCTGGCAACAGCAGCTTTGTTTTTGCTGTGGGAGATGATGACCAATCCATTTATAGCTTTAGAGGTGCTCGTGTTGGAAATATGAAAGATCTTGAAAGAGATTTCCATGTTAAACAGATTATTAAGCTCGAACAAAACTACAGGTCTAAAAGTAATATCCTCAATACGGCGAATGCCATTATTGATCATAATAAAAATAGATTAGGCAAGAACTTATGGACCTCCGCGGGAGAGGGCGATCCTATAAGGATTTATACTGGTCATACGGATATTGATGAAGCAAAATTTATTGTTGATGAGATAAAAATGCTTCATAGAGAGGGTATTCCGCTTAATCATATTGCTATTCTTTATAGAAGTAATGCGCAATCTCGTATTCTCGAACATAATATTTTTTCATCTAACTTACCTTACCGCGTTTATGGTGGACTGCGCTTTTTTGAACGTGCGGAAATTAAACATGCCATTGCGTACCTCAGACTCATTGCAAATAAAAATGATGACAGTGCGTTTTTAAGAATTGTTAATTTTCCAACAAGGGGTATAGGCAGTAGATCATTAGAAAATCTTCAAGATATCTCGAGAAAAGATGGTTGTAGTTTGTGGGATGCTGCATTGCAATCATCAGATCAAGCACCCACACTCAAAAAAGGTCTGCCTTACTTCATCCACCTCATTAGACATATTGAAAGTGGATTCGAGGGATTAACGCTTCCTCAAATGATTGATCTCATTATCAACGAATCAGGACTTAAGGATCACTACACGAATGACAAGGATGGTTTAGATAGAGTTTCTAATTTAAATGAATTAGTTTCTGCAGCAGCCACATTTCTGAACAATGATAATAATGAGTCTACCAATCCTTTAGGAGATTTTTTAAACTACTCTTCCCTTGAAAGTGGAGACATGCAAGCTAGTGAAGGTTCGGATGCCATTCAACTCATGACAATTCATTCATCCAAAGGATTGGAATTTGATGTGGTATTTATTTCTGGTCTTGAAGAAGGCTTATGTCCTCATGAACAAAGTTTATTTGAATCTAAAGGCCTTGAAGAAGAGAGGAGGCTTATGTATGTTGCGGTCACTCGAGCTCGGTCAAAACTTTATTTAAGTTATGCATTATCAAGAATGCTTCATGGTCAAACCAGGTATGGCATGCCATCAAGATTCTTAGAAGAGATTCCTGACAATCTCATTAAAAATATCAATACTATCAATTTTAAAAATAATGTGGATCAAATTGAAGATCATTATTCACAACCCGGCCAACAAAAACATACATGGAGAATTGGCGAATCTGTGATGCACGAAAAATTTGGTCAAGGCACTGTTTTAGGTTATGAAGGAAACGCAGACGACTTAAGAATACAAATTAAATTTAATAAAGCAGGCACTAAGTGGCTTGCAATGGAATACGCAAAACTATTTAAACATTAATAACTTTTTGCCGATTTAAAAATATCTCGATAACTAATATATTGAAATGCAAACATCACTGATGTGATGACGAGTAATGCAAAGAAAATAACAGCCCCCATTAATGAAGAGCCTATGCTGGGAAAGAATGAAGCTAAAGATCCAATCAATACTCCACATGACAACATAAATAATATTGCTGTTGTCGAAAAAATAAGCCATGAAAGACCTAAGGGAATAATATACATAAGTGATCCTGCAACGCTTGATTTAATCGATTTAAATAATGAGTAGTGGTTATATACAATTAACATTGGTGAAAACCATGTTCCCATAAGTAATGGCAATAAAAGTAAAATTAATTTTCCTATCATGGGGACAAAATTATTAATGACATTCGCAAGCTCATTATTATTTTCTGATAGTTGAATGAAATGCTGCATTTCAGCATTCAAAATCATGGTCACCATGCCTGCATATGTAAGGCAAATAAGGCCAAGGGCTAAGAGCGTCAGCAACCTTGGTTTAATTTTTTCATATACTGCTAAAAATGTTTCATTCTTATTTTTATCATGTATTTTATAAAAATTAACGGCAAATACTAAAAATATAGGCCAGATCAAAATAGATGCAATTGAAAATACTTGAACCATGGGCACAGATGGAAGCAGCATAAAAATAAATAGATAAGTTAAGCTCAACATCAATGATTGATTAGGTGTTTTTTTAAAAAGTAAAAAACTTTCCTTGTTCCAACGTATAGAGTCTTTAAATGTAATTTTTTTCATTTTGATTTACCTTGTATGCTCAGCAATGCGTCGCTTTAAAATCTTTTTAAAATGATTAGGGTCTTTTGTGAAAGTAAGCTCGCCCTCTTCAGTATGATAAAAATCATTCAACCTTGATACCCAAAATCTAAGTGATGCTAATCTTAATATGTCATTCCAAGACCTATCTTCTGCTTCATTAAATGATCTTATCTTTTTATATGCACTTAAGAAAGCCGTTAATCTTGTCGCATCAAAAGAACCGTCTTCATTCACGCACCAGTCATTCACAGCAATAGCTACATCTAGAATAAGATAGTCCGTGCAAGCATAATAAAAATCAATAAATCCTGATACTTCATTATGTAAAAAAAGGACATTATCTTTAAATAAGTCGCCATGAATGGTAGCCTTTGGCAAATCGTAATCCCGTTTCTCTTGGTAGCTAATTTCTTCTGTTAGTAATTGACTCTCATCTTCAGGTAATTGATTAAGTAAAGCTTCAGCTGTTTTCTTAATCCAAGTCAGATTTCTTGTGTTTTGATGTTGCGCTTCAAAATCAGCTGACTTGATATGTAATTCAGCTAGGCTTCTACCTACAGATTCGCAGTGATCTGCTGAAGGGTTTGTCAGTTCTTTTCCTTTAAGGCAACTAACGATCAAAGCAGGTTTATTTTTTAGAATACTTAAGGCTGTGCCATTTTTTTTAAGTATAGGCTTGGGGCATAAAAATGCATGCGTCGCTAGATGGGACATCAGATCTACAAAGTAAGGGAGATCTTCAATGGCATTCTTTTCGAAGAGCGTTAAAACGAATTGATCATGCTTTGTCATCAAAAAATAATTTGTATTTGTGATGCCAGACTTAATGCCTTGATAATCAGTAAGATCATCTAGCGCATAATCTTTGAGCCAATCTTTTAATTCTTCAATATTTACTGATGTATAGACAGACATAAAAAAAAGGGCTTAAAGCCCTTTAAAAAAAATTTAGAATCTAAATATTACCCATTTAGGCACTGTGAGAGGCTGGCTAGGACCGTCATATCTTGCCCAACCACCATCTTGATCTTCCTTCAATAAATAATATGAAGGTCCGCCAGCAGGGGGTGTTACTTTCATCATATAAAGCTCGCCATTGATACGATACTCTTCAACTGTGTCAGAACCTTTTTTTGTGATGGTAATTTGAGGCTCATCTACAATATCACTTTCAAAATTCTTTGGTGGTGGCTTAACTTCCTCTAAGATCTCAAGTTTTTTTTCAGCGATCACATTGAAACTAAAAAAGGCGGTTGCCAATAAAAAAGCTTTGATTTTGTTTTGTATTTTCATAGACAAGATTCTAGCAAAAAACCTATAGATGGTATGGTTTATTTGACAATTTATAAGTAAAGCTGTGCTTTTCTCTCGGCTGGCGTTAGGGTAAAGCCAATTGATTCGTAATGATTAAAGATCGCATTAACAATCTCTTTTGGCTCCTCAAGAACTTGAATCAGATCTAAATCTTTTTCTTGGGCCATGCCCTCTTTAACCATCTTGTCTTTTAACCAACCTAATAAGCCAGACCAGAACTCTTTTCCTACTAAAATGATAGGGATTTTTCTTGATTTACCTGTTTGAATAAGTGTAATCACCTCCATAAGCTCATCAAGCGTTCCAAAGCCACCGGGGAGCACTACATAAGCCGACGCATATTTAATAAACATGACTTTACGCATAAAGAAATATTTAAAATTAATTGAAATGTCTTGATAGTCATTGGGCTTTTGCTCATGAGGTAAATTGATATTAAGTCCAATACTAGAGCCCTTTCCTAAAGAAGCACCTTTGTTAATTGCTTCCATAAGGCCGGGGCCACCGCCAGAAATGACGCTAAATCCAGCATTGGATAAGGCCTCTGCTATGTCAACTGTGAGCTTATAATAAGGATGATCTGCAGGGACCCTTGCGCTTCCAAAGACTGATACAGCGGGAGTTATTTTCTTAAGTTTTTCGGTAGCTCCAACAAATTCTGACATAATTTCGAATGCATACCAGGATTCACTCTCGTTATGAGTTTCATCAAATAATTCTGGGCCGTTAAATTTAGGTATCTTTTTATCTGCAGACATAAAAACTTTCAAAGTTAAACAATGAAAACACTATTATTGGTCGATGGTTCTTCTTACCTTTATCGGGCATTTCATGGACTGCCTGACCTTAGAAATAGTCGCCAAGAACCTACCGGAGCTATTTACGGCGTCTTAAATATGCTCAGAAAACTCCATAAGGAGTTTCCTTCTGATTATAGCGCTTGCGTTTTTGATGCAAAAGGAAAAACTTTCAGAAATGATCTCTATCCTGAATATAAGGCTAATCGATCAGCGATGCCTGAAGATCTAGTCGCGCAAATTAAACCGCTTCACGAAGCCATTACAGCTATGGGCTGGCCCATTATCATTAAAGAAGGTGTCGAGGCTGATGATGTCATTGGCACACTCTGTAAAGAGGCAACTCAAAATCAATTTAATGTAGTGGTTTCTACAGGCGACAAAGATTTAGCTCAGCTTGTGAATGAGCATGTAACTTTAATTAATACCATGAGCAATGAAAAGCTTGATATTGAAGGTGTTAAAAATAAATTTGGTCTATTGCCTAATCAAATCATTGATTACTTAACGCTTATTGGAGATACCTCAGACAACGTGCCAGGTGTTGAAAAGGTAGGTCCTAAAACTGCATTGAAATGGCTTAACGAATATCATACGCTTGATAATATTGTCGCTAATGCCTCTCAATTTTCTGGCGTAGTTGGGGAAAATTTAAGGAAAGCATTAGATTGGATTCCAAAAGCAAAAGATCTTATTACGATTCGATGTGATTTGGATATCGATAAAAATTGGAATAATTTAAAGCCCAAAGCTCAAGATCAATCCGCGCTAGAAAATTTATACCAAAGATTTGAATTTAAGAATTGGCTCAATGAAATTAAAGATGGCGCTCACAAAGAAAATAACTCGAGTTATGTAAGCGCAGAAAAAGTATCTATCAAATCACCTAGCCAATTTATCTCTAAAATAAAATATGACACTATTTTTGATGAGACTTTATTAAATAGCTGGCTAAAAAAAGTTAAAGAAAAAAGCTATTTGTGCGTTGATACGGAAACCAACTCACTTGATCCTATGCAAGCCAAAATTGTAGGTATATCAATGGCTGTGACTCCTGGTGAAGCCGCTTATATTCCTCTAGCACATGACTATCCAGGAACTGCTAAACAGCTGTCACTTGATCATACATTAAGCCTTCTAAAACCAATCTTAGAAGATGAGCAAATTAAAAAGATTGGGCAAAATATAAAATATGATTCACATGTATTTTTAAATCATGGCATTCATCTTAAAGGTATTCAGCACGACACGATGTTGCAAAGTTATGTAACTGAAAGCCATCAAAGCCACGGTATGGATAATTTAAGTTTAAGGCATTTGGGTCATACGTGCGTTAGCTATGAGGAAGTTGCAGGTAAAGGTGTCAACCAACTTAAATTTAATGAAGTAGATATTGATATTGCATCTAATTATTCCTCTGAAGATGCTGATATCACATTGCAATTAAATCAATTTTTTAATCCTGCGATTGATAACGAGACATCACTCAAATTTATATACGAAAAAATTGAAATGCCTACTTTAGAAGTACTTTTAAAAATTGAAAGAAATGGTGTGCTAATTGATGATAAAAAATTAAACGTCCAAAGTCATGAAATTGGAAAAAAAATTCTATTGCTTGAAGAGGAGGCATATCAATTAGCTGGACAGCCTTTTAATTTAGCGTCCCCCAAACAACTGCAAGATATTTTATTTAATAAATTAGGTATCAAACCTTTAAAGAAAACTCCTTCAGGGGCCCCCTCTACTGATGAGGATGTCCTTCAGGAATTAGCACTCGACTATCCATTACCAAAATTACTACTCGAACATCGAAGTTTATCTAAACTTAAATCAACCTACACAGATAAATTACCAAAAATGATTAATCCAAGCACTGGACGAATTCATACAAGCTACAATCAAGCAGTTGCAATTACTGGAAGACTAGCTAGCTCAGATCCCAATTTACAAAATATTCCTATCAGAACATTAGAAGGTAGAAAAATTAGAGAAGCATTCATTGCGAATCAAGATTCGGCCATTCTTTCTGCGGACTATTCACAAATAGAACTAAGAATCATGGCACACTTATCTCAAGACAAGAGATTGCTTGATGCATTTAAGAACAATGAGGATATCCATAAATCAACCGCAGCTGAAATTTTTAATTGTGATCTAAATGCTGTTTCACAAGAACAAAGACGCTATGCCAAAGTCATTAATTTTGGATTGATATATGGAATGAGTGTATTTGGCCTATCTAAATCACTTGGCATCGAAAGAAGTGCTGCTTCAAATTATATTGAAACTTATTTTGCAAGATACCCTGGTGTTAAGCGTTATATGGAAGACGCAAAATTATTCGCTAAAGATAAAGGTTATGTTGAAACTTTTTTCGGAAGGCGATTATGGATTCCTGAAATTAATGGCTCAAATGGCATCAGAAGAGCTGCTGCAGAAAGAGCTGCAATCAACGCGCCTATGCAAGGAACAGCTGCTGACCTCATTAAATTAGCTATGATTGCAGTCGATCAGTGGCTTACTTCACGTAAAGATTTAAAAACTAAAATGATTATGCAGGTGCATGACGAGCTTGTTTTTGAAGTCCCTAATAATGAAATTGAAATCTTACAAAAAGAATTACCCATCTTAATGGAGGGAGTCGCAAAACTCGATATCCCCCTTATTGTTGATATTGGTGTTGGATTGAATTGGGATGCGGCACATTAAAATGGAATTTGGCGCTCTAATTATTGGCGATGAAATTTTATCTGGCAAAAGACAAGATAAACATTTTGATTATCTGCAAAAAACATTAAAAAAATATGAGCTTTCATTATCTTGGGTTAAATATATTCAAGATGATTCGGATGAAATTATTCAATCAATTAAAGAATCAATAAAATCCCAAACAATCGTTTTTTGTTTTGGAGGTATCGGAGCCACTCCTGACGACTTTACAAGGCAAGCTGCTGCAGATGCATTCAATTTACAATTAATTCGAAATGAAGAGGCTGTCAAAAGAATTGAAGCACAATTTGGTGAGGGCGCTTATCCTAAGAGAGTTTTAATGGCGGACATTCCAAATGACGCATCATTAATTCCAAATGAAATTAATAAAATACCTGGATTCAAAATCAGACACCACCATTTCCTACCTGGATTTCCAGAAATGGCTTGGCCAATGGTTGAATGGGTCTTAAACGAATACTATAAAGACCTATTAAATAAAAATGATTTCGCTGAGGCCTCTATTTGGATAAATGATGTGAGCGAAAGTCAGTTAATCGATTTAATGAATAGTATTGTGAAAAAATATCCAGAGATTAAGCTTTTTAGCCTCCCTAAACTAAGGCCTGTTAAGACAATTGAGCTTGGAGTTAAAGGTTCGGCAAAATTGGTCCATGAAGCCATTCGAGAAATACAGGAAAAAATAGCCGATTTAGGCTATCAGTGGCATAAGTAATTTTAAGACTTCACTTTTATAAAAAGTCATTTGCCTATAAAATAGGCAACTTTCCCTAAACGAATATATATAGTGCAAATAGGTTCTATTTCCGTTAAAAACAATTTAGTTGTTGCTCCGATGGCAGGAGTCACGGATCGCCCTTTCCGCCAACTTTGCAAAAAGTTTGGTGCTGGTATGGCGGTGAGCGAAATGGTGACATCAAACTCACTTCTATACGGAAGTCAGAAAACACTTCGTCGAGCCAATCATGAGGGTGAAGTTGACCCAATTTCAGTTCAGATCGCAGGCGCTGATCCGAAAATGATGGCTGAAGCGGCACAGTTCAATGTAGATCATGGCGCTCAAATTATTGATATCAATATGGGATGCCCAGCAAAAAAAATATGTAATGTAATGGCGGGATCAGCTCTTCTTAAAGACGAGCCACTTGTTCAAAAAATATTATCATCGGTTGTTAACTCTGTAGACGTTCCTGTCACACTAAAAATAAGAACTGGTTGGGATACTAAAAATCGTAATGCTATAGAAATTGCAAAAATTGCTGAAGATATCGGCATTAAAGCATTGGCTATTCATGGCAGAACAAGGGCTTGTTTATATATGGGTAATGCCGAGTACGACACCATTGCCGCAGTGAAACAGTCAGTGAATATTCCTGTAATTGCTAATGGTGATATCACAACGCCAGAAAAAGCAAAATATGTCTTAGATTACACCGGGGTAGATGGAGTAATGATTGGAAGAGCGGCGCAAGGCAAGCCTTGGATTTTTAGAGAAATTGATCATTACCTTAAAACAGGAAAACATTTAGATAATCCATCAATTGATGAAATAAAAAATGTCACCATTGCTCATGTAAATGAACTCTATGACTTCTATGGCGAAAATGCAGGATTAAAAATTGCTAGAAAACATATCTCCTGGTACACGAAAGGATTAAAAAATTCTGCAAATTTTAGACACTATATGAATACAATTGAAACAATTGATGAACAAATTAAAACTATTGAAGATTATTTTAATTTTCTATCGATTGAATCCCCTTATATAAAGTATGAAGAAGAAATGTTGGTAGCTTAATGGAAAAGAAAACAGATATACCTGATTGTGTAAACCAATCTTTAGATCAGTACTTCAAGGACTTAAATGGCGAAAATCCAACCAATGTTTATGACATGGTAGTTGGCCTTGTTGAAAAACCTCTATTAACCTACATCATGGGCATATCAAAGGGTAATCAAAGTAAAGCAGCAGAAATTCTTGGTCTTAATAGAAACACTCTTAGAAAAAAATTAAAACAACATAAGATTGATATCTAGCCATGATTAAAATCAAGCGAGCTCTCATAAGCGTATCAGACAAAAAAGGCATTATCGAATTCGCCAAGACACTACTTAAATATAATGTTGAAATTTTATCAACTGGCGGTACAGCAAAATTATTTGCTGACAATAATATTCCTGTCATTGAAGTCAGTGATTACACAGGTTTTCCTGAAATGTTAGATGGCAGAGTGAAGACCCTCCACCCAAAAATACATGGTGGTATTCTTGGCAAAAGAGATGACGAGAAACATCTTCAAACAATGGCTAAATCTAATATTCCTTTAATTGATTTGGTGGTGGTGAACTTATATCCATTTGAGGCAACCATATCTAAAGAAAACTGTCCTCTCTCTGAGGCTATTGAAAACATTGATATTGGTGGTCCAGCAATGATTAGATCATCAGCAAAAAATTATAATGGCGTGGCTGTTGTAACTGATGCTCAAGATTACAAGCTAATTGAAGATGAATTAAAAAAGAATGATGGCGCGCTTAATCTAGAATGTAGATTTAACTTGGCCAAAAAAGCTTTTGAGCATACCGCAAAGTATGATTCAGCCATCTCAAATTATCTTAACAGGCTAGATACAAATAAAAATGTAGCTTACCCAAATAAACTTCATCTTACATTTACTAAAAAAATGGATTTACGTTACGGCGAAAATCCACATCAAAGCGCATCTTTTTACGTGGATGAAATGTCTAATAAAGGTTCATTGGCAAGTTTTAAACAATTGCAAGGCAAAGAACTTTCTTACAATAATTTAAATGACGCAGATACCGCATGGGAATGTGTTAAAAGTTTTAAACTTGCATCTTGTGTAATTGTTAAGCATGCTAATCCATGCGGTGTTGGGTCCTCTAAAGATCTTTTAGACGCTTATAAAAAAGCATTTTCAACTGACCCTACATCTGCATTTGGCGGCATTATTGCATGCAATATGCCATTAGATAAAAATACTGCAGCTCAGATCATCACGCAATTTGTTGAGGTTGTGATTGCTCCATCCTACGATAGTGAGTCACTGAAAATTTTTGAATCAAAACCGAATATACGGCTATTAGAAGTTGCGCTTGATAATAATTTTAATCCGTTAGAATTAAAAAAAATTGGTGGTGGCTTATTAGTGCAGTCGCCGGACGACTTCAATATAGATATTAATAACTGCAAAATCGTATCAAAACTAAAGCCAAATGAGGAGCAATTTTCTGACATGCTTTTTGCATGGCGTGTTGCTAAGTATGTTAAATCAAATGCCATTGTTTTTTGTAAGTCCAATCAAACTTTAGGTATAGGTGCTGGCCAGATGAGCAGAGTCGATAGCACTAAAATTGCATCAATTAAAGCTCAACATGCAAATTTAGACTTAACAAATTCAGTGGTGGCTTCAGATGCTTTCTTCCCCTTTAGGGATGGTATTGATGTCATCGCTGCTGCTGGCGCAAAATGTGTTATTCAGCCGGGTGGCAGCTTAAGAGATGAGGAAGTTATTTCAGCTGCAGATGAATTAGGCCTTGTAATGTTATTTACCGGATACCGTCACTTTAGGCATTAACTTATGAAAGTTTTAGTGATTGGAAGTGGGGGAAGAGAACATGCTATAGCGTGGAAACTTTCTCAAAGCAGCAAAGTTAAATCTATCTTTATAGCGCCAGGAAATGGTGGCACTCACCTCAATCCAAAATTCAAAAATGTTAATCTTACAGATATTAATCTTCTTGCTGATTTTGCTATTAAAGAAACCATTGATTTAACTGTGGTTGGTCCTGAGTTGCCCCTATCTAAAGGTATTGTTAATTTATTTAGGTCTAAAAATTTAAATATCTTTGGTCCGACTCAAAGAGCAGCTCAACTCGAAAGTTCTAAGGATTTTGCTAAGGATTTTATGTGTAGGCATAATATTCCAACTGCAAAATACAAAACATTTAAAACATCTGATGAGGCTCATCAATATATCAATGAGCACCGAGCACCTATTGTAATTAAAGCTGATGGGCTAGCTTCTGGAAAAGGCGTCATAGTTGCTATGACGGATAAGGAAGCTCATGATGCAGTTGATTTTATGCTTGTAGATAATAGATTTGGAGATGCAGGGGCTAAAGTTGTTATCGAGGAATTCCTTGAAGGTGAAGAGGCAAGCTTTATGGTGGTATGTGATGGAAAAACAATTCTGCCACTTGCCACAAGCCAGGATCATAAAAGACTCCTCGATCAAGATATGGGGCCCAATACAGGAGGAATGGGAGCTTACTCTCCCGCACCTGTCGTTACAAAAGAAATTTACGCCAAAGTTATGGATGAAATTATCTACCCAACTATAGATGGCATGGCTAAAGATGGTATTTCATTTACCGGATTTCTTTATGCGGGACTAATGATCAGCAAGAGTGGTGAGGTCAAGACATTAGAATACAATTGTCGCATGGGTGATCCAGAAACGCAGCCTATTCTTATGAGGCTTAAAAGTGATTTATTTGAAATATTGTATACCGCGGCAATAGGCAAACTTGATTCAACAGAAATCGAATGGGACACAAGGACAGCTTTAGCCGTTGTTTTAGCTTCAGCAGATTATCCTGAAAATCCAAAACTAGGTGATGAAATTTATATTGAAGATCGACTTATATCTGATAGTTATATTTTTCATGCAGGCACAATATATAAAGACAATAAACTTCTAACTTCTGGCGGAAGAGTTTTGGCTGTTACAGCATTAGGCAATTCTGTAAAAGAAGCTCAATCTAAAGCCTATGAAGTTATCAATACTATCAAGTTTAACGGCGCTCAATATCGAAAAGATATAGGTTATAGAGCATTAAATAATAATTAAATTGGCTAATCATCGCTTAATTCGATATTTAAAAAATGGTGGGATCCTGGCATACCCTACCGAGTCTTGTTTTGGACTTGGTTGTGACCCAAAAAATAAACGCGCAATAGAAAAAATTCTACTATTAAAAAAAAGGGCTCGATCAAAAGGCTTTATTTTAATTGGCTCAAAACTAAATCACTTCGATATTTATACTAAAAATATTACTGAAACTCAAAAAAAAGATTTAATGACTAAATGGCCAGGGCCTCATACTTGGACTGTCCCCGCATCAGATTATTGCCCTGCATGGCTAAAAGGAAAAACAGGTAATATTGCTATCAGATTACCTAAAGTTAATAGCACTCTAAACCTATTAAATTCAATTAACTTCCCAATCACTTCAACAAGTGCTAACTTAAGTCATAAGCAATCTATCAAAACATCAAGAGGCTGTAAAAATCTCTTCAAAAAAAATGTAAGGGTTATAGAAGGAAATGTCGGTAATGAAAAAAAACCTACCGCCATTCAAGATTTTTTAAGTAAGAAGATAATTAGAAAATAATATGATTAATTCAAATATAGTTTTTGAGTACTTTAACAATCTTCAAACAAATATTGTTGAAACACTTCAGATTGTAGATGGTAAAAATTTTATAAATGACTCATGGCAACGCAAGGAAGGTGGTGGTGGAACTTCTTGTTTATTAGAGAATGGTCGTGTATTTGAAAGAGCAGGTGTTGGCTTCTCCCATGTTATAGGTGATAAGCTTCCTCGCTCAGCAAGCGTTGCGCATCCCGAAGCTGCAGATAGAAAATGGGAAGCCATGGGCCTATCATTAGTCTTGCATCCTAAAAATCCCTTTGCACCCACAGTGCATATGAATGTAAGGTTTTTTATTGCGAAAAAAGATGGTCTCGAAGATATTTGGTGGTTTGGGGGTGGTATGGATTTAACTCCTTATTATGGCTTTGATGAAGACGCAATTCATTTTCATCAAACACTTAAAACTATGCTTAATCAATATGATGCAAGGCTTTATTCTGAATTTAAAAAAAATTGCGATGAATATTTTTATTTAAAGCATCGTAATGAGCCTAGAGGCATCGGAGGTATTTTTTATGATGACTTTAATCATTTAGGCTTTGAGAATTCATTTAATTTAAATAAATCAGTAGGTGATGTTTTTTTAAATGCATATTTACCTATTCTCCAAAGGCGAAAAGATATTAGCTATACGGAGAAAGAAAGAGAATTTCAGCTTTATAGACGTGGTCGTTATGTAGAATTTAATTTAATATTTGATCGAGGTACTTTGTTTGGTCTGCAATCTAACGGAAGAACTGAGTCGATTTTAATGTCTATGCCACCAATGGCTCAGTGGAAATATGATTGGAAACCAGAAGCAGGCAGTAAAGAAGAAAAACTGTATACACATTTTTTAACTAATAAAGATTGGTTGAGTCATGAATAAGCTTTTTGAACAAATTTTTAGAAAAAAAAATATTAACCATCAACACCCAGCAAATCTAAAAAAATGTCTTAGTGCTTTAGATTTAACTCTTTTAGGTATTGGTTGCATTATAGGCACTGGTATTTTTGTCTTAACTGGTATAGCTGCTGCTAATCAAGCTGGTCCTGCAGTCATTTTATCTTTTATAGTTTCAGGTTTTGCTTGTGCCTTTGCAGCATTAGCTTACGCAGAACTGTCATCATCGATTGGTGGTTGCGGCAGCGCCTATGGTTATAGTTATGTTGCATTTGGTGAATTCTTTGCGTGGATTATTGGTTGGATTCTACTTATGGAATACGGCATGTCTATTGCAGCAGTTGCAAACGGATGGTCTGGGTATTTTAATAATGCGCTCACTGCAATGGGTGTAGGTCTTCCTGAGTCTTTATCAAAAGCACCAGCTTTGGGTGGCTTCGTAAATCTTCCAGCAATGCTCATTATATTAATCATCATGTCTTTACTTATTGTTGGCGTAAAGCAAAGCGCTAAATTTAATGCTGCAATGGTTTTTATTAAACTCTTAACAATTACATTATTTATTTCTGTCGCTATATTTAATGTTAATCCAGCAAATTGGCATCCCTTTATGCCCTATGGATGGTTTTCAACTTTACCGGATGGAAAAACGGTAGGTGTTCTTGCAGGCGCCTCATTAGTATTTTTTGCATATGTTGGTTTTGATGCCGTTTCTACTGCTGCGGAAGAAGCAATTAATCCCCAAAGAGATCTTCCAAGAGGGATTATTGGTTCACTCGCTTTTTGCACTGTAATATACATTGTCGTTTCATTGCTTCTGACAGGTGTAGTTCCATACCAAGAACTTAACGTTTCTTCTCCGATTGCCTATGCGCTACAAAAAATAGGCTTTCAAGGAGCTTCTGCATTAGTTGCCACTGGTGTTATTGCAGGACTCACAACTGTTATGCTTGTTCTTTATTACGCTTTAACAAGAATTATATTTGCAATGAGTAGAGATGGATTATTGCCCCATGCTTTAAGTGAGGTGAACAAAAGCACTAACACCCCTGTAAAAGTTATTATTTTTTGTGGGTTAATTATCTCAGTAATTGCTGGCTTCATACCTTTAGGCACCTTAGCTGAGATTGTCAATATTGGAACATTAGCTGCTTTTGTAATTGTTTCATTAGGCGTAATTTTTGTAAGAAAACTCCATAAGAATAATAAAGCAACTTTTAAAAATAAATGGCATCCACTTGTTCCTCTCCTGGGAATTTTTTCATGTAGCGCTTTAATGTTTTTCCTGCCAGCTGAAACCTGGAGAAGATTTTTGATTTGGGTATTAATTGGAATTGTTTTTTATTTTACTTACTCAATAAAACACAGCCATCTAAATAAAAAACCGGCCTAAGCCGGTTTTTTATTACGTTTAACAGTTGATTAAATCGATAAAATCCATTGAACGATTGTTTTAATATCTTCATCTTTAACTTGTGGGCTATTTGCTGGCATTGGAACAGGTCCCCAAACACCACTACCCCCCGCTTTAACCTTAGCTACTAATTTTGCTTCGGCACCTTTGTCACCCTTGTACTTAGCAGCCACATCTTTATATGATGGTCCAACCACTTTGTTTTGAATGCTATGACAAGCTAAACATCCACTTTTTTGAGCTAATGCTTCAGCGGCTTTGGCGTCTGCAGCCTGTGCTTGATTTGTTAAAAACGCGCCAACCATTGCAATACCTAAAATTACTGATTTCATATTATTTCCACCCTTAAATTGATTTTTGCGTTAGTTATGATACTACTAAACTTATTTAAATTAAATGTAATTTGAAGAAAATTTAAGCCTTAATATTCCTGAACTAAATACTCAGCTATTAGATTGTGAGACTGATTCGGATAGACCATAACGCTACTCTCTAAGGCATTAACACTTTCCACACAAATCATTTTTTTCCATTCATCTTCAGTTCCCATATCAACCATAGTTTTAACTTTTTTATCCCACGGCGTCCAAATCACTGTCGAATCACTATTTTGTTTCTTTACCGTAATTTTTCTATTAAGCCCTTTATCATGAATAATACAATCGTCTTTAGTATTTAAATAAACCCGATCGAATTCCTCTCTAAATTGAATCTCATCATCTTGGGTGAATTTTTTATATCCTCTAGCCTTATCTGAATAAATTTTATTTTCCAATCCTGTTACCTTAATATTTTCAATATCACCTATCTTAAAATAAGTGTGATATCCCTCACCAATCAAGAAAGGCTGTTCAGATAAATTTGTCGTTTTAAGATCAAGATGGATTGAAAGGCCAATCGTAATAGAAAATTCTAAATTAAATTGATATGAAAGTTGTCTATTTACTTCAGGGGTAGGAAGCATCACTAATGTAACCTTAGTGGCGCCATTTTCTAAATCAATAACATCATTAATGCGCCATGGTATAACTCTAGCGAATCCATGCGGACAAAAACTTCCGTCAGTAGGGTGGGCGCCAAACCAAGGCCAGCAAATTGGAACACCGCCTCTTATAGACCTTCCATGCATGTATCTCGCATTACTTGAAAGCCATAAAACTTCATCCTTAACATTATGAGGTTTCCATTGCATGATGTGGGCGCCTTGAAGCGCAATCTTTGCAGAAGCAAGCTCGTTATCAATACTAATAAATTTTAAGCCAATTTCATTTTGAGTAATCTTGTAGCTCTGAGCTGCAGATATATTCTTTTCACTTATCATTTTTAAAAATTAAATTTCCTCTAATTTTGAAATATCACGAATAGCACCTTTATCAGCACTTGTAGCCATTAATGCATAAGCTCTTAATGCTTGAGATACTTTTCTTGTTCTTGGTTTAGGTTTCCAAGCACTTTTGCCTTTAGTATTCATTTTATTTTTTCTTTGAGTGAGAACCTCGTCATCGATTATTAAATTAATTGTTCTATTTGGAATATCAATTTCAATTTGATCATTTTCTTCAATCAAAGCAATCTCTCCCTGCTCTGCAGCTTCAGGAGATACATGACCTATACTTAATCCAGAGGTTCCTCCAGAAAATCTTCCGTCAGTTAAAAGCGCGCAAACTTTACCGAGGTCTTTTGATTTTAAATAGGTAGTTGGATAAAGCATCTCTTGCATGCCAGGGCCGCCTCTTGGCCCTTCATAAGTAATGACAACTACATCACCGGCAACAACCTTATCACCCAAGATAGCTGCTACAGCTTCGTCTTGTGATTCAAAAACGCGCGCGCGTCCTTTGAACTTTAAAATACTTTCATCAACACCTGCTGTTTTAACAATGCAGCCATTGCGCGCAATATTTCCAAATAAAACTGCTAGTCCGCCATCTTGACTGTAAGCGTGCTCTTTATTTCGAATACAGCCAGAAGTTCTATCGTTATCTAAAGTGGGATAAAGCATGCTTTGACTAAATGCAATTGTAGTAGGTATGCCTCCTGGTGCAGCACGATAAAAGTTTTTAACTTCTTCATTTTTGGTCGTCACAATATCCCATTGCTCTATTGCTTCGCCTAAATTTTTCGAATGAACAGTTGGAACATCTCTATGAATTAATTTGGCGCGGTCAAGTTCTCCTAAAATACCCATCACACCGCCTGCTCTATGAACATCTTCCATATGAAATTTAGATGAAGCAGGGGCTACTTTTGCTAAGCAAGGTACTTTTCTTGAGATGCGATCTATATCTTGCATTGTGAAATTTACTTTAGCCTCGTGAGCTGCAGCAAGCAAATGAAGAACAGTATTTGTTGAGCCTCCCATAGACACATCTAAACTCATGGCATTTTCAAAGGCTTTAAAACTTGCAATATTTCTAGGTAGAGCACTTTCATCTTCACCTTCATAATATCGTTTAGCTAAATCAACAATAAGTCTTCCAGCTTCTTGAAATAATCTCTTTCGAGCCGCATGAGTAGCCAAAGTACTGCCATTACCAGGCAAGCTTAATCCTAAAGCTTCTGTTAAACAGTTCATTGAATTTGCTGTAAACATACCAGAGCAAGAGCCGCATGTTGGGCAGGCTGAGCGCTCAATTTCATCAGAATTTTTATCAGAGACTCTCGTATCAGCTCCGGCCACCATAGCGTCAACTAAATCTAATTTCTTTATTTCATTATTCCAATTGACCTTCCCAGCTTCCATGGGTCCACCCGACACAAAAATTACTGGAATGTTGATTCTAAGAGCCGCCATTAACATACCAGGGGTTATCTTGTCGCAATTCGATATACAAACAATAGCGTCTGCACAATGCGCGTTCACCATATACTCAACACTATCAGCAATAAGATCCCTGCTTGGAAGACTATATAGCATGCCGTCATGCCCCATAGCTATGCCATCATCAACGGCGATCGTATTAAACTCTTTAGCAACGCCACCATGCTTTTCAATTTCTCTTGCTACAAGCTGTCCTATGTCTTTTAAATGAACATGCCCTGGAACAAACTGCGTAAAGGAATTACAAACCGCGATTATTGGTTTTGTAAAATCCTCATCTTTCATGCCTGTAGCTCGCCAAAGCGCGCGGGCGCCAGCTTGGTTTCTACCATGAGTTGTCGTTTTAGAGCGGTATGCGGGCATAATTACCTCTTACAATTACAATCAATTTAAACAATTATTTTAACTTATAATGACAACAAACTTATGCTTATTCACCCCCAAATAAACCCTGTAGCTCTTAATCTCGGGCCATTTGAAATTCACTGGTACGGCATTATGTATCTTTTTGCCTTTATTGGATTTCTTTGGTTAGGTAAAGTTCAGATCCGAAATCGACCATGGCTATCTTGGAATGAGCAAATATTAGACGACGCTTTCTTTTATGGAGCAATCGGAGTCATTTTAGGTGGACGATTAGGTTATATTTTGTTTTATCAACTGCAATATTACATGCATCAGCCAATGGAAATTATGGCGGTATGGAAAGGTGGGATGTCTTTCCATGGTGGTTTTTTAGGTGTCATTATTGCTATGTTGCTCTTGGCAA
>SESD01000364.1_pt1 | contig 28117 bp, 21 predicted proteins | sample 3171411 | NCBI WGS metagenome assembly SESD01 (sample SAMN06051880, study PRJNA518727) | freshwater metagenome | biome: subpolar coniferous forest; feature: holomictic lake; material: water; isolation source: holomictic Lake 442, 16.5 m depth | place: Canada: near Kenora, Ontario | collected...
CCGTTGTTACGCCACAACCGAGCAGACATACCTCCTCTAAGGGTGCCTCCTTACTTATTTTTGCCAAAGAAATTTCAGGTATAACGGTATATTCTGAGAAGGTCGAAGTTCCCATGTAATGATAAATGGGGACCCCCTTTTTGGAGAAACGTGTAGTTCCATCGGGCATTAGTCCTCGCCCTTGAGTCGCACGTATCGATTGGCAAAGATTGGTCTTTCCAGATTTACAGAAGTTGCAATCACCACACTCAGGGGTATAAAGCGGGATCACATGATCTCCGACTGCTACGCTAGTCACACCCTCACCCAGCGCTTCGACGATACCACCTCCTTCATGACCAAGGATCGTTGGAAATCTGCCCTCAGGGTCTTTTCCAGAGAGGGTGTAGGCATCGGTATGACATACGCCCGTAGCCACAATCCGCACTAATGCCTCACCCCTCTGCGGAGGCATCAGATCGACTTGTTCAACACTTAAAGGCTGACCTGGCGCCCATGCGACCGCTGCACGTGTTTTAATCATTTTCATGCATCTACCTCACGTTACGTATTCAAATTTAAAGCTCGGATGATAGTATACAAAAATCGTACTGGCGCGATAGCGCCTGATGAAATAACCTATCGCTTCTGCATAAAAGGAAAAAGCATGCTCTGGATCAAAGCGCTACATATTATTTTCATGGTTACCTGGTTTGCGGGTCTATTCTACTTGCCGCGCCTATTTGTCTATCATGCTATGAGCAATGACCAACTGAGCATTGAACGCTTCAAGGTGATGGAGCGAAAACTCTTTTATGGAATCATGACACCCGGGGCGGTGCTGACCATTGTATTCGGTGTATGGCTCTGGCTGAGCTATGGCTTTTCAGGCGGTTGGCTGCATGCCAAGCTCGCATTGGTAGTACTTCTGGTTGTCTACCATATCTACTGCGGGAAGTTATTGGCGGATTTCAAGCATGACCATAACCAGCATGGACATGTGTATTACCGTTGGTTCAATGAAATTCCGGTAGTGATTCTAATTGCAGTGGTAATACTGGTGGTCGTAAAGCCCTGAAGAGTCTCCATCGTAGGCGGGAACGTCTGACGTGGCTCGCTACTCATCCACCAACATCTGCCCTGGAAACAGCACTTCAGTATAGCCAAACAGACGAAAATCGGTAATACGCATCGGATAGAGTATCCCCTGCAAGTGATCGCATTCATGCTGTACCACACGAGCATGAAATCCCCCTACAGTACGATCAATCGGCTTGCCGTACTGGTCCACCCCCCTATAACGCAGCCTGGTAAATCTTGACACCATACCGCGCAGACCCGGAACGCTTAAACAACCCTCCCAATCCTGCTCCACCTCCTGAGTAAGCGGTGTCAGTACGGGATTAAGCAATACAGTGTAAGGAACTTCCTCTGCGTCAGGGTAGCGTTGATTAGATTTAACGCCAAAAATAACCACTTGTTGACTGACGCCGATCTGCGGTGCGGCGAGTCCCGCACCTTCCAACGCTTCCATGGTGTCGTGCATATCCTGAATCAGGGTATTAAGCTCAGGAGTTCCAAACTTCTCCACCTTACTCGCCACCTTCAGTAGAGTCGGATCGCCCATTTTCAGAACCATTCTAATCGCCATCAAGGTTTACCAGTTGTTCAAGAATATCCCGGACATTGACCATCGCTTTCTCAAGGACTGAGTGTACATCTTCCAAACGGATAAGATGCTCACTCGTTCCCCGTCCTGCCGCATAATTAGCTACTACCGCAAGGGTCGCATAACACAGCCCCAATTCCTTTGCCAATGCCGCCTCTGGCATGCCCGTCATGCCGACCATATCAGCACCGTCCCGTTCCAGTCGATTAATTTCTGCCGCACTCTCGAGGCGAGGCCCCTGAGTAGCGGCATAAACGCCGCCATCAATTATCTTTTCCTTTGCCTGCTTTGCCGCCTCTAGCAGATGTCCACGGGTCACCGAGCAGTAAGGATCGGTAAAGTCAATATGGGTAACCGGTCTATCAGTTTCCTCAAAATAGGTGAACTTTCGGCTATGGGTATAATCGATAATCTGATCGGGTACGGTAATCATACCGGGCACCAGATTGCCACGAATACCACCCACTGATGCAACCGATACCACACGTGTCGGTTTGAATGATTCCAGCGCCCACAGATTTGCGCGATAGTTCACCATGTGCGGTGGAATAGTATGACCGTAACCATGCCGCGCGAGGAAGATGATCTCATGGTTACCGATCTTTCCAAATGTCAGTGGCCCTGATGGCTCACCATAAGGCGTTCGCATAACCTGTCTATGCGATATCTCAAGACAAGCGAGCTTAGTCATACCGGTACCACCGATGATTGCAATCATACTTTCTCAGAAGTCAGGAACAGTTGAAAATTTTACTCTTTCATTGCATAAATAGCGGGCAAATTTCGCCATGCTCCGTGCACATCCATGCCAAATCCGAACACATAACGATTCGGAAGTGGCACTCCCACAAAATCTGCACTAATCGGCTTAGGCCGACCAATATCTTTATTGGTCAGAACCGCACTGTAAAAAGCGGTTGCTCCATCTCTCATAATTCGCTTACGAATTTCTGCCAGAGTAATCCCTTCATCAAGAATATCATCCAGCACCAACACTACTCGGCCCTGTACATTTTCGCTAGGCATTGCTTTCCATTCGATCTGACCGCCGATAGTATTATCATGGTAACGGGAGGCATGAATATAATCAAAATCTAGTGGAAATTTCAGTAGTGGTAGGAGTTGTCCAGCAAACATCACCCCACCACGCATTACGCTCAGAACGAGCGGATATCGATCGGACAGTGCTAACGTAATATCCACCGCCATCCTCCTGATGGTATCGGCCATCTCGTCAGCAGAGTAAATCATCTCTGCCGTATCAAGTATTCGTTTCGCTTCTTCAGTTGGAATCATCAGCTTTAGTTTCCGAAGCGCTAGTTCCGGCCGAAGCTATCACTTGACTGGGATATTACGGCGATTGTCGTCTCTATTTAAGGCTAGATGAGCGGCAAATTCCTCCCTCACTTCAGGATGCTTCAGAGCCAGTGCGATCGTCGCTTTGAGATATCCAAGCTTGGTTCCACAATCGTAGCGGATGCCAGAAAATTCGTATGCCAACACCTGCTCTTCCCGTAGCATTGATGCAATTCCATCGGTAAGCTGAATTTCTCCGCCCGCTCCAGGCTTCACTCTCTCCAAATGTGAAAAAATTTCCGGGGTGAGAATATAGCGCCCGACGACTCCAAGCGTTGAAGGTGCATTCTCGGGCTTTGGCTTTTCTACAATGCTGGTAATGATTTGAGGTCCCCTTCCCTCGCCCTCACATTTGACGACACCATAGTTTATCGTCTCCGCCAACTCGATATTCTGCACACCCAATATCGAACAGTGGCTCTTCTCATATAACCCCGTCATTTGCTGGATAACTGGCTCATCACTATCAATCAGGTCATCTGCAAGGAGCACAGCGAATGGCTCGTTACCCACCACCGGCCGTGCACACAATACAGCATGACCTAGTCCCAGAGGCTCCGGCTGACGGATATATATATAGGAAACGTTCTTTGGCACAATACTACGCAACATCTCCAGAGCATCGCTCTTTCCACGCGCTTCCAACTCAGCTTCCATTTCATAGGCTTTATCAAAGTGGTCTTCAATAGAACGCTTATTACGACCGGTGATAAAGATCATTTCCGTAATGCCTGCGGCGAAAGCTTCCTCGACTGCATACTGAATCAGAGGTTTATCTACGATCGGCAACATCTCCTTGGGACTAGCTTTAGTCGCAGGTAAGAAGCGTGTTCCCAGGCCTGCCACTGGGAACACGGCCTTGGTCACCTTTATCATAATGGGGCCTCTTGAAATCTAGATTTCGTCACGGCACGCTTCTTCTCATAAAAAATTTCCAGAATATTAACAATATGTTGAACCTTCATTTCTTGTTCTCGATTCATCTTATCCAAAGCTCTATGTTTTTTTAAAACGCCCACGAGTCTACTCAATTACGGGGCGCTTGAATCTTGCAATAATTGTAGCAGCTGCGCTTCGTCAAGGATGGTTATTCCCAATTCAATCGCTTTGTCATACTTACTCCCCGGATCGCCCCCCGCTACCACATAGTCTGTCTTTTTAGAAACGCTTCCGGTTACCTTTCCGCCTGCAAGCTCGAGTCTCTCCTTAACTTCTTCACGCGATAGACTTGGCAAGGTACCAGTTAATACAAATGTCTTATCGCCGACCCCACCTTCAATGGTTTTCATCCGCTTTGTACTCACACCCTCTTGCCAATGTACACCGGTTGCGCGCAACTTCTCGATGACCTCACGATTATGCATCTCAGAAAAAAAATTAATGATGCTTTGGGCCACTACCGGGCCAATATCCGGCACCTGTCGTAGACGCTCCTCGTCCGCCGTCATCAATTGTTCAAGATTACCAAAATAGTAGGCTAGCTCTTTGGCAGTGGTCTCACCCACATTACGAATTCCAAGCGCGTAAATGAAACGCGCCAGCGTGGTATCTTTGCTCTTTTCAACTGCCTTCACTACATTATCCGCAGATTTCTTCGCCATCCTATCCAGGCTGGAAAGTGACCTCATATCTAACTTATAAATATCCGCAGGCGTCTTAACGATAGCGTGGTCCACTAATTGTTCCACCAACTTGTCGCCTAATCCTTCTATGTCCATGGCACGCCGCGAAACAAAATGTAACAAAGCCTGCTTACGTTGCGCTGGACAGAATAGCCCGCCAGTACACCGCGTTGCGGCCTCACCCGGTAACCGTACCGCCCTAGCGCCGCATACTGGGCAGTGGTCCGGCATGATAAAGCTCCTTGCGGTGCTGGGACGCCGTTGCATCACCACTGCCACTACTTCGGGAATTACATCTCCTGCACGTCTTACAATTACATGATCTCCGATCATTACATCCTTACGCCCGATTTCATCTTCGTTGTGCAGGGTTGCATTAGTCACGGTTACACCACCTACCAGTACCGGCTCTAATCGTGCAACCGGCGTTAGAGCGCCGGTTCTGCCAACCTGCACATTGATCCCCAGTAATTCCGTCACTGCTTCCTGTGCAGGAAACTTATGTGCCAAAGAAAATCGTGGCGCGCGGGAGACAGATCCTAGCCTTTCTTGCTGCACTAGATCATTGACCTTATAAACCACGCCATCGATATCGTAGGGCAACCTTTCACGTATAGCCCCTATCTCCTGGTAGTACGCCATTAATCCGGATGCACCGCTCACCACTCGGCGTTCTTTTGCCACCAAAAAATACAATGACGCAAGATGGTCCATCATCTGACTATGTTTATTATAAGGAACATCACTATCTGCATATGTGCCGACACCATAAGCGAAGAATGTCAACCGACGAGTCGCAGTAATGGCAGGGTCAAGCTGGCGTAGAGAGCCCGCTGCGGCGTTACGTGGATTCATAAACTCCTTCTCACCCCTATCACGCTGATGTTGGTTAAGCCTCTCAAAATCAGCCTTCAACATCACTACCTCCCCACGCACCTCCAGCGATGTGGCGCCCTGAAGACCATCAGGAAAATGTAGCGGGATTGATTTGATGGTGCGCAGATTCAACGTCACGTCCTCTCCAGCAAAACCATCACCGCGGGTCGCACCCGTCACGAGCAGTCCATTTTCGTAACAGAGACTAACAGCGAGACCATCAAATTTTGGTTCGACCGCATACTCGATTTCGCCCACTTCCAGACCCTGACACACACGCCGATCAAACGAAACTACCTCTGCCTCCTCAAACGCATTGCTGAGCGAAAGCATTGGGGTCCGATGGATGACTTGGGAGAATTCTTTAAGTGGTGCACCGCCTACGCGCTGCGTAGGCGATTCAGGTGTGATTAACTCGGGATAGCGTTGCTCAAGTCGTTGCAACTCGAGGAATAACTGGTCAAACTCGGCATCCGGGACAATCGGCTCATCAAGTACGTAATAATAATAATTATGCCGCTCGATCGTCTCGCGCAGCTTTTGCGCTTGCTGCCAGATATTTCCCGGAATCCCCATTCACGCAAATAGCCTCAATGATATTTCACCACCAGCAAGAATATTACGTGCTCTCATCATGTCCTGCATACTGCTCAGATGTTGTTTAATCTTAGCAATGCCGCTATCGGTCAAAGAGATTCGGTTATCATCCACCAGCATACCGCCTAGGGTGGTGGAAAAAATCCCAGCAAGATGCATCATCTGATCGAAAACTCTCTCACCGTTCTTCACTCTGGGCACGTCCAATAGAAATGTAACTCCATGCGTGGTGAGCGTTCGCATGTTATCAGGCAGAAATGGAGCAGAGTCAAAATTGTTGAGTGAGAATAAGACCACGCCACTTTCATCACGATAGCTAAATGCGCCCCCTGTCTCCAACTTGAGGCCCGATGCTTCTGCCAGGGCGCGAATCTTGGTACCGGTGAATGCGCCACCGTCCTTGCTGATGATGTTGATACTCACCATCACATCCACTTCCGCACAGAACTGATCTAGCGCCACCGCCTGCGCATGGGCGTGCCGAATATCTGGCAAATCAGCTACCGCATTCATATCAGTAGCAAAATTTTTCACCATGTCGGAAAACTTGGATAGATTCACTTCACTCACAGGACCTGACCGATCAACCATCTGTAGACAGCCCTTCAATTTGCTGTAGCCGCCCCTACCCTCATTTGTTTCTACAGTTATCTCTTCCCAGGATGCACCTGAGTCTCTCTGCCCCAGCCAGTGTACCGGTTTAGCAAAATCGAATTTATGCCGCAATACCGCAGTCAGACCTGATGCGGCAATTAATGCATCGCTCTGGATATTTACAATGTAGTCAATGCCGCCGGCGCCAGCCTCAACCGCTTTCTGCTCTGTCATTATTGGCATTGCAGCCTTAGAAGTAGCATCTGACTGAGGGAACTCCGCCACCTCAGCTACTTCTATTCCCTGTCCGGTAAGTCCTGTACTCGTTCCCTCCTGAAATTCCTGCAATGCTTCCTTGCCGAGTTGGGGCTCTATCCGTCCACCCTCTTCAATACTCTCATCAGGCTCGAGTAGCACATCCTCATGCTTGCGCTCGAATGCCTCTTCAGCGCTGCGACGAAAGCGACGCTGCTGTGCCCAGTTGAAGAGAGCCACGCCCACTACCACAGCACCCCCTATGGCAACCAGACTGATCTGCAGGTCACTCATACCCATCGTGCCCATTATGCAACTGCCGCCACATCGCTCAACTTGACCGCCTCTTCAATATCTACCGCGACTACTCGCGAGACACCCTGCTCCTGCATGGTGACGCCTATCAACTGCTGCGCCATTTCCATGGTGATTTTATTGTGGCTGATAAAAAGAAACTGGGTCTGACGTGACATTCTCTTCACTAAATCACAGAAACGCACAGTATTACTATCATCTAGCGGAGCATCCACCTCATCCAATAGACAGAAGGGGGCAGGGTTGAGTTTAAATAGAGAGAATACGAGCGCCAATGCTGTCAACGCCTTCTCACCACCAGACAACAAATGAATAGAGCTGTTCTTCTTGCCAGGTGGCTGAGCGATGATCTGCACGCCAGAATCAAGAATTTCCTCACCACTTAGCACCAGCTTAGCCTGTCCGCCACCAAATATAACAGGGAACATCTCGCTCAGATGACTGTTAACCTTGTCGAAAGTTTCCAGTAGACGCTCACGAGTTTCTCGGTCTATCCGGCGGATAGCATTTTCCAACGTTTCGACTGCTTCTCTCAAATCCTGTAATTGCGCATCAAGATAATTCTTGCGTTCCTGAGAGGTCTGTAACTCATCAAGCGCAGCAAGGTTGACCGCGCCGAGGGCAGAAATCTCGGCACTCAGACGATTGATTTCAGTCTGCAGCGCAGTAGGCCGCATTTTCCCGAGAGTCAGCAGTAACTCCTCCTCATTGGCCTTCGCCTCTTTTAACTGTTCTCCAAACTGACTCTCGGTAATACGTGCCTCCTGCTCCTTAAGTCTCGCCTGACTGATCGACTCCCGGAGTGGGTGCAATTTCTGTTCAAAAGTCATTCGCTCCTGCTCTATCTCCCGCAACTCATTGGCCGCACCTTCCATAGCATTTCGCGCTTTTGCGAGACCCATTTCACGCTGCTCACGCAACGTTAACCACTCGTGTAACTGAATATTCATTTGGGCTTCATCAAAACCACCCTGTTCAACCTGTAATTTTTCCAGATTTCTTTTTAATTCAGCAACACTCTCATCGATTGAACGGATGGAATTCTCTACTTCGACAATCTTACTCTGACAAGTTTTTTCATGGAAAGCGGCTTCTTGCATTTCCCTAACCACATCCTGAACAAGTTGCCTTTGAGCATTGAGAGATTGTTCGGACGCTTCCCCCCTCAATTTCTCATCTTGCACTCGTCCCCGTAGAGCCACAATTTCAACTTGATACTCTGCCAACTTGATCTCAGCATCCTGTTTATGCGAAGCCTCCGCCGCCGTCTGCTGCGCGATCTCTGTCAACTCATCCTCAATCTGACTTCGGCGCTGACTAGCACGTTCGGCCAACTGGTTGAGCTTAAGCATATGTATCTGCAGCTCATGGTGCTTATGCTGAAGCTGCTCATTATCATGACGCAAGCGTGCGATCAATACTTCTAGTTCACGATAGGCTTCTTCTGCTGCCTTTAGTGATGAGTCCTCTATGGCGAGTGCATTCCTTAACGCATCCACTTCGATTCCGATCTGAGTTATTTCCCGCTGCCTGGCCAATACTCCATGCAATTGCGAGTCAGGGGCATAGTAAGTAACGCTATGGCGGGTAAAGATATGGCCTTCTCGAGTCACCAACATCTCTCCACCAGTCAGTCTCATCCGCTGAAAGAGAGCATCTTGCACACCGTCAACCACAAATATCCCACTCAGCCATTCATTTAATACAGCTTCTATTTTGGTGTCATCACATGTGAGATACTTCTGCAGGAGTGTCATATCCTTCTCACCACGCAAATCATCTTCAGCCTGTTCGGGCACTCTGGCTGGTTCGAATGCAACCCATCTGCCAGGTGGTAAATCACTTGACCATTCCTGCGCTGTTTCCAATCTCTCAAGCTGAGCACTGTTCAAGCGCTCGCGCAGCACAGCTTCAAGCGCATCTTCCCAGCCCTTTTCAATCTGGATGCTTTGCCACAGACGAGGTGACGCATCCAAATGGTGCCTGGTAATCCAAGCGCTCAGATCTTCATTACCTTCGAGCCGATGCTGCAGGCGTTGCAATGCATCAAGCCGCGCCTCCGCCTGGGTAATCTGCTGTCCCAGCAGTTGCACTTTGCGTGCGAACTCTCGTTTATTCCCCTCCGAGCTGGGCAGGCACTCTAACGCTTGCGCAAGCTCGTCCTGCTTTTGCTTCAGGTCTGCGGCGACACTCCCTGTCTCGCGCTGCAAGCGGAATAAACCCTCATCATCAGTTTGTGGCAGTAAACCCCGCTCCTCCAGCAGACGCTCGCGACGCAATCTCAGTTGTTGCAGCGATTTCTCAGCGTGGATGCGGTGACTCTCTTCAAGTTGCCCGCTCTGCTCGACTAGCAGTAGGCTGCGTTGCATTTCCCCCAGCCTCTCCTGGAACGAGCGGAAGATGGATTCCGCTATCGGTAACCTCTCGTTCTCCGTCGCAGCTTTTTGCTTACCGGCTTCATGAATCTGCTCTGCCCGTACAAGCTCACTGCGCCAGCGGTTCATACTGTCTGTCGCGCTCTCCTTTTGCTCCCCATGATGCTCAAGCTGGCCTTTTGCTGCTGTAATCTGCAATTCCATCCGCTGACGATTCTCTCGCAGATGTTGTATCTGTTGCTCAATCCGCGCCACTTCCGCATTGGCGGCATACAAATCTCCCTGCGACTGGTGCAGGCTATCGCTGGCAGCGTAATGCTGGGCACGTTTTTCTTCCAGACGTTTTTCCGCATCACGCAAACGTGCGGTCTCAGCTTCCAGTTCAATTTCTAATCGCTCAATTTCCTTTTCGGCGCGAATACGCTGCGCTGATGCATCCTGTTTACGTGCAAGCCATAATAGATTCTGAGAGGTATGCAACTGAACTTGCAGCTCCTTAAACTGGGTAGCAACCTTGGCCTGCTCTTCCAAGTGCTGCAACTGCTTCTCCAATTCCTGGCAGATATCATCCACCCTTGTTAAGTTTTCGCGAGTATCGTTTAACCGCAACTCAGTCTCACGACGGCGTTCACGGTACTTGGAAACCCCTGCGGCCTCCTCCAAAAATACGCGCAACTCCTCCGGCTTGGCCTCAATGATGCGAGAAATCATTCCCTGCTCGATAATCGCGTAGCCGCGCCCACCTAGACCGGTACCAAGAAAGATATCGGCAATATCACGTCGGCGTACGTGAATATTGTTAATGTAGTAGCTTGATTCACCATCCCGTAGCAGCACTCGCTTGATAGAGATCTCCGCATAGCTTGACCACTGCCCTGCTGCCTTTCCAAGACTATTATCAAATACCAGTTCGACACTGGCTCGCCCTACCGGCTTGCGATTAGCCGAACCGTTAAAGATCACGTCCTGCATGGACTCGCCACGCAGTGCAGATGCTCTCGATTCACCCAACACCCAGCGTACCGCATCGATTACATTGGATTTACCACAACCATTGGGGCCAACAACCCCAACCAGATCACCTGGAACAGAAATATTGGTCGGATCAACGAAGGACTTGAAACCGGCAAGTTTGATATGGGAGAGGCGCAATTTATTGTTTGTTACCAGTTATAATTGGAGAAATCAAAAAATGCCCTATAAAACAACCCTAGGGATGATCATTCTAACCGATTTGACCGAGAGAAGAGAATGCCTAGCCGTCCCGCAAAATATCTAGAAACCTTCCCAAATCCAACCCCTGCAAGGGATTACCATATTCATATGGAGATCCCAGAGTTTACTTGCCTATGTCCCAAAACCGGACAACCGGATTTTGCTACTCTGATCCTTGATTACATCCCTGATAAAAAGTGTATTGAACTTAAAAGCCTTAAGCTCTACATTTGGTCTTATCGCAACGAGGGCGCATTTCATGAAGCCGTCACTAACCGCATACTTGATGATCTGGCCGCTGCTCTAAAGCCGAGGTATATGCGCCTTACTGCCAAATTCTATGTGCGCGGTGGCATTTTCACCAATATTGTGGCGGAACAACGGAAATCTGGGTGGAAACCATTAACAACGGTAGAATTAGGAAAATTCGAGAGCCAATCCAACATACGCTCTTGAGTTTGCAGACCTCTCAGTGCCATCACAAAAAATCCTTGCTCAACTGAGAGCGGCTGTCTACCATCGATCAGGTTTCCCGTACTGCTAGCTGGCAACCCTATCTGGCAAGGGTTTATCTGAAATCCAAATCTTTGAACAATCTATAAACTAATAATAATCAAGCGTATGCGCATAAAAAACCCGTCAGTTCTCCTAATTATCGGCCTGACGGTCGCTGCCGCAAATTTTTCGGCAAATGCATCAACTCCAACTGATCAAGTCTTTATTGGAGCTGTGCCAGTATCCGCGACTGGGTCCAGTGAGAATGACTCTACCTCTGAAAATCTGGCCTTACCTCCAGTCTTAGGAGGGGTTGTCCTAGCTGCTGATTCCAAACCACCAACGGATCTGTGGGAACGTATCCGCAACGGTTTCGCCATGCCTCAATTGAATAGCATAGAGGTGCGTAATAGCGAGAACTTCTATGCCAGTCGCCCGGAATACATCAATCGCATAGCTGAGCGTAGCAGGCGTTATCTCTTCCATATTGTCGAAGAGGTAGAGCGCCGTGGTATGCCCACCGAAATTGCGCTACTACCGATTATTGAGAGCGCCTTTAATCCCACCGCTTACTCTCGTAGCCATGCAGCTGGTATCTGGCAGTTCATTCCCGCTACCGGCAAGAGGTACGGCCTGCAACAAAACTGGTGGCAGGATGACCGACGCGACATTGTCGCGGCAACAAGCGCCGCACTAGATTACTTACAAAACCTCCACCGCATTTTCGGAGACTGGGAACTGGCTCTAGCCTCGTATAATTGGGGCGAAGGTGCGGTAGGGCGCTCTCTCACAAGGAACCGCATTGTTGGTCTGCCGACGGATTTCAGCAGCATCTCTAAACCCCCCGAAACTCGCCGCTACGTCCCCAAGTTGATTGCAATGAGAAACATCATCTCTAGTCCAGCAGCTTTCGGCATAGTGCTTGAACCTATTCCTAATCAACCTTACTTTGATAAAGTTGCAACTACCCAACATATCGATGTGAAGCTTGCAGCTAGTCTCGCAGATATCTCACTAGCTGAATTCAACGCACTGAATCCTGCCCACAACCGGCCCGTCATCAACGCCAATGGCTCGCGATCACTCCTCTTGCCGACAGACAAAGTAGCGACCTTTATAGCCAACCTGGAAAATCACGGTAAGCCACTTGTATCATGGCAAGCCTATCAAACAAAAAGTGGAGAGACTGCTGAAAGAATCTCAGCGCGGCATGAAATCAGTGTGTCGAGATTGAGAGAAGTAAATGGCATTGCAAGACACGGGAAAATAACACTGGGACAGACTCTACTGGTGCCGATTAATGGCGGAGGTGTTGGGACGGATATCTCTGCCATACGCAATCTGCCCGTAGTGCCCCAAATAAACACAAACGGTCCCGCCTACACTGTTAAAAAAGGTGACACCCTCTCCAGTATCGCCCTACGTCATGGCGTCAGCGTAGTGCAGATTCAGTCATGGAACAGTCATACCAAACGCCTCGCCATCGGCCAGAAGTTGGTACTAAAACAAACAACACCCCAGAAGACTCTTCTCGCCAAGACCCCACTCAAAAAACTTACCTCATCTGCAAAGAAGAATAGTGTGATATTGGCTGATACCAAAAATTATAAACGCTGATGCGAAGAGCTATTTCGTAATCAATCTTTCAAGCTTAGTTCGCACCAACTCGATATTCCCCTTCAATTCATATAAATGCTGAGAAAACGAGACTGGCAGTCTCAATATGTTTACTCTGCCTTCAATATCAATTAGTTCAGTCCGATATTTTTCTAAATCCTGTCTGTCGATATCGGCCTGGATCTGTGTCTCTAGAAATCGTAATTCACCGTAGTACCTGAGTAGTTTCCTCTTCACCAATTGAGTATAGGCTGCTGGGATGACCTTTATCAGTGGGATGAGTAATGCTAGCAAAGGAATCAAGACTATCAACATCCGATTGACAAAAGTAGCCACCCAGAATGGCAGATACTTATCTAGAAATGGCAGGCCATTCTGATAGAAATTTTCAGCCTGTACGCTCAAAGGGAAATCAGAATCGAGACTCGCGGGGAACTCACGTTTCTTATTCAAGAGTCCTGGCCCACCGTGTACCTTCGAGACGATTTTCAGCATCAGATATACATGCGCTGGATGGACGTCATCACGAACGACCAGGACCGTAGTGGGTGCGAGTAAATTTATATCATGATCCGGAATATTATTCGCTATATCCAAAGAACCTTCTGGCAGAACGAGATGATGCAGGTAAGGAAACTGTCTAGTATAGGCTTCCGCCTGATCTAGATTCACCAGACGCAGATTTGAGTCTCTAGAAATTTCTCGGATTAATGCCGACTCAGGCATGTCTACAAAGATCGCTGCATCGACCTCTCCCTTGCGCAACGCATCGGCGGCTGACTGTCCTCCAATGGGAATAAGCTCGGCATTGTCAGCATTAATTCCACTAGAATTCAGAAGAGTCATCGACAGAGCCCTGGTCCCGCTCTCATCTTTACCGATAGCAATTTTAAGACCCTTCAACTTCGATAAATGGGTGACCTCTTTCTTGCAACGACAAAAAATCCAAACTGGCTCGTAATACAGGCTGCCGAGAGATACTAGATTCTCAGACCCTTCTGCACTCGCGACCCCATCCTGAATAAAGGCCATCTGGACATTAGAATCTGAATTCTTCAACCCCCTGATATCATCAGCTGTACCTCTTGATGGATGCAGGTTAAGGTATATTCCGTTTTCCTTCAGGAGCACTTGATAGATAGTGGCGAAAGCCTTGTAGTTACCTGCATCCATACTGACAGACATCTCAATACTTTTAGGGGGTGCGGGATCGACATATTTATAGATTATAAAAATCCCGATCAGAACCAATAGCAAGGTAGGAAGAAATGCCTGCAGCAGTTCTACCGAAAACTTGGGGGCGATGCCGGAAATATAATTATTTATTCTTTTTCTCATTACCGAAAATGCCCATGATACAAATCAAGACTGAGCCGCTGTCAGTGATTCCTAACCCTTGCAGCAATAGCAGCGAGGGTTAGCTCAGCGGTCAACCATTCCCGCGTTTGAGATTAGGTTGATGCGTCGCTGAATTAATAAAATATCTTCTTTATCATTCGACTGCTCTGCTCGACGGAGCGCAACACCCAGCCATGCGAGCAATGGACGACGCCACCCCTGGTCGGAAGCCGTCTGAACCGTAATGGCAATATCTTCAGGTGCCAAGACCCCTTTCCGCAACAGCACCCCAGCAGCAACTAACCGTGACAAAGGATCCTCGATGGCATTAAGTGCTCCACCCGTAGCCGTAAGGACTGCACGATGCTGCGCAGGAAGCAACTCTGTATTTAGCCCGGCCCAACGCCCTAACAGGTAATCGGCATAAACCCGTTCCTCAGCGGCAGCATCTTCGAGCAATACTTGGAATGGATCACAATTGTTCAATTCAAGACTGGCCACCTGAGCTGCGCAGCGCATAAGTTCTGCACGTGCCAGCAGGTCAGCGCGTCCGGTGCTGGCAATCTCCCTGCGTGCGCGGGAGAATTCCAGCGTTGCTAACTTAGAATTTCCTACCAGATAAGCCGTAATCGAGCTTTTAAGTGCACCATGCGCGTTGATTTGCCAGTCTGGAACCATGCGACTACCGGCACACCCTGCAAGTCCCATGACTATCACTATCCAAATAAATCTCATGGTAATTTAAGCTCTGTATCACGTGCCAGTGGCCATTTACGGTTAACCTCATCCACCAAATGATCCACCTTGCGTAGATTCATCTCCACCTGCTCCCGCAAAGCAGCCAGATCAGTGGTAGCCATCCGGGCGTTGGCACCAACAGCCTGGGCTTCCACCAGCACAGCATCGACGCCCTTGAGGCTAGTGCGTACCTCACCCAGAATTGTATTCACCTGAATCATGGCAGCCTTCGATTCATCTAGTGTACTAATAACCTTTTTTGCATGCGCATCACTTCCCAACGCCACACCAAGGACACCATAGGGCCCCGTCAGGTTGTGTGTGACCGTCTGCAAATTATTCAGGCTCATGTTCAGACTCGAGTCAGGTTTAGTCATGTTCTGCAAATTCTCGACTAATCGATGAACAGTATTCACAAGCTGAGGAATCTCTGCGGCGGCGTTACCAATTAATACCGCTCTTACAGCACCATCGGGCAATGGTGGATCTGCCAAGACTCCGCTGTATACGTGCAGGTGAGTACTGCCGACCATACTGCGCTCCATGGTGAAGACGCTGCTTGTACGAAGCCACTTAGCATCTTCACGTGCCACCTCTATGATGATGCGTGCTTTACCCTCATCAGACAGCTCAACGCGCTGTACACGCCCTATCGGAAAGCCAGAGAACGTCAGGTCCATACCAACGATCACGCCCTCCGAATCATCCGCGATCAATACCACTCTTTGGGTACTTTCGAACACACCGCGGGCGTACATCACATACACCAGCGAACCGAGCATCAACAACACCATCACAATAATCAGCAGCGCGACTTTAAACTCGATATTGGGTGGATGAGATGATGACCCTAGTTTAGGTTCTGATTGCATAAGCTCTATTTACTCACTCTAGATATACCTGGCTGAGAGAGAGAGACCCTCAATCAGCGCCAGCACCAAAAATAGTCGTACCGTGCCTTGAGGCGCTGAGTTTGATTCTCTAACGGCCTCTTTTTGAGCCTGCAACACTGATGCGATTGGAATTAAAGCAACCGCCAGACTGAACCATACCGTCTTGAGGACAAAAGTGAGCGTGACAACTGGATCGAATACGCGACCAATCATGTGCGTATACTCAGCAAGACCCCATGGTGACAAACCATAAACCACCAGATAAGCTAGCACCAGTGCTACTGCGCTACTCACTGCAGCCAGTGTTGCTACCGAGAATGCAATGGCAACGATACGAGGGACATGCTCGATATGTAGGGAGGCTTCCGCCGAACTAGTACTGGTCAAAACACCTGACCGTAACACCACAAAAAGTGCGGCGCCTAAGGGAATGAGCTCGAGCACCAGAACTCGCACCACCATCTCCAGCGCATATTGAGACAAACCATAACTTGAAGCAGTAACCACAACGATACGAATCAGTACGAGACTGATAAGCGCACACAGAACTGTGAACCAAAACAAAACTTGCCAAGTGCTGGCGTAGATATTTCTGGTAATTGCGGCACGACGGCATCGGTCATAGGTTGATGGAGTCAATGCCAGAACCAGCGCAACCGCTCCAAAGTGAATCATCCCCCACCAGCTAAAGGACGATCTCACACATGCACGACCAATGTAATTGAACCCAGAGTGTAATAGAGATTGTTGGAGCATAGTATGGACATACCGACTGAAAGATATGAAATTCTACTATAGGAGCTAAAGCAACCCTCTGCTGGAGTATTTTATAGGGAACTGGTCTCTACACCGCAGGAAGTTGTCCCAACTTACCCCATTTCTAATCCACGATTACCTGCCAAATTTCCTCAGTATTGTTCATTACAAAAGGACCAGATCTGTCACGATGCTCCACGTCACCCGCACAGATAATGGTTACCGTCTCAAAGACTCACCCATCCATATGGGTTTGGAATACCAAACCAGCATGTTCGCGTAGCCGATGGAAATTAATCATCTTCCAGTTTTCTTGTGCAACACTGAGCTCTGCGCCAAATGCAGCCAGGAAGGTGGGGGCATCGACTGCGTCGTATGCGACACGATGTCCATTGGTATCAATGAATCGTTTCAGCTCGCGTGGATCATCAGCAGTGACCCAGCGGGCCATCTGGTACTTGGCCGAAGAGAGTCGAGTTTCTACTCCGTATTCGTGCTTGAGCCGATGTGCCACCACTTCAAATTGTAGTGTGCCGATAGCACCCAATAATAGTGCACCACCTGCGTGTGGTCGGAATACTTGGATTGCGCCCTCCTCGCCCAACTGAGTCAGACCCAGTTTGAGTTGTTTCCCACGCATTGGGTCGGCAAGCTCGACCGTCTGAAAAATCTCTGGGGAAAAAAATGGAAGGCCCGTAAACTGCAACTCTTCACCTTCTGTCAAAGTATCCCCCAATTGCAATGTGCCATGATTGGGAATACCGATAATATCTCCCGGATAAGCGACATCAAGCAATTCCCGCCGCTGAGAGAGAAATGACACCACGCTGCCTGGACGAATATCCTTCCCGCTACGCACCACATGCAAGTTCATGCCGCGTTCGAAACGTCCCGAGCAGATACGTACAAAAGCAATCCGATCCCGGTGGGCCGGGTTCATATTGGCCTGAATCTTGAATACCACGCCAGAAAATTTAGGCTCGTCCGGTTGCACCACGCGCTGTATAGCTTTACGTGGCCCGGGTGATGGAGCCAGATCGATCAACGCATCAAGTACTTCTTGGATACCGAAATTATTAATAGCAGAGCCGAAAAATACTGGGGTCTGACGGCCTGCAAGAAAAGCCTCTCGGTTAAACTCCTCAGAGGCGCCTCGGATCAATTCAATCTCCTGCCTTGCATGAGTAAAACTCTCACCAAAACGGGACACCATCGCCGGATTATCAAGCCCCTCGAGAATCTCATCGCTGTCGCCTAATTTATCTGCGCCCGGTCGAAATACATGCATACGGTCTCGGTTCAAGTCAAATACCCCATGAAAATGATGACCCATTCCCACCGGCCACGCAAAGGGTACTGTCGACATATGGAGCGTCTGTTCGATCTCGTCTATCAGATCAAGTGGCTCACGCACCTCACGATCCATCTTGTTAACAAATGTGAGGATAGGCGTGTTACGAGCACGACATACTTCCAGTAAGCGTAAGGTCTGCGCCTCTACACCATTGGCGGCGTCAATGACCATCAGGGCTGCATCCACAGCAGTCAAAACTCGGTAAGTATCCTCTGAAAAGTCCTGATGGCCCGGCGTATCTAGCAGATTAATGACGCAGCCACGATATTCCATCTGCATCACTGAACTAGCCACAGAAATACCACGCTGCTTCTCGATCTCCATCCAGTCAGAGGTGACATGACGGCTGGCCTTTCGTGCCTTGACGCTGCCCGCGATATGGATAGCTCCGGCAAACAGCAGCAGCTTTTCAGTAAGCGTAGTCTTACCTGCATCGGGGTGAGAGATAATGGCAAAGGTACGTCTACGCTTTACTTCCTGTTCAATTGTCATTCGGGTACCTCTAAAAATTCAGATTTCGCCACAGTGAGTTGCTTCTGGGTATAAAGATGGCAGTGCGCCGTATGGGTAAAACTGAAGCTGCTAGCCTCTGGATAAGTCTCATGACACACGGGCATCACCTGAGGGCAGCGTGGATGGAAGTGACAACCCGCCGGTGGGTTTGCGGGTGAGGGCAAATCTCCATGCAGCCGTATGACCTCCCGTTTTAGATCGGGTTCAATTACCGGCACAGCTGACAGAAGTGCCTGAGTATAAGGGTGCTGTGGACTCCCCATCACCTCATCCATGCTACCGCGTTCTACAATTCTGCCCAAGTACATCACAGCCACTTCATCAGCGAGATATTCCACCACTGAGATATTGTGCGTAATGAATAGATATGAGAGGCCCAAACCATTCTGCAACTCTTTCAGCAGGTTCAGAATCTGTGCCTGTACCGATACGTCCAATGCACTGGTAGGCTCGTCGCAAATTAACAATCTGGGATTGACTGCCAATGCACGTGCAATCGCAATACGTTGACGCTGACCACCTGAAAATTCATGCGGGTAACGCCATTTCGTTTCCGGTGGCAAACCTACTCTCTGCAATAATGCATCTACCTCCCACCCCTCCGATGACGAGGGCTTATACCCAGCACTGACCGGCTTATCTCTAACATTCAGTGCGTTCATGCCCTCTTCGATGATGTCGACAATGCGCATTCTCGGGTTGAGTGATGAATATGGGTCCTGAAATATAATCTGGAATTCAGCACGCTTCTCGCGTAACTGCCCCCGCTCTAAACCTACCAACTCCAATCCATCGTAGAGCACACTCCCAGCAGTAGGTCGAATCAATTGCAAAATACCCTTGCCGACTGTGGTCTTTCCACAACCTGATTCACCCACCAAAGCCAGGGTACCTCCGCGCGGGATTGTCAGCGATACTCCGTCCACCGCCTTGACGTGCCCTACCACCCTTTTCATCAGACCCTTCTGTATGGGGAAATAGACTTTAAGGTCTGTGACACGCAACAATTCTGGAATGGAGTAATCTGATTGAAGAACAGAAGCTCTCTGAGAAGTTCCCTCGGCTGCCTTAACTGAACTAGGGACTCTTGAACCATTATCTTGATCAAAGAGATGGCACCTCACCTGGTGACCCGAGGTGACCTCACTCCATCCCGGCATCGTGGTTCGGCATAAATCCCACACGTGGTCACACCGGTCAGCGAAACGGCAACCGATGAATTCTCTTGATAGTGGAGGTACGGTGCCACTGATCACCGCCAAACCACGGTCACGCTTATTTTTCCCTGGCAAAGAAGCGAATAATTTGTGAGAGTAGGGGTGAGAGGGATTGTGGAAGAATTCTGCACGTGTTGCCATCTCAATGATCTCACCCGCGTACATTACCGCCACCTTGTGTGCCATCTCCGCCACCACGCCAAGATCGTGTGTGATCAGCAATATCGACATGCCGCTGCGTTGCTGCAGATCGCGCATGAGATCAAGTACCTGAGCCTGGATAGTGACATCCAGTGCAGTGGTAGGCTCATCTGCAATCAGCAGTTCCGGCTCTCCGGCCAGCGCCATTGCAATCATCACACGCTGCTTCATTCCACCAGAGAACTGGAACGGATACTCTTCCATACGCCGATCTGCATCGGGTATTCCAACCTGATTTAGTATCTCTAACACGCGTTGGTGTTGAGCAACTCCGCGTAAATTAAAATGCCTCCTCAGAACCTCACCGATCTGCTCTGCCACCGTCATCACGGGATTCAGACTCAGCATCGGTTCCTGGAAGATCATGCTTATCCGCTTTCCTCTCACATTGCGCATATCCGCTTCCGGCAACAGCAGCAAATCCTCTCCACCGATTCTAATGGAACCAGCAATGATCTCACCCGTCTCCGGCAACAGTCTCATCACTGACAGAGCTGTCATGGACTTGCCGCAGCCAGATTCTCCTAACAATGCAAAAGTTTCACCCTGCATAATCTGAAGACTAAGCCCATCTACCGCCATCACCGGTGCGGAACCGGTATGAAGCAGAGTCTGTAGATTTTCAATTTGCAATAACAGATTCATGGAGAGTGAGAACCCTTAATTACAGCTTCTACTGTCTTGCCTTTGGAATATTGCTCGCGGCTTCTACGTTGCAGCTTCCTGGCTTGTAGTGGCCAGGTTCTCACACGTGGATTGAATGCATCTTGAACTGCATCTGCAAAAAGATTGGCACTTAGAACCAGTGCAAACATAAAACCGAAGGCTGATAGTAGCGCCCACCACACCATCGGCTCACGTGCCATTTCCAGACGTGCCGCATTGATCATGGTCCCGAAACTTATCATGGAAGGATCAACACCGACACCAACATAAGACAGAACAGCCTCGGCCAGAACTAGTCCACTGAAATCCATCACCGTAGCAATCAATACGATATGCATCACATTCGGAAGAATATGGCGGCTAATGATGCGCCAATGAGAGACCCCGAACGCGTGAGCCGCCTGAATATATTCCATCTCCCGCAACTTCAAAGTTTCACCACGTAGCAGTCGACATAAACCGGTCCAACTAGTGACGCCAAGTATGATGCAAAGAAACAGCAGACGCAGATCAGCCCGCGCAGCAATAGTGTCGAATAGTTCTGGATGGGTCTCCATGTATACCTGCATCATCAATACTGCAGCTGCGATCAGCAGTACCCCTGGGATTGAACTCAGGGTGGTGTAAATATACTGAATCACATCATCCACCCACCCACGAAAGTATCCGGCCATGATGCCAAGCAATAATGCAAAGGGGAGCATCATCAAGGTGGTGAGAGTACCAATCACCAGCCCGGTACGAATGCTCTTGAGCGACTGATAAAATACATCTTGCCCAACCTTATCAGTACCAAATATGTGGTAATGAGTGGATAGTTCCAGTGCCATACCCAGCGACATGAGCATCAATGCCAGCGTGGCTAAGACTGCATTCCATGGAACTTCAGTATCACCTCGACGGATGGCAGATAATATAAATAAAAGTGTCACACTGTTTCGACGTGCCAATGAAACACTCAACAAGGTCAACAGCAGACACCAGCTCAGCAAACCCAATGCCAGCCCCGTTGTCGCTCGTTCGGCCACATCATTAGTTAACTGCGTTGCTGGATCCTGCAAATGCGCCCCTCCAAATTGCAGACGCGGGAATTCTCTCACCTGTGCTCCATCTGGCAACTCAATCGTTTCTCTAGCGTAAAGGTGTGCGGCAAAGGGTGCTGAGTAAGTCTTCTCGACTCGCGTACGCAATGGAGTGGCGATGATATCGAGAAGACTCAAAACTTCCACGCTATAAACCTTCTCACTATTACTGCCATTCTCGACCGCAGGACGGAAATGTACCGTGTCGAGTAGCCCAATAGACATAAAGAATACCAGCACCGTGAGGGATGCCATGCCGCTCGCACTATGACCTACTCGCCTCCATGGTTCGAGCATGTGCTCATTTCGACGCACGTACCAAACGAAGACAAGGGCCACCATCACCAACAAGTATATGAGGGCATCGGTCCAGAGAATGACAGGCTTGAAGAGCATACTCACTCCAGCCTTATTCTTGGATCCACCAGGGTATAGGAGATATCCGTCAAAATGAGCCCAACGATATAAAGCAATGAGCCGAGAAATACCATCGCGCGCACCACAGCAAAATCCTGTGAACTGATCGCGTCAATGGTATAACTACCCAGTCCCGGTATGCCAAAAAATGACTCGGCGATTAGACTCCCAAGGAACAGCAACGGGATCACCACTACCGCACCGGTGAGGATCGGGATCATGGCATTCCTGAGAACATGTCTGAATAGCACGATGCTTTCTGGCAAGCCCTTCGCACGAGCGGTCCTGACATAATCCTTACTCATCTCCTCAAGAAAAATGGTACGGTACCAACGTGTACTGGCGCCGGCGCCGCTGATTATGCCGATGATAACCGGCAGGACCAGAAATTTACCTGCATCGAGTCCGCTGCTATAGCCAGAAATAGGGACCAGATGCCAGAGCTTACTGATCAGAAATTGTCCACCGATGATGTAGAACAAGCTAGAAATAGACATGAGCGCAACGCACAGGACCACCCCCCAGAAGTCCACATAAGTTGCACGAAAAAACGCCATCACCAGCGCGAAGGTGATGTAGACAATCAACCCCAGCAAGAATACCGGCAGAGCGATGGCGAGACTCGGTATCATGCGTGATTTTATTTCGTGGGCGATATCACGGCCATCGTCAGCACGTCCGAAATCGAATGCGAACATAGCAGCTGATTTCTCAAAAAAAATAGTATGCGTAAATTTTCCCGCTCCTTCTTCGCTATCGTTGAGCATCAGCGGTTTGTCGTACCCCCGTTCATGCTTCCATTTCTCGATCGCTTCGGGAGTGACTCGCTTAATGCCCAACTGCATCCGGGCCATGTCATCGGGCGTATTGACGACAAAAAACAAGGTGAAGGTGATTAGATTCACTCCGATCAGGATCGGAATGGCGTAGAGTATTCGACGGATGATGTAATTAAGCACCCCCTGCCTCCGACACCCCTACACTTTTCGATGCCTCTCTGGTCCCCATACTCCGCTCTCTGCGACGGTATGCGACCATTGCAGGAACTAGGCTCCCTAACAGTACCAACAGCCCAACCACACCTGGCCACATTACCGGTTCATTCCATTCTCGTTGCTTCTGCTCACGTAAACTACCGTCTATCCGGTAGTACTTAATATTATTGTTCGATAACTTATTGGGCTTCACGTTGCTATACCAGGCATGATAGAGCCCATAATCCTTAGGGTGATATCCCCATAGCCAGGGTGCATCATGCCGCAAGATCTTCACCATACGATCTATGATCTGTTGTCGCTCAACGCTATCCTCCATATTCTTCATCTGCTCGAACAGCTGGTTGTATTCCGGATTATCATAATTGGCTGCGTTCTGACCATCATTATCAACCTTCCGTTCCGCCCCGCTCAGCAGGATTAGGAAATTCTCTGGATCAGGGTAATCGGCGTTCCAGCCCCACTCAAAGATCTGAGCATTGCCCTTGCGTATCTTGTCCTGAAATCGATTGTAATCAGTGCTACGCACCACTAGCTGAATATTGAGTTTCTGGAATTGCTTGCGCATCCAATCAAGGCTGGATTTATCATCAGCACCGCGGGAGGTCACATCAAAATATAGCACCAACGGTGCGCCGGTTTTAGCGTCCATCCCATTGGGGTAACCCGCTTCAGCCAGCAGCGCTTTAGCAACAACGATTGACTTTCTTTGCGGCCGTTCCTGTAGCCAGTCATAGACCACCGGGTTGATGCCGTCCCTACCATCACGATGACCCGCAATACCCGGGGCAATCGGTCCTTGTGCTGGAATGCCACGACCATTGGCAAAGATTGAAACATACTCCTCATAATCTACTGCGATGGAGATCGCCTGTCGTAATTTTCTGGAAGACTTGGATAATCCTCCAACTACCGGGTCCAGCATATTGAAGCCCATGTAGTAGGTGGAGGTTGCAACCTCCGTCTCAAGCCGAATTCCTTGCGCCTTCATCGCTTCGGTTACGGTCGCCTCTCCCTGCCCCGTCATTTGTACCGCTTGATCAAAACTGTCTGATCCAATGCCTGATGCATCATAGTAGCCCTGAAGGAATTTGTTCCATCGGGGAATACTCTCCTTGTCACGGCTAAATATGACCTGATCGATAAAGGGTAGTGGCTTACCTGCATCTTGTAATAAGCCAGTCTGTTCATCCCTTGGCATCCCCTCTGAAGGATAACTCTCGCCATGAAAATTGGGATTCTTCTCCAGTATCATCACCCTGTTAGGATCATTCTCGGTCAGCATGTAAGGTCCGGTGCCTACCGGATACCAGTCAAGTGTGATGTTCTTCTCTGCCAAGCCCTGCTGCGTATAAAAGCGTTCGGCTTCCCATGGAATCGGTGAGAAGAAAGGCATCGCCAGCCAGTACATAAACTGTGGATACTTACCCTTAATCTTGATGCGATAAGTGTAGGTATCCACCACCTGGGCACCCTCCAACGGATAGTCACGCAGATCCAAGTATGCGTGATTATCCTGCTGTCCAGGCTGCACCTCGGATGCCGCCCTCAGGGTGCTCGAGTATTCCTTGAGACCCACGATGTAGTCCGACATTAATCCAAGGATAGGCGAGTGCAGCCTAGGATGGGCTAGGCGCTTGATCTCATATACATAATCTTCCGCAGTTAATTCGCGTGTGTCGGTGCGAGAGAAATCACTAAGCTTATAAACCCCAGCTAAATCTTCGGCAGTCAAGTTATGATAGAAAAATTTTCCCAGATCATCCCTGGCAAATGCTGGATGTGGTTGAAAACGAATACCGGGCTTGATGGAAATTTCATAAACCGTATAAGCAATCTTCGCAGTATCAACGTCACTCGGCAGACTCACTCCACTCTTATCTAAATATTGTGCCACCGGCATTCTCGTCACTGTCCCAGGGATCAATGTGTAAGGACGTTTCAGATAATGGTACTGCAGCGGCGGCTCATAAATCTGAGCAGTTAGCAGAATTTCGTTTGAACTATAGGACTGGACCGGATCAAGGTGCTTGGGACGCTCGGCAAATGCACTATAGAGGATATTCTTGCCTGCGTTAGTGGCAGGATATGGACTATTCCAAGGATGGTCGCTACAGGCAGAGAGCGAGGCCACAAGCAGCGCCAACAGGTATTTAAATGGAGCCTTCATTGGCGTGATAGTTTAGCGTAAATACCAGTATAGAGTAGCCTGGAAAAGCCTCTCGAAAAACTCAGAATTCAGTCTAATTCCCCATGATTCTTCAGATCTGATCGGCCATAGGCTATAATTTATCGAATTTCTCAACCCTCATAAGGACAATAACGTGGGATTTCTTGCAGAGAAACGTATCCTCATCACAGGACTGCTCAGTAATCGTTCAATCGCCTATGGCATTGCCAAAGCAATGCACCGTGAAGGTGCAGAACTGGCTTTCACTTTTCAGGGAGAGGGGGTCCGCGAACGAGTTGGAAAACTTGCCGCTGAATTTGGTAGTGACTTACTACTTCCCTGCGATGTTGCGAGCGATGCTCAAATCAGTGAGTGTTTTGATGACTTGGGGAAGCGTTGGGATGGTCTTGATGGCATTGTTCACTCGATTGCCTTTGCCCCACGAGAAGCGTTGAGTGGAGACTACTTAGAGAGCGTAGATCGAGAAGCCTTTCGCATTGCCCATGATGTCAGCTCCTACAGTTTTGCGGCGCTTGCAAAAGCCGGCATGCCGCTCATGAAAGGTAGAAATGCCTCTCTACTAACACTCACCTACCTAGGTGCAGTACGGGTCATGCCGAATTACAATGTGATGGGATTAGCCAAAGCAAGCCTTGAGGCTAACGTGCGCTTCATGGCGTCCAGCCTTGGTCCAAAAGGAATACGCGTCAACGCAATCTCGGCGGGCCCAATCAAAACCTTGGCGGCAGCGGGTATCGGCGATTTTGGAAAACTGCTGAACTATACTGAAAAGGTTGCGCCATTACGACGTAATGTTTCAACCGGAGAGGTCGGTAATGTTGCCGCCTTCTTGTGTAGCGATCTTGCCAGCGGCATTACCGGCGAGATTACCTATGTTGATGCTGGATTCAATACGGTTGCTTTCGATATCTGAACTACTGCTTAATCGTCACATCAGATCGCTGCCTGATTCCAGCAAGAGCAGCCGAGAGCTCCTCCTGGGTAAGCAGTTGTTGCAACTGCTTGCCAAAAGCCTTACGCGTAACCCCATCTGCAGGCGCCTGCTCAGTTACACGACTAATACGTATCAGCGTAAATCCACCTTGCGTATTGACCTCTCCGTTATAAGACGGCAATACATTCGATCCAGCTTTGAAAATTGCACGCAGGGTTTTATTGTTTATACCTTGTGACTGCTGACGGGAGACCTGCTGGGTAGGGCCCCAGACAACCATTACACTTTCACCCTTCTGCAAGCGCTCCAGCTTCTCTCTGCCATCCTTGATAGCTGCTTCAGCCGCTTGCTGCCGAATCACCTGCATGGTGATTTCATCCTTTGCTGCAGCCATAGAACGCAGAGAAGAGGGCCTATGATTCAACACCCTGGCCACGACTAGCGTATTTGGCGTCACTTCAACCGCCTCAGTATTACGTTTGTTCTTAATTGCATCTTCTGAGAATATCGCTTGTAACAGCTTGCCGTTGGTCAGGTAGGGTAGCTCTCCCCCCTTCCTGCTAATCCAGTCACTCTGCCGGACAGATAACTTGAATTTCTCTGCTGCCGGCTGCAGGCTATCACTCTGCTCATAAACCGTATTGCCGAATCCTTCGGCCATTTCACCAAACGTCTTCTCGGCTTTTTGCTTCTTCAGTTCCTGCTCAACCTGGTTTTTTACATCATCAAAGTTTACTGCCACTCCAGGCTTAATCGCAGATAATTTGATAATATGAAAACCAAAGTCTGTCTGGATTGGGCCGCGAATTTCTTCCGGCCTCATCTGAAAGACGGCATCCTCAAAAGACTTGACCATCATTCCACGCCCGAAGAACCCAAGATCTCCGCCTTTGGCCGCAGAGCCTGGATCCTGAGATTGCTGCCTGGCAAGATCAGCAAAGATTTGTGGTGTCTGCTTTATTTGCGCCAATAATTGTTCAGATTTCACTCGTGCTGCAGCCTTTTCAGCATCTGAAGCAGTGGTCGCCACACTGATCAGGATGTGACTCGCCTGACGTTCCTCCTGACGACCAAACCCATCCTTATGTTCTTCAAAATACTTCCTAATTTCATTCGCATCCACCCGAATCTGTTTGGCCAACTCATCTAATGACAGCACCAGATACTCAACACGGACTTGTTCTGGTACTTGGAATTCAGTCTGGTGGAGGTCATAGTAAGACTTAATAGCGGAATCGTCCGGTCTCATCTGTGCCACGTACTGTTCCGGCTGAATCTGAACCATGCTGACTTCACGCTTCTCTTCGCTCAAGCGTAAGACCCTTTCAGCCACGGTATCTGGAACAAACCCATTACGGGTATAAGCATCAATCAGCTGTTGTTGCAGCATCTCCTGACGCACACGTTCTTCAAATACTAACGGAGTCATCCCTTGGTCACGGAGGAGCTCTTCATAACGTTTTTTGGAAAATGCGCCATCCTGTTGGAATGCCCCAATCCCCTGTATCAAGTCCACCAACTGAGGGTCTAGCACCGTTAATCCAGTGCGAGCTGCCTCCTGCTTTAATAACCGTTGCTGAATCAACCTCTTCAGCACCGCTGCCCGCTCTTCCGGATTGTCCAGCATGGAGGCATCCTCTCCCGCACCTCGCATACTTTCCTGCTGGTTACGCATCGCTTGGTCGAGCTCCTGCCGCAGAATCTTCTCACCGGCCACGATCGCAATATGATCCTCGCCATCACTGCGATACGATTCAACCCCCCAGAACAAGAATGGCAACGTCGCCAGCACTAGGATGAATTGAACGACACCTTTCTTTCTATGAACAAAATCAAACACTATTAGGATCCAAGAAA
>SESD01000365.1_pt1 | contig 28039 bp, 34 predicted proteins | sample 3171411 | NCBI WGS metagenome assembly SESD01 (sample SAMN06051880, study PRJNA518727) | freshwater metagenome | biome: subpolar coniferous forest; feature: holomictic lake; material: water; isolation source: holomictic Lake 442, 16.5 m depth | place: Canada: near Kenora, Ontario | collected...
TTTGGAATTACACCCGTCGCGTATCTCAGCATCGTAATCGATGCACGCGCATCCGCAGATCATGGGGCCACCTCTGTGCCAGCGGCCTTCGCCTGTGCTGATTTAACCAGCGACAGCCCAATGCTCGCGCTGATGCCAGCCGCCGCGACGACGAGCAACAGGGTGGCGTCCCACGTCTCTCCGTCAATGCCCCATGTCGCGAGCGTGCCGTTGACCTGCTTCCAGTATGTGCGCTGGAACCACATCCCAACGGCAACCCCGCCGACGATGCCGGAGTATTTTTTAAACCATGTCGAACCGACCATCCAAGCGTAAATCTTTTGCAGTTGCTCATTCATAATCATAACTCCTTTGCTACTATCAGGTGCTTCATCACGATCCACGCAAATGTGCAAATCGTCGAAAATACGGACACTAAAAATATCCCAATGATCCAGCGTATCTGGGAGATAGCGCGAATCTTGCACGCCTGTAGCTCGCTGATGTGTTCCCCGTGCAGCCTGATGCTCGTCTGAATACTTGGGTGACCGTTGTCATGGTAGATACGCCGGTCAATATCGATAACTTTACCTGCAATTGTTTTAACGTCTCCAATCAAAGTATCAAGCTTGCAGTTAATAACATCGTGATCGGAATCACTCATTTCTTTGCCTCACGCTTTCTTAATGCGCGAGTAACTGCGCGGTTGAACATGGCTATGTTTTTGTACTTCAACTCAAATTCTTTGCAAGTCGTGCAGTATTTATTGGCCACTAAAACAAGAGCCAGTCCAGTTATCAGCAGAATAATGCCTAGCAGCACAAGAATTTGAATCATCATTTTACCGCCTCCGATTGCCAGCTATTCGGCCAGAACGAGTACCACCCCGCCGACGGCGTGCTGGTACAGCCTGCGACCAGCGCGATCAGAATCAGCACGGCGATAGTTTTCACAAAATGAACCTCACCTCGAGTGCTTGAATAAGTTGCAGCTCGTAGGATTCCCAAGATAGCTGGCCGAAGCCGAACAGTCCCCATCCCTCGCCCCAGCTATTCGCGAATACGGGCCCATAGCTGGTATACCCCACCGCAACGATAGCGTGGCCACCAATCGGCGTGCCACCATCCGGGATGAGGCCATTAGAGTTTACGCGGTTCCACGCATCGGTGATCCGCAGTCCGACCAAGCAGCTCCTGTTTTGCCAGATCGCGTGCCGCAACTCGTCGCGGGTCTTCACCTCATAGGATTCGTAGTAGCTACAGTATTTCAGCGTCTCCGCAGCCGCCACCGCCGCGATTAGCGTGGTGCCTTCGTTTGCATCGTCCAATCCGTCGTCCACCCTTGCGCGGTTGTACAGCGGAATCTCTTTGTAGTCCACGGGCACTCCGCTATCGCGCCACGAGGTCTGCTGGAGTATCGCGCAGGTCGCAAACGCGGCACATGCGCCGACATTGCCTTGATTTTCCCGTGGACGTATCTCGCGGATATAGGACAGCTCTGCTGGTAGCACCAACTTTGACGGCATCCGGATTGCGTAGCTGATCGGCTTGCGCGAGGTTGGCTTAGGCGCAAGGCAACCTCCCGCCTTATGATCTGTGTGCCCCATCAATCTGCGGTATAAATTCATTTTACCTCCACGCTTTCGCCAGGCTGCATGATGCGATTGTTCGCGCCATCGTCCCAGCTTCCCGAATCGTTTGTCCAGCAGCCCGCCGCAAGCCCTAGCATCACGCCCACGGCGAACCCCGCGAGAAGCCGAATCACGGGGAGCCTGCGCCGGTGGTCGTGCGGTCGCCCACGATCACGGTGTTATTCTGCCCACTAACAGTCACTGAATGTCCACCAGCAGTCGTGGTACTCTCCCCGCTATTCGAGCTGCCGCCGCCGCCTTTGGACACCTCGTAGGCCCCGTAGGACGCCAGCGCGACGGTGCCAGCATCGAGCAAGGTGCGCCACGTCATGTCCCACGGGTTGTCAGACCACGACGCCGTGTAGCCCTGACTCAACCCAAGCAGATCCACGCCGACCAACGCGCCTTTGCCTCCATCAATCGCCGCGACTTGGATCACCTTAGCGACCTGCGCGTCGTGCCGCTGAACGCCGTAGTAACTCGCGCACCCGCTGCTCAATACGATAATCGCCGCCACCACCGTTCCCGCTACCAGTCCGATTGTCTTACTCATTTGTCCCTCCTGTTGTTTATTTTCCAGCCTCAAGAGAACCACGCCTTGATTCTGTCGCGTAAACTTGTGAATTTGCTCATATCTTGTCTCCCTGTTTTTGCTGCCCATCCGTATACGGCCACCGCGGATTAGGTTTTGTGGCTCGCAAATTCCATCTCCGCCGCGCATCTTCCCCGGTTTCTTCTTGGCTCAATGGCCCTCTTCCCCGGCACCTACCGCACTCTACATATCGTTGCGGCGTGCCCGTACAATCAATCACAACATCCGAAACGCGAACAATCTCATGCCCACAAAAGGGACAGGGCAATGCGCCTGCTGGATCGTCAGGCGTTGTTGGAAGCGTTGTCATTTTACGTACCTCACTATCACGATGCCAGAGCCGCTACTATGACTAAGAATGCTTTCTTCATTACTTCACATTCTGCTTCGCGAAGTTCACAAAGGCTGTGCGGAACGCTGCGACACCCTCAACACCGCCCAATGCCGTAGTAATCTGGGCATTATTGATGATCACAGGACGGTTCGTACCTGCAATGCTCAACCGCACCATAGCCTGATTATTGTACTGGTTGACATCAACGTACAGTCGTTCGATGAACTTGTTGGTCTGCCCGCCAGCTTGTAGCAGGGACGTACCCAGCTGACCCATGGTCGTACCACAGGTAGTCAGGAGGGCCGTGATGTCCGCAGGTGTGAGGGGTACACCTGCGCGACTGATGACATTGCTGCCGCTCATCTTGGATACCCCGATCATTCCACGGGCCACCATGTTGGTCGTGATACTAATGCTCACCATATCAACCTTGATGGCGTTGACGGTCACTACTACTGGAGTAATTGGAGCCACCCATGTTTGTGCCTGTGTCGTAAGTCCAAGAATTACTACGGCGATTGCTGTCATTATCTTCTTCATATTTATCTCCTAGTGTTATGGCATACCAAGAATGGCTGCTCCGTTTATACCGCCGCCACCAGCACCAGCCGATAGCGTTCCCGTTACATCGTCAACCACGATTCCTGCTTTCAAGTACTCTGGGATCAGGTTTGTTGTGCCTGTCAGCGTACCGATATTGGCAGCACTCAGCGTACCACCACCAAGGACGTGGGCGTAGTCGGTTGATGGTGGCGGATCTACGGTACCGCAGACACCAGTTTCATAGTAGACATAACTGTTACGTGCTAATATGCCAGCCGCGTACCAGTTACCAGCATAATCTTGTATGCCTCCGGCATATATAGTGCCTGATGAATCTATAATTCCCCACGGCTGCGAATACCCGTGTGATTCCAATATACCGCTAGTATATATATTACCTGATGAATCCACAATTCCCCACGGCTGAAAAAACCCGTATGTCAATATACCGCTGGAATGCGGCTGAGAGTCGTCGTCATAGATTCCGTAAGGATACCACGAAGCTACACCACTCATAACGCCGTCATCATAGATGCCGTTAGCGCGATACCCATATGCCTGAGTTCCTTCGTCCCACCCATAGATTCCAGCATTATATCTATATCCGTCAACGACTCCATATTGTGAGATATACACGTCGCCTACGACATCATAAACGTAGATGCCATACTCAGCCCATCCAGGAGTTCCGTTTCCTCCGTTTCCGTGTCCGTCATCATAGAGCCCAAAGGGATGATACGCGGAATTATTAGCATCATAGATACCGCTATCGAAGTGTCCGTATGTAGAGGATAGCGGGTCTGCTCCATAGATACCTTGTGGATACCACCCGAAATCTCTTCCACCTACCGAATCATCGAAGATTCCATTAGCGTAATAGCTAACACTATCCCAGATTCCATAAGCGTACCACGAAGGTGTTGCCCCATCATCATAGATGCCGTTGGCGTGATAAGTACCATACAATTCTAAGATTCCGTCGCCTTGTGCAGCCCCCGTATTATCAAGAATTCCAAGCATGGCATAATTCCCTGAACCATCCAATATACCAAACAACCCGCCCCACGTACCAGAGTTTAGTATTCCGGTAGTACCCTTAAACGTACCTTCCGAATCCAATATGCCACCGCCTTGACCATTGCCCGAAGCATCAACCATTCCCCACGGGGAATAATACCCCGCAAAGATACCACTAGAATACCATGATGGCGTTGCCCCATCATCATAGATGCCGTTGGTGTGATAGTCTCCACTAGCATCAACTATCCCTGTTGCATTCGTCGTCACTCCATCCGTGATATAGAATGATCCTGCGTTAGCCGACAGAGCCAAGGACACCAGCAATAATGTTAATAGTTTATTCATATTAGTACCCCCAGATGTAGGCTTGTACAAGCCAGTTGGTCGTGGGCGCAGCGTACTCTGTAACAAAGATAGAGTACGTACCATTGGAGACAGTCACGACATTAGACATCGTGCTTGACGAAGGTATCTTGAAGTCAGGCGCAGTCCACGTAACGGTCCTATCGCCATCAGCGTAGAACCGCCACTTGATCGTACGCCCATCTACCAGAGCGTTGGTTGGAAGACTGACAATCGTATCGTTAGTAAGTGTCACCAGCACCTCGTTCTGTTTCATTGCATCTATCACAAGACTTGCTTCGCTAGGATACATCCTGGCTGTCAGTCCCATAAGATTGGTGTACGAGGAGTTTAATGTAACAGCACCCACCTGCGCCGCCGTGATGCCGCTAACACCAGCCGGAAAATAGTGCGGGTAGTACGAAGTGATTCGGTTGTCTCCGCCGACCGAGACGGCGCGGTAGAATCCGCGTGTCCCCGTTGCCGTGCAGGTCGCCGTCCAGTTGGTTGTGCGGTTGGTTGTCACCAGATCGGCCACGCTGAGCCATAGCGGTGTAGCAAGATCGGCGCAATACTCTACCACGACGCTCCCGCCTGTCACGCCGTTGGTTGAAATCGTAAACCGCGCCTGATTCGTGACCACCGAGAACGCTGTGACGGTGAGCAGTTTGTTCGTGCTCGCAATCTCAAACGCCACCCGCCCACTGGGGCCAATGCGCCAAACCGATCCGGTGGAGACACTGATATAATCCCCTCCCACCGCACTCTGACAGTAGGAATCGCCAGCTTGCAGATACGTCAACACGCCTTGCTGCACTAGCGGCAAATCAATTACCGCCACGCCACGCGTAGGACGCTTCGCCCCGCTGGGGGTATAGTCCCAGCCTGCCGCAGAGATAGCCGGTGCCTGTGCCGCTACATAGGCCGCCATCGTCTTTTGGTTCACAACCGCACGCTGGTCAGCCGCCGTAGAATCGTCCACCCGCGACACGATGCTGGGGGTGTCGTTGGTGTATTGCCACGGAGTCATGCTGCGGTCAAATGTGCGCGGGACGATGTTGCTCATGGCCGCGTAGTACGGCCCCACGCCGCCGTCCTGACACCATGCCGTAAACAGAATCTGCGTATTGTCAAGTCTGCTTCCACCGCCGACAAACCCGCCGATTGTCGTGCCGGGAGTTGATGTCAAATTTTGCGCGATGCTGTTGCTGCTGATCACATCCTCAAGGTAACTGCCATCCGTAGTCGCCACGGTTAGCGTGCCCGTCGCACCGCGCCAGCTTGCGGAGTTGGTGAGCAGCCAATAAACGTCGCCCACCTGCACCGCCGAGCCGCCCAGCGTGACGCTGTAGCGATTGGTCGCAAGCGGGATGATCGCAGCATTCTGCCAGTAGCGGGATTCGTTCGTCAGCCCCGCCAGATACCGCGTGTCGTTCGTCCCCACGGCTCCCACCCACGACTGATTCTTACGCCCATAGATTCCCCCATCTACAGGAGCCTCGTAAACGTAGCCCTGCCCAGCGGACAGGCCAGCCACCAGAATGTGCGACGGCGTAGACCCGCCACCGACAAACGCCACGTTGGGTCTGGTGCTGCCTGTGATTGCATCAATCTTAAATGTGCGTAGTATGTAAACCGCTGCGGTAAATGTTTGTGGCGGGATCGGCACAACCCACTGGTATAGATTCGTACCAGTCGCGATTGCACGGGGCTCCGCGATAAAGTCGCCTGTCAGATTCGCGAGTGCCGTGTTTGTGCTGTAGGAGAAATATATTTCAGGGTGCAGCGTAACTGTTGGTCCACCGCCGCCGCCCTGCCGCGAGAGGTACGCATTGATGGTGATTGTATTCCCACCCAGATAGCTTTGCAGATTTGTCGTCGTCACCCAGCCGATATACTGAGAATTCGTCGGCGCAACGTACACCCGCGAGAACGCTACCGCCTGCGTAACCGAGGAGAATCCAAAATTAGTCGGACTCCACGCCGCTGGCATCAGGTTGGTAGTCGCGTAAAATGCTTGGCCAGACGCGGAAATAAGCTGGCGTATCCACCCCGCCGTGGTCAGCTCGCTCTGCTGCGGATTGCCACCCGCCTGCGCGGTGCTAGACGTTGTGTAAATCGGGCCTGAGACTGTGCCGCCGATTTTCTCAAGAAAATTAGTGTCTGGCGGCTCGCTGTATGTAAGATGAACACTCCGGTTAGAGCGCGTGCCATCAACGCCGTTGATAGACACATTGGTGATGGTCTCGCCGAAAAGCGTAAGATGCGCCATGCCATTAGTCGAATGGACGCTTAAACTATTCTGCACTCCCGCCGCTGCACCCGCTACGTCAAATGCTGCCGCGTTTGTCAATGATGCCAGATAGCGCGTATCGTTCGTTGGCACCGCGCCCACCTGCGAGGCGGTGGTCGGAATCGCGTTGCTGGTGAGGGTGTTGTTTGCCCGTGCCACTTCGTCCACCGCGTTTGTCACGGAGTCGCCGGGATGCCAGACGCCGCTATATCCGCCGTTCGTCCATGCCTTGAAAACAGGATCGCTCTCCGCATATACCGGAGTGCCTGTCGCCAGCCCCGCGTGACTGCTAACCACCCAGCCGTTCGTGTCAACCCGGTCAACCTTGCCGGTGGATAAACTCAATTCTGCCGCCCGTGCCACAGCATCAGTCACATTAGTTATTCCAGCCCCATCTCCATAGAGGCCACTGGCGTCCGCAAGGAGATTGGTAGTACTAGTTCTGAAATAATCAACGTAAACTCTTCCAGTGGCCGATCCCCCCGTACCTTCGTCACTGATCAATGGAGGTGTACTCCACGTGGGTGGTAGGCCAGTCAATTGATAATACCCAGCATCATTGGTATTTCTTAAGCTTTTAAGTCCAAATGAGAATTTATAGTACCAACCATTCGCATTAGTAGTCGTACCCACGTATGTCCCGAAGGCCGTAGCATTACCGTTACTGTAGTCCGAAACAATTAGAATACCTGTATCCACACTATTGCTTACGATGCTGTAACTCTGCTCGACGATATACCCACCGTTAGTCAAATACCCCATGCCCGCCACGTCCGTTAACGTGGTCTTACCATCCCAGTTGGTACGATCTCCCGCTGATACGTGCGGGACGGTGTTGGTAGTGTGCGCTTCGAGGTTGCTGGTAGTAGCGTAGGCAGTCAGGTCTACGTTGGTCAGATACCCCACCCCCGCCACATCCGCCAGCGTCGCCTTGTTGGTCACATCGTTCCACGTCGAGCGGTCGCCGGTGCTGACGTGCGGCACCGTGTTCGTGGTGTGTGCGTCGAGTAAGTTCGTCGTCGCATAGGCCGTCAAATCCACGTTAGTCAAAAACGCTGGCGCATCCGTAATAGTACTCCATGCTTGGTCATGCGCAGTCGGTGCGCGTGCGTTGGTCATCGCCGGATCATTGGTGTACACAACGCTGTTACTTGCCGCGCCCCATAGCGCCTCATTTGTAATCCACGACTCATGCGTGCTCACCGTCCAGCCGTTCGTGTCAACCCGGTCAACCTTGCCGGTGGATAAACTCAATTCTGCCGCCCGTGCCGTCGCCACCTCTGCCGTAGTTGCGGCATGAAGCGCGTTGCTCGCTATGACGAGAGCCGCTGTCTGATCAGTTCTGTTTGAGGTATATGTAGGCAGCCAGGCCACATGCACAGGATCGCATTCAACCACTGTCACCGCTGAGGTAGCGGAAAACGTGACGACAACCGGAACCCACGGTGCCGAATTGGTGTTGTAGAACAGCGACCAGGAAACCTCTACTGTCCCCTTCGCCAGAGACCGCGTTGTCTGATTTGCAGAGTACGCAATGAACTCAGCGTAATAACGTCTCGGGGGCGGGATGTTTGTAGTTGGCAGATCTCCCGGGAGACAGAAGGACGCATTCCCCTCGTTACCCCCAACAACCCCGTTGGCAATGGTCAAGTAAAACGGACCCGCTTCCGGATAACTCAGCCGGAACTGGATATTGGTGATGTCAGAAAAAGTATCCCCGGCAGAACTCGTGAAGAAATTCTCAAATTGCTGAACGTCCCGATTGGACCATTTCCACGTAAAAGCATTCCAGGAAGCACTGCCAGCAGCGCTAATGTCGAAGGTGCCCGTATTAACATGGACCGGAAAGGCTCCAGCCACTCCAGACCACGTGGCCAAAATTAGAGAGAGAATCCACCGTCGCATAAGTACCCCCTTATTGTGGGCACCCTCGTACGGGGACTTGCATCCCCGTACGAGTCGCCAAGTGAACTCCCTTAACCGTCCATGTCGGCTACGTCAGCGATCAAGGCCCAGACGCGAATCTGACCCGCCGCTCCGGCATCACCACTGATCTCGGCCACAATCGAATCAGCCGCAGTCAGAACCACGTTGGCTTTAGCATAACCACCAGCCAACTTAGTACCCACCGCACCATTCGTGGCGAGTTCGCCAGCGAATTCTGTCCGACTACCCGCAGCCGTGCCATCAAAACCCAGCGAAACCGTAACGGCTTCCGCAGTGGCAACAACCACCTCGATGCCCATTCCGATAACCAGGGTTCCAGCAGGCAATGTAAACACCGCCGTGCTATCGTTTCCCGCCGTAAGGGCCGCCAGATCAACTGTATTCTGGATGAGACCCACCTTCGGGCCAATGGAGGGAAAACCCCCACGGCCAATCACCGCAACTTGCGCCACTGAATTTACTGCCATAACAACCATCCTTTCGTTTTACTTCGCTTCGGTTAGTTCACGGTGACGAGAGACACACCCGCGCCTTCCGGGCGGACCGTCTTGTAACCATAAACATTCAGACCGCGATGCAGTTGACCGAAGCCAAACGGATCGTCCTGAATTTTCGACTCCACCATCTGCGTAGCGAAAGTCGTCGCCGACTTCACACCAAACGGACAGTAGGTAGCCGTGGGAATCACGGTCCCGGCCGGCAACAGATTGCTCTGGTACAGGTCAAACCCGGCAATCGTGCCCAGGTAGTTCGGACCAGTGCGGATGACCGACTTATTATCGCCAGTGATCGACACGTTCTTGAGGTCCGACTTGGCAATCAAACCCGCAATACGCGGACTGATAACCATAAACCGGCCAGTCTGTTCCACATTCTGCTCATCCATGACGGTTGAGCAGTCTGTGAGCCATTCGAGAACGGTTGCCTTGTTCAGAGCCAGTGCGGCACCCGTGTCAGAACCGAGGTTAATGGCCCCGGAACGGATACCCGCGTTAGCTCCACAGTTCTTGGCAGCCGGAGTGGTCGCCATGTACGCCAACACCTCTGTGTCAATGGCGATGGATATCTGATACGAGCCCAACTCAGCCCAGCGGCCGATGTAGGACTTGAGGTCAGTCTGAACTTTGTCCAGGTCGTAACTGACGAAGGACCAGTATTTACCCTTGTCGATAACCATCGACTGGGCGGTGCTCTCCGGACTCTCATTGACCAGATTCTGACCCTTGCGGTAATCCCGCACGGTCATCGTCGGATCGCTGCGCATCCAGATCGTATCACCATACTTCTTGATCTCGCCCTCGTAGTCCGTGTTCGTAACCTTGGTCAATACCGTTTTGTCCCGGTAAGCTGCCATGATCTTTCCCGAATAGATAATCGGGATGTACTTCATGGTATCGTTCCCGATATTCCTTACGCCCGCTGCAACAGGATATGCCATACTAGCCTCCACTTTCTTTTTCTTTTTCCCTGCTACAGCGGCCCATCCGGGATCAGATCACTCGACCGTCCTGAACTGCTGCTGTAATCAGAGTTTCCATCTTTTCCGCCAACTCGGGTTTCCCCTCGTACTTGCCACTTGCAAGATCCTTATAAAACTGCTCGACTTCCGCGCCCTTGATGTTCGGCTTCCCGCCCGAACCAACTGCCGCCTCGGCCCGACTGCCTTCCGGTCTCGTATCCCGTCTTGCCCGAGGCGTGTCTTCCGGCGTTGCCTGACCCGACTCCCGAAGGAACTCATCATGCAACAACGCCAACCGGGACACGTCACCCGAATCCACTGCGGCATTCCCAAGCACCTTCCGCGACCGACCACTAATGGCGTCAGTTCCATTCAGGAACTCAACCCACCGGGGATCGTCAGAGCTGTTCCTCGCCAACACTCCCGGCGACAACTGTTCCACTCGCTCCCACAGATCCTTGCCTGTCTGTCCGGCAATCTGACCCTCAACCTGCCGCATCCTGCCGTCAAAACTCTGTTGGAGTTCCTCCCGGACTCGCGCAACCATGGCCTGCGTGGGTCGCTCAATCAGCCTCGCCATGATGGCCAACTGTTTCTCTCCCACCGCCTCGCGCTCTTCCGGAGTCAACTCCGCCAGCAAATCCTGCACCGTTGCGGGTTCCGCTTCCGGCGCATACACCGGTGTCGCCTGACCCGCGCTCAACTGCTGCTTCAGTTCCCTGATCGTCTGATTCAACGGGCGCAACTGACTATCGACCCTGCCCTGCAAACTGTCGTTGCGTTGTCGCTCGTAATCAAGTTGCCTCTGCAACTCAGCCATCTCCGGTTTGGTCGTCTCTGAGGTTGAAGCCTCGTCCGCCAAAAGTTGTCCAAGTACCGAGTCCTCTGCTTCGTCTGCCATACTGTCATCTCCTTTTGAGTAGCGCCGTTTTACGGAATGCTACCCGGCGGGGCGATTTTCTCGAATCCCGCATAGGTTTCACAAGTCTCCCCTTTCAGCACTCGCCGAAAGTGGTCGCGGAGTTTCTTACCCCGCTTCTTCCTCTTCCCCACATCAAACATTTTCCGAGCCCACGACATCCCACACCGACTACTTTTTCTTGGGGAACATCATTGGCATCTTCGGCGTGGGCATCTCGCCCTCTCCCATTTCATCATCCCCGGCAGGAGCCAGAGGACTTGCTGGTCCCTTGGACTTCTTCTGGATCTTCTGGAAGGCCTTCTTGTTGGCCGCGTGTTTCTTAAACATTTCCGGATTCATTTTCTTTGCCATATTGAACTCCTACTTCGCTCTTTTTTACTACAGGTTTACGGAACGCGCTGCAAAGAAATCGTCGCGTTGGTGACCACCGAAAACACATTCGTGACACCCGCAACGACGTTCGTGAGAGACGCAGTATATTTAGTCAGAGTCACGTTAGTCACGGTCAGAGTCGAGGTATTGCCCGCGTTAATCTGTGTAGCCGTCTTCGTAATCTTAACGCCGTTGATCGACAGTTGACCCACGTTAAAATCCTCATACTGTGCCGCGTAGCAAACTGAACCAGCCACCAGAACCCCCGCCAATACCGCAAATTTCTTAAACATATTTCACGCACCTTTCTGGCCGAATCGGCCTGCACAATTTCGTCTATACACTATTCCCAAACACTTGTCAAGAATTATCTTGTGGCACATCACCCTTGAGGGAGACCAGCAACTGATTCATCAACTGGCTCTGCCCCTGCGCCTTCAAGAGGGAGTTCCCCTCCAGGGAGTCCCATTGGGAGTTCAGTTCCCTCTGGTACTCCTCCAAGTTCTCCACCAGACTCCGGTATCCCGATAGGGACTTCAGGGATTGGATTTGTTTCCACTGGTCCTTCGTCAATTGGAAAATCATCTTTCGGCTCCTTCTTCTTGTTTATACTCGGAACATTCTCCACGCCGATTTCTTGCGCGGTCTTGTAGTCCACGTTGGAGGCCATGCGCTGCGTAATCGCGGTACGCTGCTGGTTTTCGGCAATCTGCGCCTGCAACTTGAGTTCCAGTATCTTCGTCTCCATCGTGAAGCGCTGCGTCTCGACGTCAAGCTTCTTCTGCGCGATCTGGACTTCCAACTGACGGGCCTGCGCTTCAGACTGAGCTGCTTGCGACTCCGCTTCGGCTTTGCTCTGCTCGGCCTTGGCTGCACGGTCAGCATCCTCTTCAACTTTCTCGACGGGAACCAGTATGGACGAACCGTCCAACTCGGCGGCACGGAAAGCCTCGCGCCAGAGCTCCGAGCGTCCACGGACACTGATGAGCGGGGCGTCCGGGGACTTGGAGATCGTGTCCAGTAGACTCAGGCGGCGGTCAGACAACTCAGACTTGATCAAAGTCTCAACGGCACCAGCAGGAGCCACCTCCAAATCGCCGAGTACGGCAATATCCGGCGAGTCTTCAAGGTTTTTCTCGTATATCCGGCTGAGTAGTGGGCAAACCACGTCATGGTCAATGGCAATTACCACCCGACGCACACCTTTGGCCGCAGAATTGAGCAACATGGAGATGCCCGACGCGGTCCGGCCCACTCCGGGAGGGGGTGACCCACCCAAAAGGTACTTGGGAACCCCGGAACGGGCATCGGCCCACTTCTGACAGGCCTCAATGACCCCCATGAGGGCTGCAACATTGCAATCGGGTTGGTTAAACTGGATGGGGGGTGCCGAAGAGTTGCTGGGATTCTTGAATTGCCACACCTTGTGCGGGAATATGCTGGTAATCGAGCCTGCCATCAGCCGTTGCACGTCAGGAACGATGACTTGAAACCCGGAAGACAGTGCAAGGTTGTTTACAAGCGATCGGGTTGACGCATTTGCCACGTCCCCGATGTCTTTCAGGATCTCCGGCATCCCTTTGTACCAGAAGGAGCCCGGAATAGTGTTCCAACCGGTCTTAAAGTAGGGCTTTGCCCCCGTCGGATCCTCGTTTTCCCCTATGAAAACGACCTTCCCGGCGGCAGTTATAGCCTCAATATGGTACAATTTGCCCGCATCTATCTTGCCGCCGAAGGGTAAAGCGTCCCATCCTGCGGAAATCAGCCATGCGCCGGTCACTGTCAGCCAGTAATCCAGACCCTCAATCGTACCCTCCACCTTGGACATTCCCGTCTGTCCGCGAAGAATCGGGGCCAGAGTGGAGTCAACCACCCGTATATCGACCCCGGAAGTGCTTGAAAAAGCGTCAATTACCATCTGTACCTGGGGCTTTATGAAGTGTTTCTGCTTCAACATCCAGAACAAATCGGTCAAGGTATAGCGTGTGCGCTCAACAAAGTCGCCCTCGAACTCAACGCTGGCCGCCGAAGGGTAGGCGTCAAAGGGACTAACGCGGGAAACCGTTAAAGTAGGTTTCCAGACGTATGACAACTTGGGGCGGCTGGCTCCTCGGTCCCACTGCTTCTTCTGGCGCTCGCGCACAATGGGTCCCTTGAGAATACCGGCCTTCTCCACGACCACATCAAAAAGGAAATCAGCCATTGCAGCATTGTACCCGCCTTCCACCAACTGGTCCTGCATATCCCGTTCCATAGCCTTGGCACGACGGGCAGTCTCAATGAGAATGGCATCCTGAATCGCCTGACGGGCGAGACTGGCAGCACGGGCACTGTCCTCCTGAGCCGGTTCCCGGCCAAGCCCCTGCAGGAAATCCTGCACAGCCTTGTTGCCAGCCGCGTTTGCCAAATCCGCAAGTTCACCCGGGACAGTAGGAACAGGGGTTGGTTTGAGACGCCACGGCTTGTCGGTTTCCCCGAGGAACACGTCGAGCAACCAGCTCAGGGCGTCCGTACACTTCTCGCCCACCAGATTATAGTTGACCGTGGACATCCCGGACTTCTCGAGATCCGACAACTTCTGGCTCTCGTACACGCCAGAGTAAGAGTACAGGTTCGCAATCAGCGCATCCTCCACACCAGACTCCCGACGCTTAGTCTCGTGTTTCAGGAAGATGTCCTGCAGCGCACCACCAAGCGCGAGATAGCGCTCACTCTCTTTCTGGGAAGCCATGCTCGAAGCGAAGCCCGCTTCAATCTGACTCAGGGAAGTTACGACTACGGCATCTGGCATAATATTTTCCTTCCAATGCGGCTACCGCAAGTGGCTATACACTATTAGGGGATACCTGTCAAGCATTATTATACCCACATGGGACTGGAGGAAGCAGTCACCGGTATCTCCTGGAACCCGGACATCTGGTGCGGCAGGCGCACAGTTTGCTTTTCTATCGCGTACCCGCCCGTGCGCAGGTAGAGACACAGGTACTGGAGCGCATCTTGCAAATGGGAGAACTGGTTCTTGTCGGGGCGCAGGGCATACTGGGAGCTGGCGTTACCCAGCATCTTGCGGTATGCGTACGCACGGAGAAAACCCTTACGCAGCATCTGACAACTGGGGTCCAGCAGGAACGCAGACCCGTCGGTACTGAGATGCTGGAGGAACCACGCCACGGATTCCCGGCGGGCTGCAAAGTCGTTGGTAGCCGCAGCCGTGCAGGAAAAACCCTCCTCGGACATCATCTGGAAACAGGTCTGCTCGGTTGTCTGGGAACGCTGGTTGCCTGCCGGATCACCTGTGAGGACAAGGTTGTAGCTGGGGTAATACTGGGTTAGACACGGCTTGAAGAACTCCCGGATGAACCGCTGGATCCCTATATTCTCGCCGCCAATCTCACGCAGTACGCGCAGCTGCCCACGCATAGTCAGCTGGGCGAAGACGCAGCTGACATTAAGCCCGAAGTCGAAGCCGACGTACATCACGAGTCCGGGACTGGGGGACAGCGTGCGGGTCGAGTTGTGCAGCACGTCCTGATACTCCGGATAAATAACCTTGCCACTACGGGTGCTGCCGTACTGGTTCAGACAGTAAACCGAAATCCAGTCGTCACTCTTACCCGCTACCAGATTCAGGTAGTATTGGAAGCCGCCAGTCAAATGCTCAATGTTCTCGGCCGGCAGCATTCCAGGAGAACCTTCGTTGGGAACGTACTGCGTGAGGGACCTGGAGTCCAGCGGGGATAACCCACGGTTCTCACTGGCTGACACCTTAATTAACGAGGGTGGCTGCGTGAACCATACGTACCCCTTCGGCTTGTCCACCTCGGCAAGCCGGTAATACCAACTGTCGTCACTCATGGAGTTTGTGTCCATGATGATCCCGTGCCAACTGGGGCCCCCCTCATCCTCGCTGGGATACCGGCCAACCCGGGCACTGACCGCAATCAACGCCTCCTCATCCAACTCGCTGGCCTCGTTCAGCCAGGCACCCGTCAACTCCAACGACTTCACCTTTCCCGCATCGTCCGGATGATCAAAGGACATGAAGATGACTTCCAGATCGACAGAAGTCCCGTCCTGTAACGCACAGACAAGATGAGATTGCATCGGCACCGATTCGCGCACGGGCGCAACACTTGTCGGAAGCCAGCTGGTCCAGGTCTTGAGCGTAGTCAATACCAACTCCGGGTAACTGTTACGCATGGCCAGCCACCGCGATCTGCGTACGCCGTTGTGCGGCTTCTGCTCCAAGGCGCGACTGAGGATCTCCAGACAACAGATCGAACTCTTCCCGGAACCAAAGGGACCACGGATCGCACGACAAAAGGAATTGTCGGCGTGAAACAGTAAAGCAGTGGCCGATGGCTGGTATGGTCTCAACCTCAACGCAGAGACGTCGCCACCCACCGGCCTCCGGATCATCCACGCACCAGTTTAGTGGTGGTGATAGACTGCGAGACCAACGTCGACAGGACGCGGCTCACCATGAAGACCGTACTCGGCTGACCGTAGGCTAAACCCGTGGCTTCCTTGATCGCCAGATCCGAGGTTGCGTGGGTTCCCACCTCGCGCCACACGGGAAGCTTGCCATCCGGATTCTCGTCAGTAGGCTCAACACCCACATAACACTCTTGCAGGATGACGTAAATCCCCGCTTTCCTCTGAGGCTTAACCGCGATAACCTTCTTGATACGGGGTTTGCGCACCCTCTTGACAATCGCGTCAGACGTCTTCGCGCTAAAGGGAACTTCGCCGTTGCGGAACAGGGGGGCGGATGTCTCAACTACTTCGTCACTCATGGTTCAACTTCTCCTTCTTTCAGTTTTGCGGGTTCGTTCACAGGCGTAACATCTATAACCTTGACCGGGACACGACTGGGTATCCCGAAGTTGACGTTCAAGACAACCCCGCCACCAAGTGACGTAGTCTTGTTGCGGTACTTGTCAGGATTGCTGGACTCCATCAGAAAAGTAAGCAGCTTGTCACTGCGCTTGGGGTACCAGTCGACAATCTCACCACGCATGTTGACAGTAGGCGTCCGCTCTCCGTCTACAGCACGGGAGTGCGCAGCTTCCTCACGCACACCTTGCCGTACATCGTCAGCCACAGCCTCCGCTTCCTGAGCTAATTTGCGGAATACGGAACTGCGGCGCTTTAGAAAACAATACTCAGGCCGCGATAAACCATCAGCACCAACCACTTCCCAAGGCTGACACTCGGAAACACCAATCAGTGTGCGGGCAAGCCGGGGATAGTCGTCAGGATGCGTCAGGTCAGTTGGTATCGTCTTGAACTGCTTGTCCCACTCCGTGGCCATTAACTGTACGTTGTTCATCCTGGGAAGAACCCTAGCAGGTTCCCGACCGAAAGTCAAGAGGAAAAAAAAAAAATGTTGGAGGTTTATTTTTATAAAAAAAAATTTCTGACTGCCCGGATGTAGCCAATATGCTACAGAAATGCTGTTGGAAAAAGCTGCGGGAAAAAGTTGTTGGTTATCCGAGTGACACCCCTTTATAAGACTCTGTGACCCCTAACTTTGTTGATCAGTCCATCGTGCGCGGGCAACGCATGCCTCTGGTAATGTGGGACTCCGCCACCCTTTGTGTTACAAGCACCATTTTTAATGTTGCGTGTGCACTTGGTGCATGTACGCATCTGTTACTAACAACGCTAGTGAAAGGATCCTACCATGGCTCGTCGTAACTCTGAAGTTGAAGCTGAACTAGAAGACTCTGAACCCACGCCTGCTCGTAAACCGGCGCCCAAAGAGAGGAATGCAGACGCCCTGCAGTTTAGTTTGACACACGGCGACAAACATTATCCTGCAACAGACAACTTTGCTGCGTGTACCAAACACGTTGCGAGGTTGTACACACCAAAAGGGCTGGACGTAACCAACCCCGTGGTCGCGGCGGCGTTGATTAACGCAACCGCTGTATTGTTCCAAGCTCTTGTGAAGGCGCAGACCAACGACGTGCAGGTATTCGTTGGCGAGTCAGCCTTCGCGTGAACTCCACGTTCCTAGCCCCCTATTTGGGGGCTAGGAACCCAAGACGGGTACGAAAGTTCTCTCACCCGACCCCTCTCACAACCCCGTGAGACGCGCTACCTTGGCTTGGTCAGCCCCACCCCCCCGTTCAGGGGGCTCTCTGGGTCGTGTTTTCGTGGCAAAATTTTAACCTAAGCCCCGCCAAAACACGACCCAGAAAGCTGATTTCTTTCTCAAACATGAGAAAATGACGTTCGTCATGTTCGACGTTCGTCATGTTCTCGTCATGTTCCCAAAACAACATGACGAAGGGTTCTGAGCAATAGAATCAACCTATTGCTGAAGGCTCGTCATGTTAAACCTCCATTTCTATATATTTGTATAAAGTAAGTATATATAGATATGTGTTATAAATGACACTATAGGGAGAATTTGCCTTTTTTGGCAAAGAACATGACGAGCTGTCAGGAAACCCCTGATACCATTGATCCAAACCCTTCGTCATGTTCCAAAAGGAACATGACGAGAACATGACGAAGGGTTTTGAGCTCATTTTGCCAGTTTTGACCTCCTTGACAGGTCAACTGGATAGGGTTAGCGTACCCGACAAACACGCTCCTCCGGTCAGAGGATTCAGGCCTGACGGCCACCAAGATGGTGGCATCTATTTTAGGCGACACCTGCCTCAAGTGGTGTATGGCGCGGTAAGCGCATGAAAAATTGAAATGAACTATGAAAAAGGGAAAACGCTGGCCCGAAAGGGTCAGCTGGTCTGCCCGCTAACGGGTGGAATCGTGGACCGACTTGAGTCCCGGCACGCCCTGGTCGGGCACGGCAGGGTTCGTAACCCTGCTGCTGGGGAATTTTCCCGGAACAACCGCAAAAGAAAGCGTAAAAGGTTTACCTAAAACGCGGTATATCCGGGAAGCGCTTGGTCAGTTGGCGTCCATGCCTATCGTGGACAGGAAGGTACGAATGAAAATTCAAGAAAACATCCTGAGAAGGATGTTGGAAAATCGCGTGAACCGGAAGGATCCGTTTCACGCGGCCAAACGGGCGAAAGATCTCGCCCGAATTCTAGACAGACAGACTGTCCGGCAGCAGAAAGGATACTAATTACTAATGCTGTCCGAACTGACGGTGGTGGCCCTCACCTTATTTGGTGAGGGTTCTGTTTGCAGCCGCCTCGAATTGGCGGCTATCGCCCGTGTCATTGAGGTACGGGCTCAGGATGAGCAGACATCTTTCAGGCGTGTCTGCCTGAAAGAGGGCCAATTTTCCTGCTGGAACGATTCAGCAGGAAAACGGAGAATGTTGAGGCAGTACAAAGAAGGCTGCCTCAATACACCCGCAGGGTTGCGGTGTGTAGAAATTGCTATTCAGTTAGTGAATAGCGAGCTCCAACCGGTAATGCCACGGTTCAAGTGGTATTACAACCCGCTGCGATGCTACCCACGCTGGGCGCAGTTGGGGAAGAAATCCATTGTACAGGAACATCACGTATTCCTGTACAACTAAAAAACAACTTCTCGGGCAACATGCCCGAATGAAGAGAAAGAAAGAAAGAAAAAATGAACGTAGACAAGAGTGATATTGTAGGGGTGATCAGTTCCCTCTCAAGGAACCAGTGGGAGACTCGCTCACTCCGTGGGATCGTGAAGGACACAGGGTTGGATGGAAACAAAGTCCTCCACATCCTCAGTAAACTGGTTGGCGCTGGTCTGATGACGATAAATCAGGGGTACTACCGGTTAGGTGCGAACGATAGCAGCGCCATCGCAACCGACGACCAGTAAAAAGGTCAGAACAGGTAGCAGAAGCCTGTATACACCGCCGTGTAAACTGCATCTCTGGGCATTGTGGGAATAATCCCTCACGGTCAATGCCCGTTTAACTTAGAAAGGAAAAAAGAATGAAGGACAAGTCAGGGCAGGTAATCTCCCAAGCGGTGAACTGGTACGCCAATTCCCCCCGAAACAGCTGGCGGGATATAGAAGAGATCAAGGAACTCGGGAAGAGGTGGGCCGAAGTGCCACGATCCCACAGGAAAGCTGGGGAAAACGAGGAGTTTGTCCGGGTAATCCGCAGTTTGCGGAATTGTAGTAGGACGATTCCTTTGAATAAGATTCACATTGGAATCGACTATAAGAGCTTCACTACACCAAAGGCCTTGATACAGCGCTTCCCCCTATTGGGAGCCGCCAGATGGATCGGCGTGGAGATTGAAGGTATTGTAACCAATGGTGAATGGGAGAAATTGTTTGAAGATCCGTTCTTCCGACAATACTGGTGTTCCATAGGCACCGACGGATCAATACATGGTGGCCCTGAGAATAAAGGATTTGAAGTACGCTTCTTCCTGAAATATGGGAACTGGAAGAGAATAGAAAACGTGTGCGCCAAGTTAGAAATATATGGCGCACGGGTAAACTCCTCCTGTGGACTGCACGTCCACTTGGACGCTAGTCCATTCTCGAACGAGTGGCTGCCTGCGCGTAGGTTAGTCTCCGCTCTAGGCTGGCTAACCCTGCTCATTCACCCAACAAGGTTACACAATACCTACTGCCGGGACAACCGGTACACAACCACACGTGGGCGGTATAAGATGATCAACCGATGTGCTGTCAGGCGGCATGGCACTACTGAAGTACGCTGCCACCATGGTACCCTCAACGCCGAAGAAATCACGGAGTGGGTTAAAATCATCTCCTGGGTTCAGGTCAACCGCCAGAAAAACACCACGCTGAGGGACGTTCTCTCAGCAAAATGCAAGATGCCGGATGATTCGAAGGAATACATACGCGTCTGCGCAAAGCATTGGAACCCCCAGCTATTCGGAGAAGATGGTAATCTCAAGCCAGAACCAGCGGATCCAGTAGTAAAGGAACAGCCGCCGGATGTCCAAACGACGCAAGGTGTGCTAAGATGGGTGGGTACGCAATATGTTACGGTAGTTAGTTGAATAAGGAATAAGGAGAAAACATGTGTCAATTGTTTGCAATCAGTAATGTGGCGGGAATAACTCCGGCCAAGTTAGAGCGGCTGGCGGTAGTTACCCGGCGGGCAATGTCGAGCCAAAAGGACGGATTCAGCTTCGCCATGTGCGGAGCTGGAAACCAACCTTACCTCCAGAGATACGTTGAACCCAACCTGTTTAGCGGATTCAATCCTCCAACTCACTTGATGGAGAAGATCTTTGGTCAATCCCTGTGGGCATCGTCAGGGAAGATGGCGAAAACTCCCAAGGGCCCCATGATTATTCATGGGCGCACGGCTACGAACGAGGTGTCTCTCACCAATAGCCACCCGTTTGTAGTGGAAAAGTGGGTCATTGCCCACAACGGGGTAGTCACACCCAAAACGGGCGTGGCACAACTCCCGCGTGTGAGTACCAATGACAGCGAGTATGTCGCAAACATACTCGCCCTGAAAGGTGCAAACGCAATGGTCGAGTACATATGGGGCTACATGGCCGTAGTGGCCATCAGTCCTGATAAGAGTCTAGTGGTTTTCAAGGATGCGCGAGCATCCCTGAAAGTGGCTGAAGGCGTAATAGCGGGAGTGCCAAGGTTGCTCTTTGGCACTACGGACTCAATCCTGTCTGCTGCCGGGCGAGTGCTGGAACTGGCGCTTACTCCAGTAGACATCCCGAGCTTCCTTAAGATAACAATCCCCGAAACGGGCGAGTTGTCGGTGGAAGCTTTGGTGGAATGGCAGTCTGCGCCTGCGGTTGTGGACAGGTTTCCGGGAGGATTTACTGGCCACATTACCCGGCCCTCCTTTCAGGATCAGTACAAGGAGCTGCAAGGCTCTGTTGAGGGCTTGGATGCGGATGTCCCACCAAGCAGTTTCGTGGATGATCCGGAAGAGGATCCAAATTCTCCATTCTATGTCCAAGATGGATTGATGACGTCCCCATACAGGCCCCGTTATCAATAGTTTATGACACAAGGGGGGTGCAAAGCCCCCCACTATTTTACGTTACGAAACCCAAACAAGGCCGAAGGACCGCCTTGAACAAACGAGAAAGCGAGACGAGAAGCATGAAAGAGAAAAAACATGACTGTTATCTAGAGGAATATCAGAAGTTAGTGGGACGAACCGTGGTATCAGTAGGTAAAAACGCGAGCGCCGGAGAACCCCCTATATACGGGTTGCACTTTACGGGGGGTTGTTACGCAACCATTCAGGCAGATGAAGAAGGTAATGGCCCTGGGTTTCTGGACATCTACATAGCCACCCCGCTGACCAAGGAGGAAAAAGAGTGCATCTCTACGACTGGCAAGCTGCCCACGCCGAAAAGTTAACAAACCTGCTACGCACTTCAGGCGTAGCCTTGGATGCCTCAGACACCGGAACGGGCAAGACATACATTGCCCTTTCGGTTGTCGCGGCGTACAACCACCCGTTCATGGTGATTTGCCCCAAAGCGGTCATTCCCAAGTGGATTGACCTCTGTAAGGAGGCGAAACTGGCACCCGTTGCCATTATGAACGTGGAAAAACTCAAACGAAGCCGGTTTGTAGCCATGATTCACAAGAATCTATGGGTCTGGACAGGGTTGGAGCAGGGAACTCTCATCGTTTTTGATGAGGCGCACCTGTTTGGCGGTATAGACACGGCTAACGCCGCGATTCTATACGGCACCAGAGCGGCTGGACTGCCCGTTCTAGCCCTTTCTGCTACAATAGCCAACTCACCCCTGCGTCTCAGGGCGCTGGGCTGCCTGATGGGTCTCTTCAAGACTTGGAGTGGCTTTTGGAGCTGGTCTCTACAACACGGTGCCGAGGAACTAACCATCGTAACATGGCGGGGTGGGACGCGGAAGAGTCAGAGGACTATCCAGTTCATCCCGGAACACGCAAGTGCACAAGAAGGGGTCAAGAAAGTATATGAGTCCGTTTTCTCAGCCCAAAAGGGCTTTCGTCTCAAGAGCGGAGAGTCACCCGGCTTTCCAGAGAATCGGGTTGTTGTCGAGCGTCTGGCCTACAGCAAGACCAGTGAAATTCGACGGGCCTATGATGAAGCAAAGGAAGCCATTGAATCCCACCACGGGCAAGTTATAACCAGCACCCTTGCATTGCGACAGACTATTGAGAGTCTGCGCGTGCCTGATCTGGTTGATATGACGGTCTTGCTTGTGGAAGAGTATTCCGTCGTAGTTTTCCTGAACTTCAGGGAATCTATGCGGTTATTCAAGGAACAGTGGCAGCAACATAACCCGAAAGGGTATCTAAGCGTCATCATTGGAGAGCAAAGTAGTGAAGAACGCGAACAGGAACGCTTGATGTTCCAGTTCAACAAGGCTCGAGTCTGCATCTGTACATATGGTGCGGGCGGATTAGGGCTGGACTTGCACGATCTCAATGGGAGACCGCGCATATCGTTACTGAACCCGACTTGGAGTGCTGTGCAAATGGTGCAGGCTCTGGGAAGGATACATCGTGCAGGCTCAAAATCGCCTGCAATACAAAAACTGCTCTATGCTGCGGGCACTGTCGAAGAAGACGTTGCCTCACGTGTGGAGAATGCACTAAACAACCTGTCGCTGTTGCAAGATGGCGATGTGTCACCACTGAAAGGACTGATATGAACAATCGAATTGCGAAGAAGATCTGGACAATGAAAGACTATTACGCTGCGGCGACACGCAAGGCTGAGGACATGAAGCATTGCCGGCTGTGCGACAAGCACGACGTTACGCTTCACATCATCAGCGAGGAAGGGAAGCCAGACCGAGTGAATCCGGTTTGCCCGCACTGCTTTTCGGAACACGTCTATGATCAGGACAAGAACCTCCAGAAAGTTGTGACGCATTGCGGCGACGTGTCTGTAAAGGCCAACGCTCCGGAGCAGGCGCGGGGCACCCGCCCGTTTAATTAACAACTATTCAGCAGAAAGGGTGAACGAATTACTTTATGGAATTAAAAAACGTACAATTAGGAACTGCAATATATCGCCATGTAACGGGTAAAATCGTGAATGTAATAGCCGTAGATTGCCAAGATGGGGCTTCGTTAATAGTCGAGGCACTAGATGACGGCGGCGATATATGGTCTGCGGATATATTTCGCACCGAGGCGCATCATTTAGAGCCTTGTTCGCGGGAGTATTGGAACTCGGTAATCAAGCGCCCAGTGGTTAGTTTTGAGGAGGCAACAGGGGTGAAGGGTTGCGAGCGGAGCGAGCATACCCTGCAAGGCGTTGTTGGCGGTTTTGTCTTCCTCGCCTACTACTGGACCGGGTTCACGGATGACAGCGCTACCGTCCTCGAAATCTGCGACTCACGCAAGACGGCAAACGCCGTGCTCCGCGAGCACAAGCGCACGCGGGACACGGAAGCAGAGTTCCAGAATCGTGCAAACTGGTGGGTTCGACGCGAGCGCGTTCGTACCGCCAACGAGAAAGCTGAGGGTTAAAGAAAGGAACTGCGATGAAACTACGACTAGACAAAGATACTCTGGCGGACGGATCCCCACACTACGGTGTGGAGATCCAACGGGATGTGGAAGAACTGTACATCCCCTGTTGTGACGAGGAACAGGCGTTATGCCTGATGGACGAACTTGCACGTTTAATTAACAACTATTCAGCAGAAATGGTGGATGACGATGAGTAGAACAGGTGAACAAATATTGGGTCTTCTGAAGCAGCGGGATATGCTCTCCTACTTCGACTGGGAAACTGGTGACAATGACGCCACGGGACGTACCCGTCTGTACGGAAATGTCGCGGAATCAACACCCGGACATCAAGACATCCAGGAAGCCGGACAGAGGGCTAGTGCTATCCGCAAGCACTTCTCGGACTTTAAGGTTAATGTCGACATCTGCGACGAATGGGTATTCGTCACGGTAACAGATAGGGAGGAAAATAAATGACAGACGAAGTGTATAATTGTTTACGGGCTGGTTACAGCAAGACTGCTTACGATGGGGAAGAGGGTAGGCAGTTTGTAGATGGGTGCTGGTGGTACCCCCGGCACGCGACAGTGTCGCTAAAGGGGGTACTTGAGGATGTCAGTGGGCTCCTCGACGAGGCGAAGAAAATCCATGCAGCTGATCTGGATTTGTGCGACAAAGATCTCGCAGAAGTTCGGGCACAACTCGAAGCGTTAGAAAGGAAGTGTAAGGTATGAGCAAACCGAAAATTGAGCACGGGGGCCTGACCCTCACGTGGAATGAGAAATGCAGTTGTTATCAGTTCTGCCTACCACCCCGGCTATCGTGTCCGGGGGTGTATGAACGGCTGGAAACCCCGAAGAGCATCTGCAACTTCTGCTACGCCTACTATGGGCGTAGCCAGCAGATGTGGGCAGCGAGTCAGATTCTGTTGTACAACATGGAGACCATACTAGGGGTAGAGAAAGACTCGGGGATATTGTGTTCTAAGTTTCTAGGGGTTCTCGGAAGGATCCCTGAACGCCACCGGGGATATTTCAGGTGGATGGGCTGTGGGGACGTCCCGAACCTGACAGTATGGGTTGCCATGGTGGGTGTGGCGAAGGGACTACCGGGGACGAGCTTCTGGTGCCCGACGCAAAATAACAACTTGCTTCTGGCCTCAACTGGTATGCCGAGCAACCTAACCCTGAGACATACCCAGCACCTGATGGGCGAACCCGCTCCAGAAAATGGCTTGACAACCCTGCTGCCCGAGCAGAAAGAGTTGCCAGACCACTTCACTTGTCCGGGGAAGTGCGGAGAATGCCGCGCCTGCTGGAAAACTTCTGGCAGGGTTGCGTTCCCGTTTCATGGTTCAGCTACGCTCATGGCACGGTTCAAGAAAGAGAGGCGCGTGCATGGTTTCTAACGTCTTGATTGCGTGCGAGTACAGCGGGATTGTGAGGGACGCCTTCATCAAGCAGGGAATTAACGCAACGAGTTGCGACCTGCTTCCTACAGAGCGTCCGGGTATGCATGTTCAGGGGGATGTCAAGGACATTCTTCAAGCCGAGTGGGACCTGATTGTTGCGCACCCGCCCTGTACGGACTTGGCGGTGTCAGGAGCCGCATGGTTTGCCGAAAAACGTGCGGATGGCAGGCAGCAGAAAAGTATTGACTTTTTCCGGCTGTTTACCGACCTGCCCTGCCGGAGAGTTGCGATTGAGAATCCGATTGGCATTATGTCAACTCTCTGGCGCAAGCCCGATCAGATTGTTAATCCTTGGTGGTTTGGTCACGAGACGACCAAGGCTACCTGCTGGTGGTTGAAGGGCCTGCCCAAACTTGTTCCCACAAATATTGTCGGAAAAGGGGAACGCAGGCACTACGCAAGCGGGAAGTCTCAGCCACTGTGGTGCGCTACCACCGGTGGCGGTTGTGGTAAGGAACGAAGTCTCACCTTCCAGGGCCTCGCGGATGCGATGGCCCAGCAATGGGGGGACGTATTGAAAAATAGGTGTTGACAAAAAGTTTTTAGTGTGGTACACTACTTTTTGTTGGTACGCACAGGAGAAAACAACAAAATGGAAAAGACCGAAAAGAAAGTATTTCATCCGTCGGGACTAGGCTACCTTCAGGTATGCCCTTTGTTTAAGAACGACGAGACCCGTGATGACTCCGCCGCAGTACGCGGAACCAAGTTACACGAAATGGTGGCAACAGGCAAAGGCGACATGGAGTTGCTAACACCAGAAGATCAGGATGCCGTCACAAGCTGCCGAGAGTACCTGAAATCCCTGAAAAATAAGGCCAACGAGGAGGTTAAGATCTTGCAGGAGATCACTATGTGGGCTGAACTAGCGGACAGGGCTCGCCTGACGGGTACCGTTGATGTTCTGGTCTTTGAGTCAAGCGGACGCTACGCGAAGGTCATTGACTGGAAGTTCGGCGCAGGGGCTGTACCAGAAGCCAGATCGAATCCGCAGACCATGTCATATGCGTTCATGGTCTTCACAAACTACCCCTTGGTACAACAGGTGACCACCGTGCTGGTCTGCCCGTTGCAGGAGGACGCTCTGGTAGATTCCCACGTGTGGGACAGGGCTGATCTGCCAAGCATCCGCATGGTGCTGGAGAACGTGACCGAACGGGTCATGGCTCCGGATGCCAAGCCCGTGCTCAACTGGTCAGTTTGCCGGTACTGTGGAGCGAAGGCGACCTGTTCAGAGATGAGTCAGGTAATGCGTCGTACTTCAGACTTGACAACTGCCAATGATGTATTGGAACTTCTGTCTGTGAAGACACTGGCTCCGGTAACAAGGGGCAAGTGGCATCAGATCGCGGAGTGGGCAGAGGACTGGGCCAAGCAGGTTAAGAGGGCAAATCTTGAAGCTGTTCTCGAAAACGGCGAGGAGGTTTCCGGATATGCAGTTCAGCGCCGAAGGGGCTCAATCAAGGTGGAGAATACGGCAGTAGCAGTCAAGCTTCTAGTGACCAGCGGGTACAACGAAGAACTGGTACTGTCAGCGTGTTCCCTGAGCATCCCTCAGTTAACATCAGGAATGGAAAACCAACCGGAAGGAGGTGCTAAAGACGAGATCCGCGAGAAGATAGAGTATATCATACGACATACTCTGCGGGAAGGAGAACCAGTTGTGTACTTGAAACGAAAACCGAAAAGTAAGAAGAAGGAAATAGTATAATATGGCTAAAATCAAAACAGAACCAGAAATCGTCCGCACCAACCCGCTTGAGGACTTCATCCCGAGCGAACCTCGTGAGAATCTGCCAGCAACCCAAGGTGCCTCTGCGCCAGCTGAGAAGTCGGACTTTATAACTCCGAAGCTCAACTTAGTGCAGAAGATTGGTGATCTGTCTGCGCTGTTTACAGCGGGGACTTGGGTACTGAACAAGGAAACCCAACTGACCAAGGCGGTTGGAGATCCTCTGCAGATCGTGGTACTTGAACGTCCGTACAAGTATTACATGGAGCACTTGGACTATGATCCGGAAGGACCTCGTCCACGGTTGTTCACGACACCCGAGGAGGTAGCGGAAGCTGGCCTCACTCTGGAATGGGACAATGAGAATAACATCCGCCCCACGGCTGACCGAGGTGCCAAGGTGCTGATGCTCATCATTAAACCTGACTCCCCGGCTGACGTCGGTGGATTCGGGCTGAGGGTCGACGGGCTGGGCCTGTGCGCTCTGGCCGCATGGAACCTGACAGGTACAGCGTATAAGACCGCTGCCCGTCGCCTGTTTACCGCAGAACAGATGGACTTGAACGGGGAACCGTTCTACAGTATCGTCTGGAACCTGCGTTCTCAGGCTGTTAAATCCGGAAAGTACACAGTGCTTTCCCCACAGTTGATCGTGAACCGTCGGCTTGACGCCACGGGAATCGCTGCTGTCAAGACTAAGCTGAACTTGAGCTAAGGTAACCGTATGTTGTGTGGGGGAGGGAAGCCTCCCCCTTTCTACGAAAGGACTAATGAGAATCCCATTAAAAACCAGTAAAGAAGATGAGAAACGTATGCGGGTGGCGTACGATTCGCGTGATGGAAAGATCGGTCGCGAGCTATTGTCTCAGGTGGCAAAGGTGAGCTACGGTGTGGCACGGCGCTGGCTGCTGGGTATTGCGAAAGCGAAACCCGTAGCAGAAATCCGCAAGAAAAATCTATCGGATTTCCGTCAGCAGTATGACAAGTCGTATATTGTCCCGAACAGGGTTAAA
>SESD01000366.1_pt1 | contig 28035 bp, 27 predicted proteins | sample 3171411 | NCBI WGS metagenome assembly SESD01 (sample SAMN06051880, study PRJNA518727) | freshwater metagenome | biome: subpolar coniferous forest; feature: holomictic lake; material: water; isolation source: holomictic Lake 442, 16.5 m depth | place: Canada: near Kenora, Ontario | collected...
TTAAAGCCACCTTCATAATTGACCTTATTGCGTAGATCAATGCATAGGTCGTTAATCATTTTAATACTTTTAAAGGAATCCAAGATGGACAGACGTAATTTTTCACTTCTCGCAGTAGCAGGTTTATTAGGTTTGACTGCTGTAAAAACTTCACAGGCCAACTCTAAGGGGCTAGGTCATACATCCGACATAAAATTGGCAGGTATATTCACAACAACCGGTAATGGCAGTAGCTTGGGAGGAGTAAACTTTGCTAATGATGATGCGTCAACTAATCTAAGTATAAACACTCATTCGGGCGATGGTACATTGCATTTCAACAATAATGGCACAGGAAAGGCTACTGCACACGGAATTTCAATTGTGCAGGATGCTGATGGCAGTAAGTATACTGAAGAAATCATGAGTACCTATGACTTTACGTTTACAATCGATAAAACGCGTAAAGTTTCAATATTTATTACTGCAGACAGTTGGAAAGGCCACTTTTCTCAAGGCCCTAGAAAAGGCCTGAGTTATGAAAAATTAATACTCAATAACGATTTACCGTATTTTGTAGGCTATTGCTCAAGCGATGGGCAAAGTATTGAATTATCAATGCCAAATATGATTGTAACAAAAATCCAATCCAGCGATGGTATTTGGGAAAGCACTACTAGTGCTATCTTAAGAGCTAGTTTTAATGAGTCTGTTATTTAGTGACAGCCTCCTCTGTTAATGGTGAGCGTGATTGAGTCAGCTGGGTAGAAACTGACCAATCATCAACTGATAATATTAGTTCCGGATTAGAGACCCGTACTTCAAAAGCATTACTGGTTAAATAAATAATCACGTCTAATCTGACAGACATTGTTTTTAAAAGTGTCTCTCAGGTTGAGTTGGAATGGGGAACACACAATCAATTTTTTGATCAATTAGAATTTTTTAAATAGTGGTAATTTGATGTTAGTAATAATTTTAATCATATTAGGCATAGAATGTGCCTTACTTTGTTGCGCTGCACGTGGTTCTGAAAATGAACAAGCGCATCAGAATTAAAATTCTGCAGCTTTTTTGTTGAATATTATGCTGTGTTTAAAAAACAAAGCCGCGGCGTTTGAGTGATCAAGGATCGGTGAGCTCCCAAATAACAAAGAGAGTAGTCTTTATGAAGGTTGAACGGTATATGGTCTTGAAATTAGATACAGTTAAGGCCATCGTGTTTTGTATAGGGAGGGCCACTTGTCCATTGAAACACCTTCAACACAATGCGGATGGAATGGCAGTTATTGTAGGATTAAACGCTTTCTGCATTTATTTTTTGGTTATCTCATACTAAATTGATGTCAGCATTTTTGCAATATTGAAATACAAAATAAACTTTTAATTCTTCAGATTGAGACTATGATTAGGTCTAAACAATCAATGATCTGAGGTTTATGCTGGTGCAATTAAGAAATGGAAATCAAACGCTGGATCGTACAACTTTAGTCTCTTTTATACGGCAATGGGGACATGTCAATACCGATGGTATACTGGATTTTACGTGCCAAATTTATACACACCCAGATATTCAAGGACTTATTGGCTACCGTGTTGAATCTGATAATGCCGTTGTCTTTGGTGATCCGCTCTGCGCGGTAGAAGATAAACCAGCATTAGCTCATGCATTTCAACAGTTTTTCATAAACAATAAGCTTGGTGTTGTTTATATTATTGCCTCAGAAGAATTTGCCAATTGGGCATCCCAAAGTTTATCGTCCAAGCTAATTGAATTTGGAACAACTTTTATCTTAAATCCTTGTGACAACTTGCTTAAGCAGACCAGCTCAAAATCCGCGTTATTGCGAAAAAAAGTGAAGCGTGCCCAACATGAAGGTATTTTAATAACTGAATACGCCGAGTATGATGCAACTATAGAAAAAGCACTTGAAGAAGTTGCAACTGCATGGCAAAAAGATAGAAAAGGGCCACAAATCTATTTATCACATCCCACGTTATTTAATGATCGTCTCGGAAAGCGTTGGTTTTATGCCAAACAAGGTGAGCAGATAGTTGGCCTCTTAATACTCAATGAGCTTAAGCAACAACACGGTTGGCTTTTAAATAATGTCATGATCACTCAAAAAGCGCCTAATTGTGTTTCTGAATTATTAGTGACTTCTGCCTTACAAGCTTTAGAAAAAGAAAACTGTCAGTCCGTTATCATTGGCCCGCTGCCAAGAAAGCACTTAGGTAAAATTATCGGACTAGACGTGGCCTCAAAACTCATAATCCACGCTGTCTATAAATTAGCAAAGGCTTTTTTTAAACTGGGAGGTCATGAAGTCTTCTGGGAAAAATTCCAACCCAAAACCCAAGCCGCCTATTTAATTTCCCCAAAAACAATCTCTCATTTTCGAGTATAAAAGCCATTATTAATGCCTTAAATGCGCATACTTGACGCCACCTAAGGTTGCACGGCGATATGTTTTTAACACTGAATAGAAGCAGTCTTTATTTAAATGCTTTACGCATATTTTTAAGTAATTTGGTCATTTCTCCTCGCGCTTGCTCACCGCCAATAGAATGTTTTAAGCGACTGCCAAATCCGGCCACTTGATCGGTAAACGTTCTGTTGGCAAAAAACACAAGAGAACCGTCTTGATAAGGCAGGCAAGCAATGACAAGCTGAGTAGAGTTATACGAATGCCCTGCATAAAATTGCCGGGCAAGAAGCAATTCACCCGCTTCTGTAGTCAACATAATACGATGTAAAAGCATGGCCGTAGGGCGATTTTCTACCTGACGATTACGCAAAAAAAACGTCTCTTCAGCACCGACTGGCAAAACAGCAGGATAATTAAGCCAAGCCTTGGATAACTCAGGGAAATATTGAGACAAAACTTTACTGCTCTTAGCGGCAATTTTAAGCTCTTCTGCAGGATTGGCTTCCGATCCATTACCACGATCATAAGGCGCAATCCCTTTTAAACCGGCCTTTCGATAAGCCTGCCAGCGTTGTAACAAAATTTTTTGGTAAGCTTGTGAGGCCGCATCTGGCTGCCCAGAACTGATAGTCTTTAGACTCTGAAACTCTTGCGTCGACAGATTAAATTGACTGCTCGGTTTTGCCGCTAAAAAATCGGCTTCTTCCTCACTGCCTGGTTTAAATTTGAAACCTTTAAACGCGTCCAGCGTTGCCTGTGCTGGAATAACCGCTTCTGCCGTAACTTCACCATCTATTGATACCAGACCTTTACTCTTGATAAATGCGACGGCCTTAGCGGGCGAACCATGCAAATACATTGCCGCGCCAGCTGCCAGTTCTTTTTCATCACCCTCTGAGACATCAAAATAAACGATATCACCCTTATTTAAATTTACATGGTCTTGCTGAGAAATACCGAGTTGCTGAACCAACGCTTCACCATTGGGTAGATTGGCCGCCCATGCTGAAAAACCAGTACCTAAAATCAGCGTTAAAATTAATTGACACCACACCTTATGCTTTTTGATAAGGGCGTTATTTATTGCGACGTATTGATCAATCATGACATTAACTCCTCGTATAAAACATACTTAATAGTTTATTAGAAACCTGTAAACTGGGCTGCTTGCCTCCCATGATGCTTGGTTGCTTTCAACTCACGTATATTAAACAACATACCCTAGTAGCCCCAAGGTAAAGTGTAGATGAAATGTGTAGGAGCTGCTTTAGCCACGCCCATAAAAATTTAAACGACTGCCTTCAACGCTAGGGCGTTAACTGAACGAGTGCCAAGGCTATTTGTTGACTAAAATCACTGAGAAGTTTGCTAAGTCCTTGTGCCACACTGTTGTAGTTTTCATCATTAAGTCGCTGTTCAATTTTTGTTTGACCGGTACTAACAACGGTATGGCTTTTTTCTTCCATGATGGTCCAATTTGCCTCAAGATTTACCGATTTGCCGCGCTGGGTGTCGAAGCGGGTAATATCAATAATGACGCGATAATCCATGTTGCCATAAACGCTCCACGGATAGCTTCTTACCATCATATTGGGTTGTAGTGTTGCTATGTTTTTGCTTAATACGGCAATAACATTATCTTTTAAAGGTGCCGCCCATTGATCAAAATCGGCCATTTCTATCGTGTTATTTTCTGTACGGTTAACGATCTGCCTGCGATCAAGTAAAGCGGGCAAAGACAAAGGTCCGATACCAATCAGCATTTTTTTTGCGGTCGTACTGTTAGTAACCACTGGATGCCGGCTCTGTGCCTCCAGTGTATAAAAATGAGTCGGGGGCGTCGATGCGCAAGCGGTCAGCATGCCAATGCCACAAAACAGGATCAATCGGTTTAAGTCGTTGGTTATCATATTGGCTACTTCTCTTTTTTACCACGAATTAATGAATCAGGATGCTCTTCCAGATAATCGGCGAGCTGTTTAACCGAGCTTGCGGTCTCTGTAAGCTCTTTTAATAACTGGTTAAGCTCATATTGTGTCGTTGATCCCGGCTCTAAGGTACTTAATACTTTTTGCGCTGAATCCATGGTTTTATCAACATTTGCCATGGTACCGCTCGTTGCGTCTAATGTTTTGGTTGCTGCCTTGGAACTGCTTTGTAAAGCAACCAAGGTGTTGTTGATTTCAGTGCTCATGGCTTCCAAGGGAAGTTTGGAAATTTTATCCATGAAAGCTTGCATCGAGCCAATGATTTTATTTAATGCCCCCGGCATTGTTGGAAATTCAGCATAACCTGTTTTATTTTTGTGTGTCACTATTTTGCTTTGTGGAAACAAATCTAACGCAATAAAAAGCTGCCCTGTGACTAAGCTACCGGTTTGTAATTGTGCACGCAAACCATTAGCAATCAGATGAGCGATATTATCTTGAATGGTTAAATTGGCTTGTTTATTAACGACTATAATCCGGTCCGGCTCTACTTCCACCACAACAGGAATGTGTATATCTCCGGTTTTTCCATCAATTTCCAGGTTAATATTGGTTACTTTGCCAACCGGAATACCTCTTAATAAAACCGGAGCATCGACATTTAAACCACGCACAGACTCTTCAAAATACATGACGACTTTAACCGTTTTTTGATAAATGACTTGGGTGGATTGATCATAATCTTCAAACAATTGAAATGACGTGTATTCAGGCACGGAATCAGTAATTTTATCTTCAGAAGACGTACGAAAAGCAATACCGCCTGCTAATAAAGATATTAAAGGTCCGGTTCTTAATTTAACGCCATCAGCACTGGTAGTTAAATCAATGCCACTATCAATCCAAAAGCGAGTATTGGTTCTTATAAATTTGTCGTAAGGCGCGTTAACAAAAACTGTTAATTTGATATTATCGGCGTTTTGAGCCAACTCATAATCAAGTATCTCGCCTACGGTAATACCATGAAAACTAATCGGCGTCCCTGGCGCCATCGAACCAATATTAGTTGTTTCAAGTATAAATTTCTTTCCTTGGACATTGGCTTCTAATACCGGTGGCACGGAGAGTCCGGTAAAATGTCGCTCCTGGTCACCTTTTTCAGGTTTAATGGCGATGTAAGCACCCGACATCAGCGTACCTAATCCAGACACCCCGCCCAGCCCGATTTGTGGACGAACAACCCAAAGTTGCGTCTTATTGGTTAAATATTCACCACTTTGTTTATCCATTTCGGCGGTGACTTCAACTGATTTTAAGTCTTTATTAATAGAAATATCGGTCACCTTACCGATTTCTACATCCAAATATTTTATTTTGGTTTTGTCAATTTCCAAACCGTCTGCGCTCGGAAAGGTAATGGTAATAACAGGTCCTTTTTCTGAAACTGTTTTATAAATCAACCAAGCACTTACTAATAGTGCACATAAGGGTAGCAACCAGATTAACTGAAATTCATTTTTTTTATTGATAGCGGCATCGGTTGCTTCGAAAGGAGGATCGATAAAATCATTCATTGGTTTTCTTGGTTATCCCAGAGTAAGCGTGGATCAAAGTTTTTAGCGGCAAACATGGTCAATATCACAACAGCAGCAAAGGCGATAGCGGCAGGGCCGGCAATAATTTGTGCAACCCCCCCTAAATTAACTAAATCAACCAGAATGGAAATCATGAAAATATCCAGCATCGACCAGCGTCCTACAAAGGCTATTATACGATACATAACCGTCCACAAACGTGCATTGATTTGCCAGCGAAAATGAACACTCAGCAGCAACAAACTTAAGCCTATCAGCTTAAATAGTGGCACAAAAATACTCGCCACCAACACTAATAGAGCGATAGGCACCATTTTGCTATCGATTAATTCAATAATACCACCCGCGATAGTATGCGGCTCACCAACGCCAAACTGATTCACGGTCATAATAGGGAAAACATTAGCAGGAATATACAATAGCATTCCACTGATTAAAAATGCAGTGGTACGTTGGAGGCTGTAAGGTAAGCGGGTGTGAAGTTGACTGTCACAACGGGGGCAATGCGAAAGCCTGTCGGCAATTTTTACCAGGCTTCCGCAATCATGACAACGAATTAACCCTTGCTTTAAGGCCGTTATGTTAGCTTTCATGATGGTGTTCCTTGCGTAATTCGCCAATACGATGCCAGAATAATTCGGTATCCAGCTTACTCGTTAACATGCCCGTTATTATCAACAGGGCAATAAAAGCATAAAGTCCCCAACCAAATTTAATTTCAGCCATTGCCATCAGTTTAACGCAGGCAACAATAATGCCGAGCATATACACTTCCAGCATAACCCATTCATCCAGATGCTGCATCCAGCGCATCCAGCTAGCTAAATATCGACATGAGCGATTAAAATATAAATGTCCGCTGATCAAAAAAGACAGCAAAATATGCACTAGAGGAAATAGAATACTCGCCAAAAATACGACAATAGCGACTGGCCACATCGTTTCACTAAATAAAGCCATTACACCGGAAAACAACAGTCCATTGGTACTTTTACCCATGACTTCTATGCCCATCATAGGTAATAAATTTGCCGGAAAAATTAAAATAAGACCGGCAATAGACAAGGAAAAGGTATGTTCAATGCTTTGTTTTCGCGGACGTGCCAATAAAAAGCCACAGCGCGGGCAATGGACTTTGTCCCCGATTGTTGGGTGAGCATGATTGATTAATAAATCACACTCTGGGCAGGCATCGTAGTTTGTGCTATTTAAATCATTAGTAACAAACATACGGCTAATTGAGTTTATTCGGGACTTTTTTAAAAGAAGTTGCTGATATAATAAAGTAAAACTAAAAAATGTCATCCCTAATAGTTGTATTTACTTATTGTGCGACTTCTGTACCAGATGTCCAACCAGATAGTTTAGTCGCCAATAATTCTGCCCAATGATTAATAGCATTTTCTGCATCGCCCCATTGCCACTGAAAACCGGTTGTAAACGAACCGCCACCGATGCGTTTGTCAACGGCCATTGCAAGAATTTGACCTGAAACAGAATCTGTTAACTTAACTTCGGATTGGGCTGCGCCGATAAAGGGCATTGATCCTGTCGCAAGATATTTTAAATTGGCTAACAAGTGTGCTTGCGGCACTATCATCGATATACTTCGTAATATCGGGGTTGCGGTTTCTGCATCGGTGATAGCGACATCAAGCTTCATAACACCCGGGCCTGCTTGTGTCACAATTTTAAATTTTTCTGACAATTGTTCTTGAAGTTGTTGGGAGAAATAATTTACCAACATTTGTTGATCAGCGGAGGATATTTTTGTTGAATCGCCCCCCCAAAAAGTTACGGGATCAATCAGGACTTTATTATATTGTGTCCAATTAACAGCCCCATTAACATAGCGTAATCCTGTCTGTTCTTTACCCCCAATTGTGAGTAATGAACAATCCTTACCAAGAAAAGCACAGTTTACATCCGACTGGGTAATATTAGCTTTCTGTGTTGTTGAACATGCACTTAACAACAAAGCGCCCAACAACAAAAGACAAGACGTTACTTTATATTCTGAATTATTCAATTTAATATTCATGATTTTTCCTTTTGCTAATTTAAGTTACTCAACTCAAATTTTCAGTGTAGTAGAAACCAAAAAAATTACAATGCAGTTCACAAATCAGAATCTATAAAAGAGAAGCGTGGATTTTACATCAAGACGGCAATATAAAACCGCACTTTTCTTGTACTATAAAGTATGGATAAATCTGATCCTCAATGACTCTTACTGAGGCACTACTTTACCGGAAGTTAAGTCAGATAATTTGGTGGCTGCCAATTCGGACCAGTGATCAATAGCATGCTCTGCATCCCCCCACTGCCACTGAAATCCGTTTGTAAACGCACCACCGCCAATTTGCTTATCAACAACTAATAACAAGATTGCGCCTGTTGAGGAATCGCTTAATTTGGCTTCAGCTTGAGCAGCGCCAACAAAAGGCATGGTACCAGTAGCCAAATATTTTAAATTTGAGAGCATACGCGCTTGTGGGATAATCATTGAAATACTTCGCAAGACAGGCGTTGCTGTTTCGGCATCAATTAAAGCTACATCGAGCTTCATAACACCCACACCCGGCTGAGTGACGATTTCATATTTCTCACTTAGCTGTTCTTTAAGTTGCTCGAAGAAATAATTAACCAACATTTGTTGATCAGTAACAGAAATTTTTGTAGCATCACCGCCCCAATAGGTTACAGGGTCAATCATGATTTTATTATATTGAGTCCATTTTGCTCGGGCATTTATATAACGCAGACCCATCTGCTCCTTGCCTCCAATTTTGAGCAAAGAACAGTCCTTTGCAAGAAAGGCACAGTTAACTTCAGTTTGTTTAATATCAACCTTCTGAGTAGTTGAACAACCACTCGATAAGGCTAGGCAAAGCCCCAGTATAGAAGTAACTAACCAGCTTTTAGCTAGATACTCTGAATTATTAACATTATTGCTCATTGTTTTCTCCTAAATTTAAATGGGATGTTTACTAAAAAATGCTGCGCCTAAATACCGTAAAAATAGTTATTCTTTTCCTGATAAGAAAGGTACAAAAGTGACGGACTCAAGTATTTCAACCTCATAGCCGTTCGCTTTACGAGTCACTCGTTGTAATGTTTGCTGGCTATTTATACCTATAGGAATAACCATAACGCCACCGACTGCTAGTTGCTGTAACAATTGAGGCGGTATTTCTGCAGGCGCTGCAGAAGCAAGAATAGCATCGAAGGGAGCATATTCCGGCCAGCCAAGATTACCGTCATTAAAAATATAACTGACATTTTTAAGCTTTAAATCCCATAAATTACTTTTTGCTTTTCTCTGTAGCGGTAAAATTCTTTCAATGGAATATACATGTTCCACTAACTGAGCAAGAATAGCGGTCTGATATCCGCAACCTGTTCCTATCTCAAGCACATTGCCTAATTGGGTTGATGCTTCCAATAACAACTCAGTCATTTTTGCGACTATGTAAGGCTGGGAAATAGTTTGATTGTAACCAATCGGCAAGGCCGTATCTTCATAAGCACGGCTAGCCAACGCTTCATCCATAAAAATATGCCTAGGCGTATCTCTCATAATTTCCAAAACCTTTTGATTTTGAATACCCTGCTCAGACAATCGTTTAATCATACGCTCACGTGTTCGCAGCGAGGTCATGCCCATACCTTGTAAGCTTAAGGTCATATATTATTTTCCATTGGCAACCATGACGCTAACGCATCAATAGACTCATACCGTGTTAAATCAACTTGTAAAGGTGTCACTGATACATAGCCTTCGTTTATTGCATAAAAATCAGTTCCTGGACCGGCATCTTGCTCTGCACCTGGTGGACCTACCCAGTAAATAATACGTCCGCGTGGGTCTTTATTTTTTATGACCGGTTCGGATTTATGCCGTTGCCCCAATCGGGTTGCCTTAAAGCCTTTTAAGTCTTTTAAAGCAATATCGGGCACATTGACATTTAGGATGGTGTCTTTCGGCAAAGGTTTTTTGACCAATTGTTTTAATAGCGTTACGGCAACATCAGCTGCGGTTTCAAAATGAATGGGGTTACTACCGACTAAGGAAATGGCAATAGCCGGTAATCCTAAAAAACGCCCTTCCGTTGCTGCAGCTACGGTACCTGAATAAAGAACATCATCACCCAAATTAGAACCATGATTAATGCCGGCAAAAACCATATCCGGTTCATGATCCAACAAGCCCGTTATCGCCAAATGCACACAATCCGTGGGCGTACCATCGACTTTAATGAAACCATTATCAGTTGCGTAGGCGCGTAAAGGCATTTCCAGCGTTAAAGAATTGCTTGCCGCACTGCGATTCCGATCAGGGGCTACTACCGATATTTCTGCATGCTCTCTTAAAGCGTTAGCTAATGCATTAAGGCCTTCAGCCAAGTAGCCATCATCATTACTTAACAAAATATGCATTATCAATTCGCCATATAGCTAAATAAACTATAAAATCAAGCATCTTAGCAATAATAACCAATAAAATCAGCTTTCGTGGCAAAAAAAACACTCACAGCAGAGGATCAGGATTTATTTCGCCAAACAATCGGTAAAATTCGTGCGGTTAATACCGACAAAATACTGTTAAATAAACAAATAAAACCAAAGCCCTACCCCAAGCAACTGAGCACTGATGAGTCGAGTCATTTGCTTGAGTCGGCAATCACAGGACTTGAAACAGTCGGGCTTGAAGACAGCATAAGCTTTATAGCACCCGGCTTACAAAACAATGTGCTAAAGAAATTACGCCGCGGATTTTTTGACCTAGACGCAGAAATTGACCTGCATGGTTTAACAAGCAATGCTGCTAAGGCACAACTCATGAGTTTTTTAAATGGCTGTGTAAAATCAGGTTGCCGCTGCGTGCATATTGTTCACGGAAAAGGTTATCGCTCAGCTGATAACCACCCCGTTCTAAAAAACAACCTTAACTTATGGTTGAGACAGTACACAGATGTCCAGGCATTTTGCTCTGCATCTCCCAAAGACGGTGGCACAGGAGCTGTGTTTGTATTGTTGCGACTAGCTGAAAAATACAGTCATGATGATGAGCAGCAGCAGGAGCATCCATAACAATGAAGTTAGTATTCCTCAATAATTTCTCGTAACACTGAGGTAGCATAGCTGCCTGCCGGAAGGGTAAACGTTAGCTCCAATACATCAGCTTTAACAAACTGCCAGTGTAAATCCTGCAAATTAACGCGTAAAGCACGTCGATCAATGTCAACAGTACAAGCAACCAAGCCTTTAGCTATATCTGGGTAGGCATCGATAATGTTTTTTTCAATGGCCAATGAGTCCAATGACACGCCTGAATCTCCCTTGCCCCATAACACGCCGGTCGGGTGAATATCTTTTATATAGACTCTGCGGATAATCTCATCATCTGGCAATTCGGATTTAAAACAACTATGTGATAAATCGAATTGGTAGGTATCTCCAGCAACGGGCTGATTCCAGTTTTTTTGAATAACCCGATAAGCCAATAGTTGATTAAACAAATATGAGCGTGCCGCCGATAAATACAAACTACGCTGTTCTCGCCCGACCTTGGCGCCAAGAAACATGGCTATTGCTTTATTGACGTTTTGGCCTCCATTACCAAACCGTTGCGTGCCATAATAATTGGCAATGCCATTGGCTTTGATGGATTCCAATTGCTGAATAGTTTTATCTTTATCCCCCCGCCAGTCGCGAAGGGTCAGTGTAAAGCTGTTACCTGACAAGACGCCGCGCTTTAACTTTCGCGCATGACGCACAGCTTGCAATACTTTCATGGTTTCTGTTTCAAACCGCGACCAGTCCGGATCTGCCTTACCGGGCAACCAAACACTAAACCATTGTGTTGTGACCGCATGTCGGTCTTTTAGACCTGCATAACTGACATCACGCTGCCTGACATTAGCAAATCTGGATAGCTGCCTGGCAACATAGTCGGTATTTTCACCGGTCTTTTCTATTTGCAAAAAAGCATGTTCACCCGCACCCGACGGTTCAAAAGCCAAATTCTCTTTAACGATAAAGTCTTGAGGGATACTGCGAAGTTTACCAAAACCAGATGGTTGCCCATAAACATAAGGCCAGTTAGGAAGTTCAATTGTTTGTGTGTTGACGGTCATATTTTTTAAGTGCTCACGTTCCTATGTTCGAGCGGTAAAGAAAAACCCTGTTTTATTTTTCACCTTGTTTATTTTTCAATCAAGACAACCGCTTGTACGGCAATACCTTCTTTACGCCCTTCAAAGCCCAGCTTTTCTGTTGTGGTAGCTTTTACATTAATACAATCAATATCCACAGCTAAATCATCTGCAATGTTTTGGCACATCGCAACAATATGGGGCGCCATTTTTGGAGCTTGAGCAATAATAGTCACATCGGCATTAACTAATTGATAGCCTTTATTCTGCACGATACTATAGACATGCCGCAATAATACCCGGCTATCTGCGCCTTTAAATTCAGGATCGGTGTCAGGAAAATGTTTACCAATATCACCTAAGGCCGCCGCACCTAATAAAGCATCGCATAACGCATGTAGCACTACATCGCCATCAGAATGGGCTTCCAAGCCTTGTTCGTAATCTATTTTTACACCACCCAAAATAACATCGCCACCGTCTTTGAATCGATGCACATCGTATCCCATACCGACTCTAATCATTTTGATGCTCCATATAAAATTGCGCTAATGCCAAATCTTCAGGCCGAGTAATTTTTATATTATCAGGACGACCTTCGACGATTTTGGGTTGCAAGCCTTGTAATTCCAAGGCACTGGCTTCATCGGTTATGGCTGGATTACCTTCTGCTGCTTCCAAGGCACTTTTTAATAATCCGTAACGAAACATCTGCGGAGTTAACGCCCGCCAAATACGACGCCTATCCAAGGTGCCAATAATACTGATACCCTGAACATTTTTTAAAGTGTCGTGCGAAGATAACGCTAAAATCCCGCCAACCTCATCGTTAAGCAATGAGTTAATTAGAAAGTGAATATCTGTAGCAGTGACACAAGGTCTGGCGGCATCGTGTACTAATACCCAGTCATTATCTGAAGCGACAGCCCGTATTGATTTTAGTCCCGAAAGTACCGAATCAGCGCGCTCTTTACCACCTGGGGCAGTTATTATCTTTTCATTTGCAGATACTTCAAGATCAGGCCAATAAGGATCTTCTTCTGAAATTGCAACAGCGACGGCGTCAAAAACTTCAGCGCCTAACAAACGCAACAATGTATGCTCGATTACTGTTTTTCCGGCAAGTTCAAGATATTGTTTGGGTCGATCTGCGTTCATGCGCTTGCCAACACCGGCAGCAGGAACAACAGCCCAGAATTTTATTGAATCATTCATGAGTTAAGATTTCAAGGTAGGCAGGCTTTTTTCCCACCAAAGTGAGGCTAAAGGTGAGTAGTTGCAATGCTCAACCTACAATGCTTTACGGATATACTAAAAAAAACGCAAAGTTAAAAGTGTTTTTCACCTTTAACTTTGCGTCATGAGCCTGCTTTCTTCATACTTATTCAAGAACCTGGAAAAATGTCTCGCCATCCCTAATCATTCCTAATTCATCCCTAGCTCTTTCTTCTAGGGCTTCCTGACCTTTTCTTAAGTCCTCTACTTCAGCATAAAGCGTTTCATTACGTTCCTTTTTTTCTTCTACCTGCGCCTTAAGATCATCAAGTCGCAATTGAAGTGCTGTTATTTCTGCAATACCCCCATCGCCATGCCATAAGCGGTATTGTAAAAGAGCAATCAACAAGATAATGAATGCCAGAAGAATTTTCATGATTTTAACGTAATATTAAAAGAGTAACGGTACAGGCATGTATACCCTATACCGCTAAACTTGAGCTTTAGAAGTTTTAAAGCATTTTAAATGCGCTACGACCTGCGTATTTAGCCAAACTGCCCAATTCTTCTTCAATTTTCATCAAACGATTGTATTTGGCAACACGGTCAGAGCGACTTAATGAACCGGTTTTAATTTGACCAGTACCTGTTGCAACCGCTAAATCCGCAATGGTAACATCTTCAGTTTCACCTGATCGATGCGACATAACCGCTGTATAAGACGCTTTATGAGCCATATCAATAGCAGCAAATGTCTCAGTCAAGGTGCCGATTTGATTAACTTTAATCAGGATTGAATTGGCGATATTTCTGTCAATGCCTTTTTGCAATATTTTTGGGTTAGTCACAAACAAATCATCACCAACCAACTGAATACGTCCACCCAATTTCTCAGTAATCAGTTTCCAGCCATCCCAATCATTTTCGTCAAAACCATCTTCAATGCTGATAATAGGATAACGATCAACCCAATCCACAAAGAAATCAGCCATTTGCTCTGAGTTGTAAGTTTTGCTTTCAGAGGCCAAATCATAAATACCCTCTGAATAATATTCTGATGCCGCCGCATCCAAGCCTAAATAGATATCAACACCTGGCTTGTAACCGGCCAACTCTATAGCTTGCAAAATAACACTAATCGCTTCTTCGTTTGAAGAAAGATTGGGGGCAAAACCACCTTCATCACCGACGGTAGTCGCCAAGCCTTTGGCTTTTAATACTTTGCTTAAATTATGAAATACTTCTGCACCGTAACGAATTGCTTCACGGAAAGTTGGTGCACCAACAGGCAAAATCATAAACTCTTGCAAGTCTACGCTGTTATCCGCGTGCGAACCACCGTTGATGATGTTCATCATCGGTACGGGTAAAATAAATTCTCCTGATTTGTTTAAGTGGCGATACAAAGGTTGTCCGGCTTCTTTTGACGCTGCATGCGCGGCTGCCATAGAAACGGCCAACAAAGCATTGGCACCCAAACGGGCTTTGGTATCGGTTCCATCCAGAGCAATCATAACCTTATCAAGGCCTTCCTGATCATTAACATCCAAACCGATAACTGCATCGCGAATCTCGGTTCTTACGTTATTGACAGCATTCAATACACCTTTGCCCAAGTAACGTGATTTATCACCATCACGCAATTCAATAGCTTCACGCTCACCGGTAGAAGCTCCGGAAGGAACCATAGCACTACCTACAACACCAGAAGCCAAAACAACATCTGCTTCCAAGGTTGGATTGCCGCGTGAATCTAAAATTTCTCTTGCACGAATATCTATAATTGCAGCCATTTTGTTTCCTATAAGGTTGTTTCTATCAGGGGTTGTGCTTTAACAGCCCTGTCGATGGTTAATAAAACTTCTAATAATTCTTGCATTCTATATAAGGGCCAAGCATTTGGACCGTCACTTTTGGCTTCCGCAGGATTAGGGTGGGTTTCCATAAACAACCCCGCTATACCTGCAGCAACCGCTGCTCTGGCTAAAACGGGTACAAATTCACGCTGCCCACCTGAGCAGGTGCCTTGTCCACCTGGAAGTTGAACTGAATGCGTTGCATCAAAAACGACTGGACAATCGGTGTCCCTCATAACCGCTAAAGAGCGCATATCTGAAACCAAATTGTTATACCCAAAAGACACTCCTCGCTCGCAAACCATAATCTGCCGGTTTCCTGTCGCCTTAGCTTTATTGGCCACATTAACCATATCCCAAGGCGCAAGAAACTGGCCTTTTTTTATATTAACCGGTATACCTTGCGAGGCGACTTGTTGAATAAAATTGGTTTGCCTGCACAAAAAAGCGGGGGTTTGCATCACATCAACCACGCTGGCCACTTCGGCAAGCGGACTATCTTCATGGACATCGGTTAATACGGGAACGCCAATTTGTTGCTTAACTTTTGCCAGTATTTCCAGACCTTTTTCTATTCCCAAACCTCTAAAACTTTCGTGAGACGATCGGTTAGCTTTATCAAACGATGATTTGTAAATAAACGGAATATTTAATGCTGTTGTTAATTCTTTAAGATAACCTGCTGTGTCCAGCGCCAATTGCTCACTTTCAATCACACAGGGACCGGCAATCAAAAAAAAGGGCTGATCTAAACCAACTTCAAAACCACATAATTCCATTAACTTGTTACCTTTTTAAATTGTGATGCTGCAATGACAAAACCTGAAAATAAGGGATGCCCTTTTCTGGGTGTTGAAGTAAACTCGGGGTGAAATTGACAAGCCAGAAACCACGGATGCTCTGGTATTTCAATCACTTCAACCAAGCGACCATCTATCGATTTACCGGAAAAGCGCATTCCGGCCTTTTCCAACTTGTCGATATACTTATTATTAAACTCGTAACGATGGCGATGTCTTTCCGTAATCACGTCTTTTTGATAAAGATTAAACGCCAAAGAATCGGTCTGTAAACGACATTGCTGTCCACCTAAACGCATTGACCCCCCTAAATCGGAGTTTTCATCACGCGTTTCCAGTTGACCACTTTCAGCAATCCACTCCGTAATCAAGCCAATAACCGGATGCGGTGATTTAAGCAAAAACTCTGTACTATGCGCACCTTCCAAACCAGCAACATCACGGGCGAATTCAATAACTGCAACCTGCATGCCTAAACAAATACCCAAATAAGGGATTTTATTTTCACGTGCATAGCGAACTGTCGCAATTTTGCCTTCTACACCACGCTCTCCAAAACCACCCGGCACCAAAATAGCATCAACATCTTTCAGACGAGCAACACCCTCGTCTTCAATAAGCTCAGAATCAATGTAGTTAAGCGTCACCTTGGTTCGTGTAGAAATACCCGCGTGAATTAACGCTTCGTTTAGTGATTTATAAGCATCAGAATGATCAACGTACTTGCCGACAATAGCAATAGTCACTTCCTTAACCGGATTTTCCAGCGCCGCAATCACTTTGGTCCATTCTGACAAGTCTGCAGGCTGAGCATTCAGTCTCAACTTGTTGACGACAATATCATCCAAACCTTGTTCATGGAGCATTAATGGAATTCGATAAATAGAATCTGCATCAACCGCAGAAATAACGGCTTTTTCCTCGACATTAGTAAATAGGGCAATTTTACGGCGCTCGGCAACCGGAATTGGACGCTCTGATCGACAAATCAAAATGTCGGGCTGGATACCAATAGCTCGTAATTCTTTAACCGAATGTTGTGTGGGTTTGGTTTTAATTTCACCAGCAGAACGAATATAAGGCACCAATGTTAAATGGATAAATAACGACCTGTCCATGCCAAGTTCAAAACGCATTTGCCGTATAGCTTCCATAAAGGGCAATGACTCAATATCACCGACAGTACCACCCACCTCAATTAAAGCAACGTCCATGCCTTCTGCACTGATATAAACACGACGTTTAATTTCATCAGTAATATGTGGAATAACCTGAACGGTAGCGCCTAAATATTCACCTTTACGCTCTCTACGCAAAACACTGTCATAAACCTGACCCGCTGTGAAATTATTCTTTTTAGCCATGGTGGTTTTAAGAAACCGCTCATAATGGCCTAAATCCAAATCTGTTTCTGCACCATCCTCAGTAACAAATACCTCGCCATGCTGAAAAGGGCTCATAGTGCCGGGGTCGAGATTGATATAAGGATCTAGCTTGGTCATAGTGACCTTTAGACCTCGAGACTCAAGAATAGCAGCAAGCGACGACGCTGCAATGCCCTTGCCTAACGATGATACAACACCGCCAGTAATGAAAATATATTTTGTCATTTAGAATGTATGGAATTCAGAAGAAAACTGATGGCAGCTAAAGTAAATCGTGTCTATTTTAATCGACAATGGGCTTGTCGTCATTGTCTTTATTTAGGCAAAAGCCGAAATAGCCAAGGACAGAGTAATTTTTCGCACCAATTAGAGTTGGCGAGCCAACTATTAGCACTTAATACATCGATAGTTAGGGTAAATTTGAATATAAGCTAATAAAAAAATCATTAAATCAAGCAAAACCCGTCTAATTTTTCCTTCATCATCCTCAAAAAATTAGCTTTTAGTTTCCAAAATTAATCCCGTTAAGCCGGCATTAAGTTACGAGGATGCACTATATAGTTTAATAACTCAACTAGAGCTATTTAATAACATATTGACTTAAACAATCATCTAACACGAGGAAAATACTATGAAAAAAACAATAAAACTATCAATGCTTACTCTGGCTTTTAGCTTGATTACCGCTTGCGCAACCAACTCAGATGTTGAAAACCTTCAGTCCCAGGTTAATGGCTTGGATAAATCTGTTAAAGAAGCGTCAAACGATGCAAACCAAGCACAATCTACCGCAGCCTCTGCAGCCGCAACAGCAGAAGCTGCCGAGACTGCTGCTAATAAGGCCGCTCAGCTATCACAAGAAGCCAACAATAAATTAGATAGTAAATTCAAAAAATCTATGCGTAAATAAAATTATTTATTACCAGTAAAAATTTTAACACTACCACCAAATCATTTACTTAAGTTGGATGGTTAGCTGCTAATCGGGTAAATAATAATTTACCCGACAACTTTTTAGCGCCTTAGTCTCTTTGTATAACAATGCTGATACAGTCTTGGGTTTTATCATTATAAAAATCTGCGCTTATCCATAAATCGCCAACAGCCGCCAACTTGTCATCAATATAAACCAAGGGGATAGACTGCCTTTCCCAAGGTGGAATTGCTGCTTCCTGAAATAGTTTTTTTAAATCATGATGACCTCCACGACCCTTTAAAGCTATGGTTTCCCCACCACTTCTAGGCCTCACTGTCACAGTTGCACACTCCCATTGCTCTAACGGTATCCCTTGCAATGAAGCGATACAAAACAAAGTTTGATACGCAGAAAACTTGACTGATGATTGACCTGAAGGCCAGATAATATGCGGCAATATTTCCGGGACAACAGTTTTAAGACAATATAATTTATCACGATAACGCCTTACTGAATAACCCTGCCCTGACAATATCGGATCAGCATCTTCCCTCGCAGAAATAACCTCAGACTGCAACCGCTCAATAAATGATTGCGCAGGCATTTTTAAGTTACATATTCGAAACCATTGCCTGATAACAAGAGCCTGTTGATCGACTTTGAGCATCTTTAACTCACTGAGACCCAGGGTATTGCCTACCCTGTTATATACTTCATGAAATAATTTTTCCGCCTGCGCTGCAATTAAAACCTGCGCATCCGCACAATGCTTGGCTGAGCGCGCTACCGTTTTATCACAAGCAGGCCAACGCCTTTTTATTAAAGGCAATACCTCATTGCGTAAAAAGTTACGATCATAATCGTTACTAAAATTACTTGGATCATCAACCCAGCTTAAAGCATGTGTTTGAGCATAATCATTAATGGCAGACTTTGAAACATTTAGCAAAGGTCTAAGCATAAGGCCCTGACCAAAAGCCATACTTTCAGGCATTGCCGATAAACCTTGTAAACCACTACCTCTAAATAGTTGCAGCAATACCGTTTCCAACTGATCATCCCTGTGCTGGGCAACCAGCAATACATCATCTGCCTTAATTAAGGGCTTTAAAGCATTATAACGAGCATTTCTGGCAGCTTCTTCAGGGCTTTCTCCTTGGCCTGGAACCGCATTGACATGTAGTTCTATAAAGTTAACACCGAGTCTTTCTGCTGTTTTTTTACAATGCTTAGACCAGGCATCAGCCTCAAGTTGCAAGCCATGGTGCACATAAACCGCAGTAATTTTATCTTTAAGATCTGTTATTGCCGTACATAAATGCAATAAAACATGTGAATCGACGCCACCACTGTAACCTACATAAATATGCTTAAGATTATTAGATTGATTTAATGCCGAGCTTATAGAATGTGCTGAAAGCAATTCAGTCATGGGTGTTCTTTCTTGCGTTGAACTGCGTACTTTCTGAGAATATATGCATTGAGATACGACTGCAAAAAGCAGTCGTGACCCAATCCATCACTACATTATTTTTTTAATAGATTTTGTATAAAGGGCAAAGCATATTTTATCCATTGCTCTTTTGCAAACAATGCTGCAGGTTTAATCTGCCGCGAAAGAGTCTTGACAACAACCCATATGCGGTCTGCGACTGAAGCTTCAGGACTATCTCGCCACTCTAAATAACGTGAACCAAAGCCATTAATAAATACCGGCTTAAACAACCACATTTCAAGAATTGATGTCACCCACATAAACATAAATGAAATTCCCATGCCCATGCCAGCAAAAATAACCAACCAGGCAAAAACAGGATCAATTTTAGTCAACCACCATGACATGATATCTGCCACAAGAAACCCATAAGGCATGCCTATAGCAATACATTTATATTGTGTCGTTGTCGTTTCAGCGAAACTAAAAATCAAACCAACAAACATAAAAATAAAACTGATGCCAAATAAATGAATATGCGATATTCGTGTTAATGAAGCAAAAGTAGCCCCCGTATCTTGTGTTGTATAAGGCTTTATGCCCTCAAAACTACTAAAATCAGGTAGTCCGGATGCGTCCTTGTTATGGCACATCACACAACGGGTTTCGATGATTTTATCAATCCCGTCATCTTTATATGCATCAAGGTCTGCACCATTTCTAACCCACTCCATAATTTTGAAGCGCTCCTGATCCGGCGCATTTGCTTTCATAGCACCGTTAAGCTGGTTTTCCAGAACCGTACCAGAGCGGTTGCCGTAATAGCTATAAACAATATCATCAATGGACAATCCAAACTTGCCATCTGCCATACCATGCGTGAACAATATTTGAATTAATGCGAAAAGATAGCCTATGCCAACCGTACAGAGATAACCGGTAAACAATACTTTAATGGGCGTATCGTGATCTTTTAAAGGTGTGAATTTAGGAGTCATAATTTCGTATATTTTCAATGTACGTTGGACTCATTTTGAATCCATGATTTTATGTAAAGTCCCAGGCAGAATCCAAGATTCTATATACTGAGCATTGGTACTAAATAATGTTATAACCTAACGCACTTAAGCTTTTAATTATGTATTAACTGACTCAACAAATTTTTTTAGCATTGAATAATGATGTTTTTAACTACACTTTAATTTTTGCACGCCACATGAGGCTATAAAAATTAAAAGCAATTATTACACCAGCATAACTGTTAATCGGCCCTGTAAATATATCAAAACTTAAAACATTAGCAAGACCAGGTCTGAACGGTTAATCAAATTTTTAAAAATGACAAATATATTCCATCAAAAAAACTTTAGCTATTTGAAAAATATAGACTACTAACAAACAGCATCACTGTAATGCATGAACTGTGTTTAAGCGTAAACCAGACAGCTAATCATAAATCATTAATTGGCTTATTTTATTTAAATTAAAATTTCAGACTTTAATAGAAATATTTTACGCTTTATAAGCTGCCTATTTTGGTGCAATTCAAAATATGATTGCACAAAGTTAGACGTTAATGAGTAACCTCAAATAAACTCGCATAGGAGACATACATCATCGTTGATGTCAGCATATATAAAACGGGTGTTAACAATGGAGTTACTGTCGTACAAAGCAGAGCTTCGATAAATATAAAACCCAACATTTTGTAGATTGCTTTCTGATTCCTTGCAAACGCGTAATTACCTTTTTCTATAGCCTCACTCCAGCTATTATCTTTAAAAAGCATCAACGGATAACTAAACCAGCTAGCAAAAGTAGTCAACATTAATAGCGTAAAAATTAAAGTAATATTAGCATACGAATAAATCCAATTAGCTATCTCTTGAGTTGATCTTTGGCTAAAATTTTCAGAAGTTAACTCCCAATAAAAGAAAAATTGAGCAATCTTATAATACTCACCGGTTAAAAGATTGGCTATTAACATAAACAAAAACCAAAAAATCAAAATACTGAGCGCAGCTAACAAAGCTAAAGGCAAACTTTTATTAATTGCCCAATAAAAGCCCACCGGATTTTCTACTGAATACTTTAGGTCAATATATTTGGCAACGCCTATGCCTACAAATAATGACATTACCGAAAGTGCAATGCCCAATGCAAGAGAGATTCGACCAATCGCCATCATAATACCGACAAAAATCATATAGCCTGCCCAAACCAAAGGGCCTCTACTAACAAACGCCAAAGATTCGCTCAGCCACTCGCTGAACTTTGGTTTTTTCACAATGAAATCCTAGAAATACCGACTGCTTTACGTAACTCCTTGATAAAAGGGATACTGACCGCCCTCGCTTTTACTGCACCTTCCTGCAATTGCTGTTCGATATGTTCTGGTGCTTGCATTAACGCCTCGTAGCGTTCTCTTGCCGGCGTTATATGATCATTAATATGCTCAAATAATACCCGCTTCATTTCGCCCCAAGCAATACCTTCTGCATATTGTTGACGTATCTCAAGCATTTGCTCAGTGGTAGCAAACGACCTGTAAATACTAAACAAAGTACAATCAACCGGATCTTTGGGCTCGCCGGGCTCTAAAGAATTAGTTTTGATTTTATTTATCAGTTTTTTTAATTTTTTCTCAGGCTCAAATAAAGGAATCGTATTATTATAGCTTTTGCTCATTTTACGACCATCAAGCCCTAGCAAGGTTGCGCTATGCTCATCAATGATAGCTTCGGGCAAAACAAAATGTTCGCCATAAATATGATTAAAGCGCCCGGCGATATCTCTGGCCATTTCAATGTGCTGAATCTGATCTTTACCGACCGGTACTTTATTCGCATTAAACATTAAAATATCGGCAGCCATTAAAATAGGGTAACTGAACAATCCCATGTTAATGCCTTTATCCGAATCATTTTCGCCACTCTGCTCATTTTCAGCAACAGCCGCTTTGTAGGCATGCGCCCTATTCATCAACCCTTTGGATGCGACACAAGTCAACATCCATGTTAATTCCATAATTTCAGGCACATCTGACTGCCTATAAAACACTGCATTTGATGTATCCAAACCCAATGCCAACCAAGTAGCAGCAATTTCCAAACTCGATTGCCTTACTCTTTCGGGCTCTTGGCATTTAATCAAGGCGTGATAATCAGCCAAAAAATAAAAAGGCGCGACATTATCATCTTTACTGGCAACAATAGCAGGCCTGATAGCGCCAACATAATTACCTAAATGCGGTGTACCCGTGGTTGTAATACCGGTTAAAACAATTGCTTTAGTCATGTGTTCCATCTTTTTTATAATTATTGTGTGTGAAATATTACCTAAATTTAGTCTGATAGCCAACAAGATCAGGTTAATTCAATGACGCTACCATAGCTCTCAAATTGTACTTTGATATACTGGCTTTTATGGATTAAGCAATTGTGAGCCTAAACTATTAAAGCACCAGCACACTAAAAATTAAACACCCATATTGTCAAAATACGAATTGATAATTTCAAGAGGTTTGATTTTTTTTCTAGCCTAATTGCCCAAGCGGAAGGCATCACAACCTTACAGTGATTAACGCATTAAATATTAGGCAAAACAACAACATAAAATACTAGAAAAGATCGATTAAAATTCCTTAACAACCGGAATTTTACCAATCTTGCTCTGCCATATTTTTGGTGCTATTTGATGTATTGATATACCTTGGCTATCGACTGCGACAGTTACGGGCATATCCTCTATAACAAATTCATGAATAGCTTCCATCCCTAAATCTTCAAAGGCAATAATACGAGACTTGCGAATGGCTTTTGACACCAAATAAGCAGCTCCACCGACAGCCATCAGGTAGACTGCTTGATGTTTTTTAATAGCGTCAATAGCTTGTTGTCCACGCTCAGCTTTACCAATCATGCCCAGCAATCCGGTTTTAGCCAGCATTGTTTCGGTAAATTTATCCATGCGTGTAGCTGTAGTTGGGCCAGCTGGCCCAACTACTTCTTCTCTTACCGGATCAACGGGACCTACGTAGTAAATGAACTTGTTAGTAAAATCGACGCTATCTGGCAGTGGGTCACCACGTTCCAGCATGTCAACGATGCGCTTATGGGCTGCATCACGCCCAGTAAGCATCGTACCGCTTAAAAGCAAGGTTTCTCCAGGCTTCCATGTTGAAATGTCAGCCCTTGTAACCGTATCCAAATTAACTCGGCGAGAAGTAGTGCCCGCATCCCAAACTATATTTGGCCAGTCTTCCAGACTAGGTGGCTTAAATTCAACAGGGCCGGAACCATCCAAAACAAAATGAACATGACGGGTTGCTGCACAATTGGGAATAATGGCAACAGGCTTGTTAGCGGCATGAGTGGGATAATCCTTGATTTTGATATCCAGCACTGTCGTTAAACCACCCAAGCCTTGGGCGCCAATGCCCAGCGCATTTACTTTGTCGTAAAGTTCAAGTCGCAATTCTTCCAAGGCATTGTTTGCACCCCGAGTAATTAATTCTTGAATATCGATTGATTCCATACAAGCTTGCTTGGCAAGTATCATGGCTTTTTCTGCTGTACCACCGATACCAATGCCCAAGATTCCTGGAGGACACCAACCGGCTCCCATAGTGGGCACGGTTTTTAGCACCCAATCAACAATACTATCAGAAGGGTTAAGCATTACAAATTTTGCTTTAGCCTCAGAACCACCCCCTTTTGCGGCAATCTCTACTTCAACTGTATTACCCATGACAACTTCCATATGAACAACTGCGGGGGTGTTATCTTGAGTATTAATTCGTTTTCCAGCTGGGTCTTTTAATATTGAAGCACGTAAAATATTATCCGGATGACTATAAGCGCGTCTAACGCCTTCGTTAACCATATCAGTCACACTGATATCTGCGGCCCATTGCACATCCATACCAATTTTTAAAAAAACAGTGACTATTCCGGTATCCTGACAGATCGGCCTATGCCCTTCAGCACACATCCGGGAATTAATGAGAATTTGCGCAATAGCATCTTTAGCAGCTGGACTTTCTTCTTTTTGATAAGCAGCGTTTAAAGCCTGAATGAAATCGAGTGGGTGATAGTATGAAATAAATTGCAGCGAATCTGCGATACTTTGAATAAAATCATCTTGACGAATGAGGGTCATCCATTTTTCCTGTGGCGTGGTCAAGACTAATTACCGTATGACTTTAGAATTGCTAGCACCAATTCAAGTTAAGGAGAAAGCCCGACTATAAGATTAACGACACCAATAAAAGACTAAGAATACCAAGATAAATCTTAGTCTGTTAATGGCGCTATGTTTTAAGTTAATACGTAACCCTACTCGTCTAACTCTTCAGCAAGAAGCCTTGACTTTCTACCGTAATTTGGCGCAATGCTTATGAATAATGTGACTAATGCGGCTACATAGGGAACGGCTTGCACCGATAATACAGCTATCCATAACCTTCCACTTAAATTATCAAAATGCTCTATAGAACTCATTGCGTAAATACCTGAGCTTAACAAGATCAACAGAAACAATTCTTGTCTGATAGTCATTAAACCTGCGAATAATGGCCCTTGTTTTTCGTATTTAGGTGTACGCATAAACGGCTTACCAGAAGTGAACAAACCTTGCACCGTTCCTCTGGCAACAGTATGCGTTAATGACAAGCCCGTTAAAGCGGCGCCCAGTGATTGCCAAACAGAGCATGGAACACGCGCTTGATATAACCATAACCCACGCAATATCTTAAAACTGAATAACCCCACAGTCGGCAACAAAAAGACATTGGCGGGTAGCTCGCTGTGTATCGGGTCACTGACTATTATCGCCGTTAAAACCAAACTGGCGGTAGTAAATAGTAAAGCCAACGCATCTGAAAACCAAGGCAACCAGCCGGCTATAAAATAAAAGCGTTGCGCAGCAGTTAATGGGGATTTCTTTGTCGGTAAAAAGCTGCGCCAATGTCCTTTAATAATTTGCATGGCACCATAAACCCAGCGAAAACGTTGAGTCATGTAACCGGACATAGAGTCGGGCATCAATCCACGGCCAAAGGAATCCTTAACATAAACAGAGTCATAGCCCGCTTCATAGAGACGTAATCCAAGCTCACTGTCTTCGCAAATACACCATTCTGCCCAATTGCCAACTTCCAGTAAAGCCGACTTTCTAATCATGGTCATTGTGCCATGCTGAATAATAGCGTTGTACTCATTTCTTTGCACCATGCCAATATTGAAAAAACCGGCATATTCCCAATAACAAAAAGATTTAAAGGTGCTTTGATCACGATCTCGATAATCCTGTGGTGACTGTATAAAGCCAACATTTTCATTATCAAAATACGGAACCATACAGTTTAACCAATCTGGCGACAAAATATAATCACTGTCTATAACAGCAATAATTTCTGCATCAATAGCTGTTTGTTCAAGAGCATGATTGATTGCGCCTGCCTTGAAACCAGGCCAGTTTTCCAAATGAAAGAACCGGAACATAGGCCCCAATCTTTCACAATCATCGCGCACAGGTTCCCAGACAGCCGGGTCTTTGGTGTTGTTATCCATCACCAGCACTTCCAGGTGGGGATAATCGACTTTAGCCAATGCCTCAAGCGTCTTACGCACCATCATCGGTGGTTCGTTATGAATAGGTAAATGTAAAGAAACTTTAGGATATTTAAAATCAGCACTTGGCTTTAATGGTTTAAAAGTTCTCGCTGTATTTCTGTGCCAGACCACTTCAGCGATTTCCAAAGTTTCAATCAACAAGATGACTACGGCCATAATCTGCATCAACAACATGACGCACCATAATACAACGCTGAGTTTGGTTTGATATTGCTGAGCACCTATAGACGCAGACCAAAAAATTACTGAAACGGCAAGGTTGGCTATTAAACCAAAAAACAAAACTCCAGGCAGTTTTAAAGCACTTCGCGTAAATAAAAACAAACCCATTAGAACAATACTAAATCCCGCCGCACCGACCGCCCAGTTTCTCCAACTTGGCATGGTAAGAACATCGGCATCCATTGGATACTTAGATTGGCGATCAGCATTAAATATGCCCCAATAGGCACCGGTCGAACCTTCTATAGATTTTTTCCAAGGCTGGTCAAAAGCTTCAACAATGTAATAACTTATTTTTTCAGCATCCGCTTTATTTAAAAACTCACGTAAAAATCTTGCTTGATTGGATACTGATGCTTCAGCATGTTTAAAGGGTTGCCCATCAGATGGCCAGCCAACTTCTGTAATAATGACGGGCTTATTGGGGTAAGCCTGCTGTACAGCATGAAATCGATCAAAGACAAAATCAACCGCATCATCTGCAGAAATACCCTCCCAATAAGGAAGAATATGCACCGCTATAAAATCAACTTCGGCAACCAGATCAGGATTTTTTAACCAAACATCCCATGTTTCAGAAGTACTTACCGGCCGCCAACTCGCCTTTTTAACTTCGCGAATATAATCAATCAAGGCTGCTTTAGGAATATCAGCACGCAACAACACCTCGTTACCCACCATCAGACGAATAATTCTAGAATTATTCTGGCGACCAACTTCAATTAAGGTTTCGATTTCCTGACGATTCTTTTCCAGATTACCATCAATCCAAGCACCTACTGTGGCATTTAAATTATGTTTGGCAGCAAGCTCGGGTATTTTGTGCTGACCTTTAAGTACACTATATGTTCTAACTGCATGAACCTTATCAGCAAGTATAGATAAATCGTAATCCATATCTGCTTCACTGGGGTATGAAGTACCCGTTTGCGTATCTTGCTTGCGCATAGGGTCATAGGTAACCCCCATGGTGGTTTTGGTCCATGGCTGTAATTGCAAGGGATTGTTTATATAACTCCAAATACTGAAATTAACAACAACGAGTAATGCGAGTACAAATAAAATAGCTAACTTTCTTTTCATCTGGGTATTGAAAAATATCGCCTGGTGGGAAAAATATAAGTTTGTTTAGTAATTGTTATCTAGACCTAACAACTTGATTTAAAATTTCATGCTTACCGAGCATATATATTACACGGGTTCTAAAACTATCAATAAATTATTTACACGGATTAAACCATCAAACAAGTTTATAAAATCTCAAAAAATTGTATATTAAGTTGGTATTGGCACTGCCAATATACTCAGCTTTAACAGGAAATAGCGTAATTCCCCTTCCTTAAGGTGGGAGATATAAGCGCTTGCTCTAATGTTGTATTCTTTGCTGATGGATATAGTGTTTGATAATGTCAATAGTGGCACCTCCGCAACTACCGGCAAAATAACTGGGACTCCATAAATGACCATCCCAATGATTCTTGG
>SESD01000367.1_pt1 | contig 28033 bp, 23 predicted proteins | sample 3171411 | NCBI WGS metagenome assembly SESD01 (sample SAMN06051880, study PRJNA518727) | freshwater metagenome | biome: subpolar coniferous forest; feature: holomictic lake; material: water; isolation source: holomictic Lake 442, 16.5 m depth | place: Canada: near Kenora, Ontario | collected...
TTATTCGCGTGAGAAAAGGAGTTAGCTGCGGTAACTGGCGTTGATCTTGACGTAATCGTAGGAAAAGTCGCAAGTCCACAGCGTCGCATTCACATCGCTGCGGTTCAACACCACACGGATGGTAATATCGGACTGAGCCATTACGCGCTGACCGTCTACCTCCTGGTAACTTGCGGCACGACCGCCATTTTCGGCGACCAGCACATCGTCCAGATACAGCTGAAGTGCGGCCACATCCAGATCCTCAACACCCGCATAACCGATCGCGGCCAGAATACGGCCCAGATTCGGGTCGGATGCAAAAAAGGCCGTCTTAACCAGTGGGGAATGCGCGATCGCGTATCCTATTTTTTTACACTCGTCTTCATCACGCCCGCCTTCAATTTTGACGGTGATGAATTTAGTCGCGCCTTCGCCGTCACGCACGATCGCCTGCGCGAGATAAATCGCAACCTCGGTGATGGCATCGAGCAACACGCCGTAAGCTGCGCTATCCTGCGATGTAACTTCATTGGCCACGGCTTTACCGGTCGCGATCAGCATCAGCGCATCATTGGTAGAGGTATCGCCATCTACGGTGATGCAGTTGAAAGAGCGGTTTGCCGCCGTGGTCACCAGTTGTTGCAACAGCGTCTGCGAGATGCTCGCATCGGTTGCGATATAGCCGAGCATAGTCGCCATATTCGGATGGATCATGCCCGATCCCTTGGCGATGCCGGTGATCGTGACGGTTGCCCCCTCGACGATGACCTGTTTTGAAATCGCCTTGGCGACGATATCGGTGGTCATGATCGCATGAGCCGCATCGAACCAGTTATCGCCGGTCATATTCGCAACGGCAGCCGGCAGACCTGCGGCAATTTTCGCAACCGGCAGCGGCTCCATAATCACACCGGTCGAAAATGGCAGAATCTGAGTCGCCTTGCATCCGAGTAAACCCGCCAGCACATCGCACGTCGTACGCGCATCCAGCAGCCCTTGCTCGCCTGTTCCCGCATTTGCATTACCGGTATTGACCACCAGTGCACGGATGCCATCAACTGCTGCCAAATGCTCGCGAGCAACAATCACAGGGGCTGCGCAAAAGCGGTTTTTGGTGAACACGCCTGCGACTTTTGCGCCATCGCACAGTTGCATCACTAGCAAATCCTTGCGATTTTCCCGCTTGATGTTAGCTTCTGCGATACCTAAGGTGACGCCCGCGACGGGCAACAATTGCTTTGCTACGGGCGGATTCAGATTAACAGGCATGTATGTTCCTTCAGCTTTAGTAACGACCACCGGTCTTGTAGATGTAATTCGACAATTCGGCAGATTCAATATTTACGCGACGCACGATGCCGTGCATGTTACGGATGATGCCGCGCATCACGCGATAGACCAGCATCGGATGGGTATTGATCAGCGTTTCGAAACGCGCGCGAGGCATACTCAGCACCTTGGTTGGGCCGACTGCATACAGTGTCGCACTGATGTGTGTCGCAGCCCCGCCGGCAAACGTAATCATGCCGGCAAGATCACCCGGCTTTAACACATGCACAGTGGACTCGTCCCCACCGCTTTCAATTTTCACGTCCACTTCGCCCGAGGCGAGGATATACAAATTATCAGGTTGCACATCATTAGGCTGAACGATGATCTCGCCCGCTTTAAATTCCTGAACTTCAAATAAGGTTGCCAGAATTTCCACTTCCGCCTGACTCAACTCTTCTGTCACCGGTGAGGTGCGCAGCGTATCGATTACTAATGACATTGCATTCTCCTATTAACTTAATTGTCCATGACACTGTTTGTATTTCTTGCCCGAACCACATGGACAAGGATCATTGCGCCCTATTTTTCGACCTTCGCGCACAAACGTTTGAGCCGCCTCATCGGTTGACACACTCGTCGCATCTTGAGCCAGTGCTTCTTCGTAATCAGCATGGTGATATTGCACATTTTCAACTGCAGGCGCTGCCTCGACCGCTTCGATTTCCGCCTCGCTGCGCACCTGAACGGTCATTAACACCTGAGTGACTTCGCGCTTAATCACATCCAGCATGGTTGAAAACAATTCAAAGGCTTCGCGCTTATATTCCTGTTTCGGATTTTTTTGCGCATAGCCGCGCAGGTGTATCCCCTGACGCAACTGATCGAGGGCGGCCAGATGTTCGCGCCAGTGCAAATCAACGCTCTGCAGCATGATGGCACGCTCATAGTGATGCATCCCCTCGCCACCCACCTGTTCAACCTTAGCACGATAGCGCTGCATGGCCTCTTCAAGCACACGGTCACGCAGCCCCGCCTCATTGAAATTTTTGTCCTCTTCCAGCCAGTGCACCAGCGGCAATTCCAGATGGAATTCAACAGCGAGCACTTTTTCGAGCCCTGGCACATCCCATTGCTCTTCCATGCTGTGCGGCACGATGTACTGACTGATAGTATCGTCCAGCACGCTATCCCGCATGCCTTGTACCGTTTCGGTAATATCGTCACTTTCAAGCAGTTCCGTGCGCTGCTGATAGATAACCTTACGCTGATCGTTCGCCACATCATCGTATTCGAGGATCTGCTTACGCATATCGAAGTTGCGCGCCTCAACCTTGCGCTGCGCATTTTCGATCGCGCGTGTCACCCATACATGCTCAATCGCCTCGCCTTCTGGCAATTTGAACTTATTCATGATCGCGGCAACCCGATCGGATGCAAAAATACGCAGCAACGGGTCTTCCAGCGACAGATAAAAACGGCTCGATCCAGGATCACCCTGACGACCCGAACGGCCGCGCAGCTGGTTATCCACGCGTCGCGACTCGTGTCGTTCAGTACCGATGATATGCAAACCGCCGCTCTTGATGACCTGCTCATGCACGAGCGTCCAGGCAGCCTTCAACTGTTCGATCTGCGACGCTTTAGCTGACTCGTCCAGCGCTTCATCGTCTTGCACAGCTTCAATTTGCCGCTCGATACTGCCGCCTAACACGATATCCGTACCACGCCCTGCCATGTTCGTTGCAATCGTGACCATTTTAGGTTGGCCGGCTTGTGCGACGATCTCCGCTTCTCTCGCGTGCTGCTTGGCATTGAGCACCTGATGCGGCAGTTTTTCCTTCTCCAGAAGGTGCGAGAGCAGCTCGGAATTTTCGATAGAGGTCGTACCCACCAGCACCGGTTGACCGCGCTCATAACAGTCTTTGATATCGACGATGACCGCACGATATTTTTCCATCGCCGTCAGATAGACCTTGTCCATCATATCGCGACGTACCGTCGGACGGTTCGGCGGAATAATGACCGTTTCCAGATTGTAAATCTGTTGAAATTCGTAGGCTTCGGTATCCGCCGTACCGGTCATACCGCCCAACTTGTTGTACATGCGGAAATAATTCTGGAACGTGATCGACGCAAGCGTCTGATTTTCCTTCTTAATATCGACGCCTTCTTTGGCCTCAACCGCTTGATGCAAGCCATCCGACCAGCGACGACCCGACATCAGGCGACCGGTATGTTCATCGACGATCACCACTTCACCGTCCTGCACCACATAGTTTTGATCTTTGTGATACAGCGCGTGGGCGCGCAGCGCCGCATACAAATGATGGATCAGACTGATGTTCGCCGCGTCATACAAACTGCCGTTTTCCGGCAGAAGACCCGCTTCGGTCAGGATATTTTCGGCGTGTTCGTGACCAATTTCGGACAACAGGATCTGATGATTCTTCTCATCGACTGAATAATCGCCTGGTCCCTCTTCTTCGACTTGGCGCACCAGTTTCTGCACCAACTCGTTGATCTTCATATAGACGTTGACATCGCCTTCCGCCTGGCCTGAAATAATCAGCGGGGTACGCGCTTCATCGATCAGGATCGAATCGACTTCATCGACAATGGCGTAGTTGAGTTTGCGCTGAAAACGCTCGCCCATTTGGCTGGCCATATTATCGCGCAGGTAGTCAAAACCAAATTCGTTGTTGGTACCGTAGGTGATGTCTGCCGCATAAGCCGCTTGTTTTTCATCCGACGGCATCTGCGAGACGATCACGCCAACGCTCAGCCCCAGAAAACGGTACAGCCGCCCCATCCAGGCCGCATCGCGCGATGCCAGATAATCATTGACGGTGACCACGTGTACGCCGCGCCCTGAAATCGCATTCAGGTAAACCGGCAGGGTCGCCATCAGCGTCTTGCCTTCACCGGTGCGCATCTCGGCAATTTTGCCGTAATGCAACACCATCCCACCTATCATCTGCACATCGTAGTGACGCATCCCCAGCGCACGCGTACCCGCTTCGCGCACCACAGCAAACGCTTCGGGCAATATCGCTTCTAACGTTTCACCCTGCTCGAAACGCTGCCTGAAGCTTACCGTCTTTTCACGCAACGCCTCATCCGAGAGCGCAGCCATCGATGCTTCCAGTTTATTGATATCCTTGACGGCCGTGCGATACTGCTTGAGCAGGCGATCGTTGCGACTACCGAAAATACTCTTAAGTGCTTTTGAAATCATTTTTTTATCAACCACAGGGCGAAGCAACATCTAGCTGCCTCGCCCTTATAAATTTTAACAATCAACCCGTAAATTCAATCAACCTGCTGTATTCTGCAAAAAACGTACGGGATTCTGGGCACTGCCCTTGTACCGTACTTCGAAATGCAAATGATTACCCGTCGAGCGACCTGTACTCCCCACCTCGGCAACCTTGTCGCCGCGCCGCACAACCTGCCCAGCTTTGACCAACAGCTTCGATGCATGCGCATAGCGCGTGACAATATCGTTGCCATGATCAATCTCTACCATATTACCATACTGAGCATGGGTATCCGCATACACCACCACGCCGCCGGCCGAAGCAAATATCGCCGTCCCCGGTTCTGCCATAAAATCTACCCCTTCATGCATGGCGCTGTTACCGGTAAAGGGATCGACGCGCCAGCCAAAATTCGAGGTATAAACACCGTTTTCAATCGGCACACTCGATGGCAAAAGTCCTCGACTCAACTGGTTTTGCATCAGCAACGTCTGTAGCGCCATCAGCTTGTCGCTCCTGTCATCCACCACATGGGCGAGTGCGTCGAGTTGCTGCGCCAGGGTTGCTGCGGTAACGGGACCCGCACCAATCAGCGGACCGCCTTGCGCCGGCGGCTGATCAAACTGAAATTCTGACTGCTTCATGCCGGTGAGTTTTACAAGCCGGCCACCCAAGGCATCAAGCCTTTGCACGCGCGCCTGCATTTCACCCAACTTCAACGCCAGCGTATCGAGATTGCTGCGCTCATACATGAGTAAATTTGGCCGGATACCCACCTTTTCGAGTCCTGCCGGTGCCAATCTCATCATGCCCGGGATGGCCGCCGCGATCAGTCCTGCGAGCAGCACAATGAACAAGGCCAGGTGCCAGAAGGTTAAATATATGCTGCGCGACTGTGTCCAGCGATTGGAAACTAGAATAACATTCATGCTTCCTCCTTATTTTTTAAGTATTCCGTGACCCAACGTTTAAAATCCCTGATGAACAGCAGCACCCAACTGCGTGAACTGCTCAACACCGTACACTCGCTGACTGAGTTGCAACAGCACGTCAATCAGGTTGCCCCCGCTTATTTAGCTGCCAGCTGCCAGGTATTAGGTTTGCGTCAGGGTACGCTCAGTATCGCCGTGTCGAATGGCACACTCGCCGCCAAAATGCGCCAACTGGCGCCGGAATTAGTGACCAAACTGCAAGACAGGGGTTGCGAGGTTAGCGGAATCAGGGTCAAGGTGCAAGTGAGCTACGCCGTTCCCCAAGCGAGTCCGGCACCTCGCTTGCTGAGCAACACCGCGAAACACCAACTCCATGCGCTCAGTGAAAATCTGGCTGAATCGCCACTCAAACTGGCGCTGGAAAAATTTTCACAATCATAGACGGACACCGGGGAATCCGCGGTGTTATAAAAATACTTTCCACGCCACCAGCACATAGCGCTCGAGTACGAACAGCAAGCCGAACACTAAAATCAGCAGCACCGTAAAGCGCACAGTTTGCCATGCGAACTTCAAATAGCGCCGGTTGCGCGTAAAAATATACATGCCGCCTGACAATACCAGCAGCAACACCACCAATACCAGATACAAACGCATGATTAACATCGATTGTCCTTCTGGATAATTGAGGCGTTAGGCTACCTGTAAGCGTAAAAATTCCGGCGCTTCATCCACGTCGTTAAAGGTGACGAATTCCCACGCCAGCTCATCGGCAAGCAAGGCTCTGAGCAAGGCGTTATTTAACGCATGTCCCGATTTAAATCCTGAGAATGCCCCGATCACCGCATGCCCCAGCAGATACAAATCCCCGATTGCATCGAGCACCTTATGTTTGACAAACTCATCCTCGAAACGAAGTCCATCAGGATTGAGCACCCGATACTCATCCATGACGATCGCATTATCCAGGCTGCCGCCCAGCGCCAGACCTTGCGCGCGCATATTCTCGACATCTTGCATAAACCCGAAGGTGCGCGCACGACTAATATCACGAATATAGGAGTGCTCGTTCAGATCAACTGTCACATGCTGTTTGGAACTGGCAAATACGGGATGCGCAAAATTGATGGTGAAGGTCAATTTATAGCCGTTGTAAGGCTCGAATTTAACCCATTTGTCGCCATGCACCACTTCAACCGTCTTTTTGATCCGGATGAATTTTTTGGCTGCCGATTGCTCGACGATGCCGGCCGATTGCAGCAAGAAGATAAACGTACCCGCGCTGCCATCCATAATCGGCACTTCAGCGCCGTCCATTTCGACGATCGCATTATCGACCCCTAAGCCCGCCAGCGCGGACATCAGATGCTCGATCGTCGCCACGCGCACCCCGTTCTGCTCCATGCAGGTTGACAACCGGGTGTCGTGTACCAGATGCGGCCGTGCCTGTATGTCTTCTACCGGCTTGATATCGACGCGCCGAAAGACAATTCCACCGTCAATCTGGCCCGGACGTAAAGACAGCGTGACCTTCTCACCGCTATGCAAGCCGACGCCGGTCACGCTGACTGAGGTTTTCAAGGTACGCTGCTTGACCATCGGCTTATTCAGTGCAAATTTCATGCACGAATTCTAACATACCGATCTATGGACATTTTCATTTTTGCACGGTAAAAAATCTACCGTCTGATAATGAGCTACCAGCCGTCCGCCTTAAATTCACCTGATCCGGCTTAATCTGCCTGTTTACGCAAAAAGGAGGGTATGTCGTAAGTTTCTACGCCGTTTTTCTCCATCGCCTCAACGGCGGCACGACGCCCGGTGCGAAATGCTGCGGGTGTTTCGAGTTCAGCGTAATTCACATTCGACATTGGCATATCGTGCGTGCCGGTGCGTTTGCTCTCTTGCTCTACGTACACCAGTTCTGGCTTGGATTTACGTCCACCCAAGCCTGTCGCAACCACGGTCACGCGCAGATCATCGCCCATCGATTCGTCAAATACGGAACCCAAGATCACGGTCGCTTCTTCTGCGGCGAATTGCACGCAAGCCATGACTTCATCCATTTCGCGCAATTTCAAGGCGCTGGTCGAAGTAATATTGACCAGCACGCCGCGCGCGCCGGTCAGATCCATATCTTCGAGCAACGGGCTTGCGATGGCGCGTTCAGCGGCAATTCTCGCGCGGTCAGGTCCTGAGGCAACAGCCGAACCCATCATGGCCATGCCATTTTCCGACATCACGGTGCATACGTCAGCAAAGTCGACGTTGATCAAACCCGGTGCATTGATCACTTCGGCGATCCCTGCCACCGCGCCTTGCAATACGCCGTTCGCCGCTTTAAAGGCTTCGGGCACTGTCACGTCATTGCCCAGCACTTCCATCAGCTTGGAGTTAGGCACGATAATCAATGAATCGACGTGTTCTTGCAGCGCTTTGATCCCTTCCGCGGCAAAGCGCATACGGTTGCCTTCATATGCGAAGGGCTTAGTCACCACGGCTACGGTCAGAATATTCATCTCGCGTGCAATTTGCGCTACGATAGGTGCAGCCCCGGTTCCAGTTCCGCCACCCATACCGGCCGTGATGAACACCATGTTAGCACCGCTGATCATCGCCTTGATGCGTTCACGATCCTCTTCAGCAGCCAGCTTGCCGACGGATGGCTTGGCACCGGCGCCCAGTCCTTTGGTAATCGCTGCACCGATTTGCAGCTGAGTCGGTGCACGGCTGCGGTTCAAAGCTTGTGCATCCGTGTTGATGGCGATAAATTCAACACCCTGTACGCCTTGTTCAATCATATGATCAACCGCATTGCCACCGCAGCCGCCCACACCGATTACTTTGATTACCGCATCCTGAGATTCCGCTTCCATGATTTCAAACATCGCCATCTCCCTTAAAATGAATACAAAAATTTTCCGGTCAAAATCTGACCACCTAAAAACAAAAACCAAACCCTAATTCTTTAAAACCATGACTTCATTTTCGCCATCACGTCGGCAAACGAGTTCCCTTGCATGCGTGTCATTTCAGTTACTTTGTGGTACTCAAGCCCATACAACAGCAAACCTACGCCTGTCGCCATACGCGGCGTTTTCACGACATCCATCAAGCCACCCACGTATTTCGGAATACCCAGCCTGACCGGCAAATGAAATATTTCTTCACCCAGTTCAACCATGCCTTGCATGGCGCTACTCCCGCCGGTGATTACAATTCCTGACGACAACACTTCGTCAAAGCCGCTGCGGCGTAACTCCGCCTGTACCAGCGAATACAGTTCTTCAACGCGCGGCTCAATCACTTCAGCCAGCGTTTGCCGTGACAGCATGCGCGGGCCGCGATCGCCTACACCCGGCACTTCGATCGAGCCGTCATCCGCCAACTGGCGCAACGCACAACCGTGACGAATTTTAATGTCCTCAGCATCCTGAGTAGGCGTACGCAGTGCCATCGCGATGTCATTGGTAATCTGGTCGCCTGCAATTGGAATCACGGCGGTGTGACGAATCGAGCCACCGGTAAACACCGCGATATCAGTCGTGCCGCCGCCTATATCGACCAGACATACGCCCAATTCCATCTCATCATTCGCTAACACCGCACGGCTCGACGCCAGCGGTTGCAGCACGAGTTCATTCACTTCCAGCCCGCACTGGTGGATGCACTTCATGATGTTCTGCACAGCGGCTACCGCCCCGGTGACAATATGCACATCCACATCAAGCCTCATCCCGCTCATGCCCAAAGGCTTCTTAATGCCGTCCTGTCCGTCGATGCTAAAAGCCTGTTCCAGCACATGTAGCTTTTGCTGATCGGCCGGCATACTGATGGAACTGGCCGTCTCAAGCACGCGATCCACATCCGCCTGCGTGACTTCCTTTTCCTTAATCTTCACCATCCCGCTGGAATTCACACTGCGTATATGGCTGCCTGCAATACCGGTGTGTACCTCGGTGATTTTGCAATCCGCCATCAGCTCAGCTTCCTCCAGCGCTCGCTGAATTGCGCCGACAGTCGCCTCGATATTGACCACCATGCCTTTTTTCAGGCCCGATGATTCGTGCATGCCCATCCCGATCACTTCCAGCGTACCGTCAGGTTTAACTTCACCGACGATCGCCACAATCTTGGATGTGCCGATATCTAAGCCTACCACCAGGTTTTTCGCTTCCTTATTTCTGCTCATCGCACACTCTCCACTGCCGTTTTTCCAAATTGTTCGAATTAAGCATTGCCATGTCGCCTTCTTACCGCATACCCATTCCTATAGCGCATATCAACGACCTGTATTTCACGTTCCGCGTCGCCCTGTGGCGCCAGCCCGTACGGATAGACCGCGATAAAGCGGGCCAGTCGCTGACTGAGCGCCTCACGTCCTAACTCGACCACCATGTCGTTGCTCAAACGCAATTGCCATGCGTGTCGCGGCGACAAGGCCAATTGTTTTACCTGTAAATTCAAGGGCGCCAGTTGTGCGCCAAACCGCTCATATTGCTGCGTCACCTCAGCTGACGTCCCCTCATACCCAGTAAATACTGGCAGTGACTGCGTCGTCGCGGCTACAAATACCTCGCCCTGTTTATTCACCAAAGCTGAGTCATTCCAGCGCGCCAGCGCCTGATGCTCTTCAAACTGCACGAGCAATCCATTCGGAAATTCACGTCGTACGCTGACATGACGCACCCAGGGCAATTTCTCTAGTGTCCGTCTGAGCCTGTCGATATCCACCGTCAGAAAATTCCCTTGCACCGTCTGCCGCACAACAGCCTTCACTTCATCACTGACCACTCGCTCTGGCGCATTCGCCAGCCGCACGTTCTTGATCGGCAGCAGCGTTGGCAGATGCACCACGTAGTGTGCCGCGCCGTACAAAATAACGACGATGCTGCAAAAAAACAGCACGCTCGCCATACCGCGCAACAGTGGGGCGTTATCCCACATGCGCCAAACTCAATACGCGCAGCACCAATTCATCGAAACTGATCCCCGCCTGACGGGCCGCCATCGGCACCAAACTGTGATCTGTCATGCCGGGCGAGGTATTCGCCTCAAGCACATAAGGCTGGCCCGCTTCGCTCATCAGAAAATCCACGCGTCCCCAGCCTTGGCCGCCGATCAGCGCAAAGGCCGTTTTGGCCAACGCTTGCATCTTTGCCTCGCTAGCGGCATCCAGTCCGCTCGGGCAGCGATAGCAGGTATCGTCGCGCAGATATTTGGCTTCAAAGTCATAAAATTCATTGGCAGGCTCGATCTTGATCACCGGAAGCACCTGATCACCCAGAATCGCCACGGTATATTCGCCGCCACCGATGAAGCGCTCCGCAATCACCAGCGGATCATGGCGTGCGGCCTCACGATAAGCCGCCTGCAATTCGCCCGCGGCCTTAACCTTGCTAATGCCCACACTCGAGCCTTCATTGGCCGGTTTCACGAACAGCGGCAAACCCAGTTTCCCGACTACTTCCTGCGGCGAGCTGTGCTCACCTAACATCATGAAATCAGGCACCGGCAAGCCACCGGCCTGCCAAACCAGCTTGCTGCGCCATTTGTCCATCCCAAGCGCCGACGCCATCACGCCGCTGCCCGTGTAGGGAATTCCCAGTAATTCCAGCGCACCCTGCACCGTGCCATCCTCACCAAATCGGCCGTGCAGCGCGATAAATACGCGATCGAAACCTTGATCTACCAACTCCTGCAAATTTTGCTTAGCAGGATCGAACGCATGCGCATCCACACCGCTGCGCAACAGGGATGCCAAAACAGCCGCACCGCTTTTAAGTGAGACTTCACGTTCGGCTGAACGACCGCCAAACAGCACAGCCACCTTGCCGCAAGCAGCAGGATTGAGAATGCAGGATTGTGGATTGAGTGTTTTAAAGTCGGTCATCTTGTTATTCATCTTTGCACTCGCTTCCCCAATGATTTTTACTTCCGTGTGCAAATCCACCCCGGTTTGAGTCATCACCGTCTGCCTTACCTGACAGATCAGGCTTTCAATCTCATCGGCCGTTGCGTTATTCACATTGACAATAAAATTTGCATGTTTTTCAGATACTTGCGCACCGCCAATTTTTTTACCCTTCAATCCGCACTGTTCTATCAGACGCGCCGCGTAGTCATTTGCCGGATTGCGAAAGACCGACCCTGCATTGGGCAGATTCAGTGGCTGAGAGCTAATGCGTTTTGCCAATAGCTCCTTGATGTTTTGTCGCGCAACCTGTCCATCGCCCGGCGCAAAAGATAGCCATGCACCGACGTACAAATCGCCTTGAGAAGGGAGAAGGGAGAAGGGAGAAGGGACATAACCCGGTTTCCCCTTCCCTCTTCCCTCTTCCCTCTTTCCTATGAATTCAACGCTCCGGTAGCCAATCTGATATTCCGCTGGCGTACGCTCTATCAACTCGCCGCTGCGCGTTACCACTTGTACGCGCACGACGTGCTGCCAGATTTCACTGCCGTAGCAACCGGCATTCATCGCCAGCATGCCGCCCAGCGTCCCCGGTATCCCGGCACAAAATTCCGCACCCGACAAATCATGGTTGGCTGCAAAGCGCGCGAGCTTCGCGCCCGGCACACCGGCCTGCACGTAAATCAACCCGTCCTGCTGCATCGCAAGTTCTGTGAGTGCGCCGTGCATCAACAGCACCGTGCCGCGCACGCCGCCATCCCGCACCAGCAAATTACTGCCAAGGCCTACCGTAACCAATGGTTCATCGAGCGGCAGACTGCACAAGTACACCCGCAAATCATCCAGGTCTGCAGGTTGATACAATCGATCAGCCGCACCGCCCGCACGCCAGCTGGTATGACGGCGCATGGACTGATCAAGGCTCAACTTGCCTCTCAATGCCGCTGCAATAAACTGTCCCGGCTCGCTCATATTCATGTCTTTGCCATCTGTTTAACCGCCCCCGGCACATTGCCGATTGACCCTGCCCCCATCGTGACGACCACATCACCATCACGCGCCCATTGCATAATCGACTGCGGCATATCGGCAATGTGTTCGACAAATATCGCCTCACTCTGCCCGGCCAGTCGCAAGGCATGCATCATTGCCCGCCCGTCGGCCGCAACCAGTCTCGCCTCCCCTGCCGCATAGACTTCAGCGAGCAGCAACGCATCTACACCGCAGAGAATTTTCACAAAGTCTTCGAACAGATCACGGGTACGGGTATAGCGATGCGGCTGAAAAGCCAACACCAGACGGCGTCCGGGAAATGCGCCGCGCACGGCAGCTAAGGTGGCGGCCATTTCCACCGGATGATGGCCGTAATCGTCGATCAGCGTGAAACTGCCGCCCTCTTTCAAGGTAATTTCGCCATAGCGCTGAAAACGTCTGCCGACGCCTTCAAACTCATCTAATGAGGCAATAATCGCGTCGTCTGCAACACCGACTTCCAGTGCGATGGCAATGGCGGCCAGCGCATTCAATACGTTATGGCGTCCCGGTAGATTGAGCGTAATGTCCAGATCGCGCGGCGTGCCGTTCTGCCTGCATTGCGCGGTGAAGCACATCTTGCCGCCCTGATGCCGTACATTGATGGCTCGAATCTGCGCTTCTTCACTGAATCCGTAAGTCGTCACAGGCTTCGTTACGCGCGGCAATATCTCGCGAATATTCGCGTCATCCACACACACCATTGCCCGCCCGTAGAACGGCAAATGTTCAATAAAATCAACGAAGGCCTGCTTTAATTTCGCAAAATCGTGTCCATACGTTTCCATATGGTCTTCATCGATATTGGTCACGACGGCCAGTATCGGCTGCAGGTACAGGAAAGAGGCGTCCGACTCATCCGCTTCGACGACGATAAATTCACCGGTGCCCAGTTTCGCGTTAGTGCCGCTACTATTGAGCTTGCCACCGATCACGAAGGTCGGATCGAAACCGCCGCGCGCCAGCACACTGGCTGTCAGCGAGGTGGTCGTGGTCTTGCCGTGCGTGCCGGCCACGGCAATTCCCTGACGCAGACGCATCAATTCCGCCAGCATCATGGCGCGCGGCACAACCGGAATATGCCGAGCCCGTGCGGCGACCACCTCAGGGTTATCCTGACTGACAGCGGTAGAAACCACGACCACATCGGCGAGGGTCAAATTCACCTCGCTGTGTCCGATCGCAACGGCAACCCCTAACTCGCGCAGTCGCGCGGTTGCCGCATTTTCTGCCAGATCAGATCCGCTCACGCCAAAACCCAAATTGAACAGCACCTCGGCAATGCCGTTCATGCCGGAGCCGCCGATACCCACGAAATGAATTTGTTTGATCTTGTGTCTCATTGCGCCAACTCCTTGCATATATTTGCCACATCCCCTGCCGCGTCCGTTTTAGCTAAATTGCGCGCCTGCTGCGCCATCGTCAGCAACTTTTCACGACTGAGTTCCTTCAATTGTGCTGCCAGCGCCGCAGCATCAAGCTCAGTCTGAGGCAGCAAAATTGCCGCGCCCTGTTCGCTCAAAAAGCGTGCGTTGTGGGTCTGATGATCATCCACCGCAAACGGGAACGGCACCAAAATACTCGCCACACCGGCCGCCGCGAGTTCTGCCACCGTCAACGCACCCGAGCGGCAAATCACAAGATCCGCCACGGCTAAAGCTGCTGCCATATCGGCTATAAAAGGCTGAACGTCTGCCTCAACACCCGCCTGTTGATACAACTGGGTCACCGTACTGTGGTGCTGCTTGCCCGTTTGGTGCACGACAATCGGTCGATCTTCAGCCGGCAACAGTAACAAGGCTTTTGGCATCACTTCATTGAGTGCGCGCGCACCCAAACTGCCGCCGACGACCAGTACATTCAAACGACCTGTCCGTGCGGCATATCTCACGTCAGGCGCTGGTATCTCGGCAATGACGCTGCGTACAGGATTCCCGCACCACTGCGCTTTAGGCAATACATCTGGAAAGCCTGTCATCACCCGTGTCGCAAAATGGGCCAGTACCTTGTTGCTCAACCCTGCGACCGAATTTTGTTCGTGGATCACCAACGGACGGCGCAAGAAGGCGGCCATCATGCCGCCCGGAAAGGTGATATAGCCGCCCATCCCTAACACGACATCCGGCCTGTAGCGGAAAATGGCAACCGCGCTTTGCACGAGTGCAATCAGCAGATTCATCGGTAGCATCAACTTGCGCAGCAAGCCGTTACCGCGCAAACCGGAAAATCTGACCAGCGCCATCGGATAGCCGTGTTTCGGCACGAGATCCGCTTCCATGCTGTTCGGTGCACCCAGCCAGGTCACCTGCCAGCCTTGTTCGCGTAGCAGATCAGCCACCGCGAGTGCCGGAAAAATATGCCCGCCCGTGCCGCCTGCCATGATCAATATTGAACGATTCATGCGGGCATCCCCCTTGCAAGTCTTCTATTTTGGTGCAGAGACCAAAATTGGCTTATTGCCTGCACCGAAACCGATAATTGTCTCGTTTTCATGCTGGCATCCCTCGTGCAATACGACGGTTTTCATAGTCGACGCGGAGCAGGACGGCGGCGGCGATGCAATTGACCACCACGCCACTGCCACCGAAGCTCAAAAAGGGTAGCGTCAGTCCTTTGGTCGGCAGCACGCCCATATTCACACCGATGTTGATCGTCGCCTGCACACCGATCCACACCCCTATCCCTTGCGCGACCAGTGCCGAGTAATTGCGCTCTAAAAAAGCCGCATGCCGTCCGATTTGGAATGCGCGTATTACGACCAGCGCGAACAAGCCAATCACACAGACCACCCCCACCAAGCCCAACTCTTCGGCAATCACTGCCATCAGAAAATCGGTATGTGCTTCTGGCAGATAAAATAATTTTTCAACGCTGCCACCCAGCCCTACGCCAAAACGCTCGCCGCGCCCGAAGGCGATCAGCGCATGACTTAATTGATAGCCTTTACCGTAAGGATCAGCCCAAGGGTCCATAAAGCCGATCACGCGTTGCAAACGATAGGGCGACGACAAAATCAGCGCAGCGAAGGCCATCGGCAGCATAAACACCAGCAGACCAAATACTTTTAAGTTAAATCCACCCAGCCAGAGGGTGCAAATGGAGATCGCCAGCACAACCACAAACGCTCCCATATCGGGTTCGAGCAGCAGCAGACCGCCGACGACCGCCATCACGCCAAACATAGGCAAAAAGGTTTTGATAATCGAATTGCTCTCACGCCCTTTGCGCACGGTGTAATCGGCGGCATACATCACAGCAAACAACTTCATCAATTCTGACGGTTGCAGATTGATCACAAACAGCGATAGCCAGCGTCGGCTGCCATTGACTTCACGCCCGACATGCGGAATGAGCACCAGTACCAGCAGGGCGGCACCCGCCACAAAGAGATACGGCGAGTAGTTTTGCCATGTCTGCACCGGCACTTGAAAGGCCAGCGCGCCGGCAACCAAACCCACCGCGATGAACATACTGTGCCGCATCAAATAGTAGCTCGCTTGATGACCGGTAAATTTGCTGCCTTCAGCCGTCGCGATCGATGACGAATACACCATCACCAAGCCCACCGACAGCAGGGCGATGAATACCCAGATCAGCAGCATATCGAACTGCACCTGAGGCGGCCTTGTGTGTGTTTTGACTAATGAGGCCATGCACCCTCCTCATTTAAGCGGTGCACTTCATCGATGAACACCTGTGCGCGATGGCCATAGTTGCGGTACATATCAAAGCTGGCACAGGCAGGCGACAGAAGGATGGCATCCCCAGATTGCGCGATTTTTGCCGCTAGTTTCACCGCATCCTGCATATCAGCTGCATGGATGAGCGGCACACCGCCCCCTTCCAGCGCTGCGGCGATCAAAGGCGCATCGCGCCCGATCAGCACTACTGCACGGGCGTGATGTGTGACGGCTGATTTCAGTGGCGAGAAATCCTGTTCCTTGCCCACGCCACCAGCGATCAACACCGCAGGACAACCCAGTCCTGCTAAGGCGGCGACCGTTGCGCCCACATTGGTGCCTTTGGAATCGTCATAAAACGACACACCATGCAGTACCGCGACCTTCTCAACTCGATGCGGCAACCCCTTGAAGCTGCGCAAGGCGGCAAGCAAAGAGGGCATCGGCAAATCGATCGCACGGCACAAAGCAAGGGCTGCCAGCGCATTGGCAACATTGTGCAAACCTGCCAGTTGCATCTCCGACGCCTTGATGAGTCGTGAACAGCCCTGCACCAGCCAAATATCATCACCGTCCCGCTCGATGCCAAAATCGCTTTCGCTCGCAGGTTTGTTCAACCCAAAACTAATGCAGGCGCTCGTCGTATGCTTCATCGCGATGCTGCGCGCATCGTCGCGGTTGAGCACCTGCAAGCGGCAGCCGCCAAGTATCTGCTGTTTAGCCGCCGCGTACTCATTCATGCCAGCATAGCGATCCAGATGATCTTCGCTGACATTCAACACGGTCGCCGCATCAGCCGTCAGGCTGCGGGTTGTTTCCAGCTGAAAGCTCGATAATTCCAGCACCCAAACCTCGGGTTGTTTGTCACCGCGCTGCAACACGACATCGAGTACCGCAGGGGAAATATTGCCGGCCGCGACCGCATCAATTCCTGCCGCGCGACACAGGTGCTCGACTAGGCTCGTGACCGTCGTTTTGCCGTTTGAGCCGGTGATGGCCAATACTTTGCCGGGAAGTTGGGAGTGGCAAGTGGCAAGTTGTTGTGCGAACAATTCGATGTCGCCGACAACAGGGATGCCGCGTGCTGTGGCGCTCGCGATATGCGGGTCGGCCAGCGGTACCCCTGGACTGATAGCAATCAGCTCAATACCGTCAAACAGGGCGTCAGTAAATGCCCCGAAAAACAGCTGATCGGCAGGCACGAATTGAGCAACTTGATCCAGTCCCGGTGGCACAGTGCGACTGTCTGCCACGCGCAGCCGCGCGCCCTGGGCGCTTAACCAGCGCACCATCGATAATCCAGTCTCACCGAGACCGAGTATCAGGACAGATTTGTCGCTTAACGTTTTCATCGCAGTTTTAAAGTCGCCAATCCCAGCAATACCAGCAGCATCGTAATGATCCAGAAGCGCACCACAACCTGCGTTTCCTTCCATCCCTTTAATTCGTAGTGATGGTGCAGCGGCGCCATGCGAAACACGCGGCGTCCGGTCAGTTTGAAGGAGGCGACCTGAATCACGACCGACAACGTTTCCACAACGAACACGCCGCCCATAATGAACAGTACCAACTCCTGACGAACGATGACGGCCACCACGCCCAGCGCGGCACCCAAGGCCAGCGCGCCTACATCGCCCATAAACACTTCGGCGGGATAGGCGTTAAACCACAAAAATGCCAGCCCCGCCCCCGCGATACCGCCGCAGAACACGGCCAGTTCTCCCGCGCCCGGGATATAGGGAATCCCCAAATATTTTGCGAAGACAGCATTGCCTGCGACATAGGCAAAGAGCGCCAGTGCACTGGCCACCATCACGGTCGGCATAATCGCAAGTCCATCCAGACCGTCCGTCAAATTCACCGCGTTGCTGGTTCCGACAATCACAAAATAGACGACGGCGATAAACGAGATCGCACTCAGAGGGAAGACAAAAAACTTCATGAACGGCACGATCAGTTCGGTCTGAGCCGGCAGCGTCGATGTCTTCCATAAATAGACAGCGACTATCAGGGCGATCAAAGACTGCCAGGTCATTTTCGCCTTTGCCGACAAGCCTTTTGGATTGCGATGCACGACTTTGCGATAGTCATCTATCCAGCCGATCACACCGAACCCCAGCGTGGTAAACAGGACCACCCATACATAATGATTATGCAGATCGCCCCACAGCAGGGTCGTAATGCCAATCGAGGTCAGAATTAACGCGCCGCCCATGGTCGGCGTACCCGCCTTGACCAGATGCGTCTGTGGCCCGTCGGTACGCACCGACTGGCCGATCTTGTAGGCGGTCAACTTGCGGATCATCGCAGGCCCCACCATGAATGAAATCCCCAGCGCAGTCATTGCCGCCATCACCGTGCGCAGTGTTATGTAATTGAATACACTGAAAAAACGTATATCCTGAGCCAGCCATTGTGTGAGCGCTAATAACATCTCTATTCCTTTCTCTCCGGGGAAGGGGGAAGAGGGATGAGGGAAGAGGAAATGCCGGCGCCCGCGCCACCATCCTTTCTCCCTTCTCCCTTCTCAGTGTCTACACAGTAGGACACCACCCGTTCCATTTTCATGAAGCGCGACCCTTTCACCAGCACGGTTGTGCCGTCGTTTAATTCTTTGTCCAACTCGGCGAGCAGCGCATCGATACTGTCAAAATGCAGCGCACCAACGCCAAATTCCCGCACGGATTCCCGACTTAACTCGCCCAGTGCATAGAGCTTTTCGATGCCTGATTCGCGTGCGGCAATCCCGATACCGGCGTGAAATCTCGCCGCATCCTCACCCAATTCGCCCATATCGCCCAGCACCAGCACGCGCTGCCCACTCATTGCCGCCAGTACGGCAATCGCCGCTTGCAAAGAGGCCGGATTTGCGTTGTAGGTATCATCGATCAGCACGGCGCCGCCTCTTGCGGGCTTGCGCTGTAATCTGCCGTCGACGCCGCCGAATTTTGCGAGGCCTGCTGCGATGCTCTCCAGCGATAAATTCAGTGCGATGGCCGCAGCGGTGACCGCTAGCGCATTGCGCGCGTTATGCTCACCGGGCACTTGCATCTCCACCGTGAAATCGCCCACTGGTGTTTTGACATCAAGGCGCAAGCCCACGCCGTTCGGCTGCCATGTGCCACTAATGTCAGACTGCGCGCTCAAACCGAATTCCAGCAATGAATGCGCCCCGGCGAGACAGCGCCAAAGCGGCGCAAACTCATCATCGGCATTGATAATCGCGCTGCCACCTGACGGCAAGCCTGAAAATATTTCCCCTTTGGCGCGCGCAACCGCCTCGACTGAGCCCATGCCTTCAAGATGTGCGCCACTGGCGTTGTTGATCAAAGCCGCATTCGGGCAGGCAATCCGCGTCAAATAGTCGATTTCGCCCGGATGATTCATGCCCATTTCAATGACTGCATAGCGGTGCAGCGGGTTGAGTTGCAACAGCGTGAGCGGCATGCCGATGTCGTTATTGAAATTGCCTTTGGTTGCCAGCACCGCCTCGTCCGAGCCTGCCGCGATGCGCAGTACGCTTGCCAGCATTTCCTTAACCGTCGTCTTGCCGTTGCTGCCGGTAATCGCCACCATCGGAATGTTGAACTTTTGACGCCAGTGCGCTGCCAGCTGTCCCAATGCGATGCGCGTATCCGCCACCAGCAGGATAGAGGATTGAGAATTCAAAATTGAACTGAGAGCTTCATAGCTGTCCTCGTTCATCAGCACAGCAGCAGCCCCGCTCTCAATGGCCTGCGCGGCAAAATCGGCGCCATCGAATTTTTCACCGCGCAAGGCGATATACAAATCACCCGCTTTGATCTTGCGCGTATCGGTTGATACCGCCATAAAGCGCACGTCTGCGGCACCTTGAATTCGGCCGTTCAGAACTTTGGCTGCCTGTGTGAGCATCATCATGCTGTAACTCCTGACTGATTTATCCACATTTTCAATGCCTGTGTCGCCACATTCACATCGCTAAATGGATGCTTCACGCCCTTAATTTCCTGATAATCTTCGTGACCCTTGCCCGCGATCAGCACGATATCGGCACGCCCCGCCATAGCAATCGCATGCGCGATGGCGTCCGCCCGATCGCTGATCACCTCATGCAGGCCCTCATTCATCCCCGCGATCACCTCGCCTATGATCTGCTCTGCCTCTTCGCTGCGCGGGTTATCGCAGGTTACAATGCAACGGTCGGCAAATTTTTCTGCCACGCGGCCCATCATGGCGCGTTTGCCGCGATCCCGGTCGCCGCCGCAACCAAATACGCAAATCAGCTGGCCTGCCACCTTCGTCCCTTGAGCGGCCTCACGCAGCGCCAGTAACACTTTTTCAAGCGCATCGGGGGTATGGGCGTAGTCCACGATCACCAGCGGCTGATCATTCCCGCCCAGTTTTTGCATTCTCCCCGTGACAGGCTGCACCGCATTTAATGACGCGACTGCGGCCTCGAGGGTCACGTCGCTCACCAGCAGCACGCCCAGTGCACCGAGCAAATTCGAGACATTGAATCTTCCCACCATCTGAGTGGACAACTGTGCCGCCCCCCAGCTGGAACGCACTTCAACTTTCATGCCGTGACTACCCATGTCCAGCACCACGCCGTACACCATACGCAGGCCATGCCGTTCAGCTAAGCGGAGCGCTTCATCCGTCATCCCGTAGCCAATCACTTCGACCGTCTTGTCGACTAACTGCAGTGCCAGTTCCGCGCCAAACGTGTCGTCGAGATTGATCACGGCATACTTGAGCGACTGCCAGTCAAACAGACGTCGCTTAGTCGCCGCATAATTTTCCATATCACCGTGATAATCCAGATGATCGCGGCTCAGATTCGTCAGCAAGGCCACATCGAAGCGCACGCCGTTGACTCGACCCTGTGCCAGCGCATGGGATGACACCTCCATCGCCACAGCCTCCGCGCCCGACGTCAAATATTGCGCCAACAGACTGTGTACGCGAATCGCATCCGGCGTGGTATTTGCGCTGGCTTGCAAGGCATTGGCAAAACCGTTGCCGAGCGTGCCGATCATCGCGCATTTTTTGTCCGCATCGCCCAGCGCCTGCGCGATCCAGTGGCAGGTCGACGTCTTGCCGTTGGTGCCGGTCACGCCGACCATCCACAGCGATTTTGATGGCTCGCCGTAAACACTATCTGCCAGTAATCCCGTGTTGTGACGCAAATCAGAAATGCCAATGTTAGGAACCGTCCATGCCGCATCCCAGACAAAATTGTGCGCCTCCCAAAGTACGGCCGCCGCGCCCTGAAGAATGGCCTGTGCGATAAACTGACGGCCATCCGTTTTTTCGCCAGGACAGGCCACAAACACATCGCCTGATTGCAGCGCACGGCTATCCGTCACCAGATGTTTTACCTGTACGCCCAACTGTGACTGCAACTGATACAGGGTAGGCATCATATTTCCTCCCTGACAATCTCGGCGGGCGCGGCAATCACGTTATCCAGCGGCGCATCATTGGGCACATTCAGCAAATGCAACGCGCCTGCAACCACCTGACTGAACACGGGAGCGGCCACAAGTCCGCCGTAATATTGCCCCGCGCTCGGCTCGTCTATCATGACGGCGACAATCAGGCGCGGTGCCGAGACGGGCGCAAACCCGACAAAGGACGCCACGTATTTATTCGAGTAATGTCGTCCGTCCAGCTTATGCGCCGTGCCCGTTTTCCCCGCCACGCGATAGCCTGCCACCTGCGCTAAAGGTGCCGTTCCACCTGGCATCACCACAGACTCCATCATCACGCGCAGTTGCGCGGCGGTTTTACTGGAAAATACCGGCTTGCCTGCTGCCGGCTGATCGAGTTTTAGCATCGAGACAGGTTTAATTTCGCCATCGTCTGCAAACACCGTGTAGGCGCGTGCCAGTTGCAATAAATTGACTGAAATGCCGTGTCCGTAGGACATGGTGGCCTGCTCGATAGGCTTCCAGTTTTTCGCATCGCGCAGCATACCGATCGCTTCACCCGGGAAGTTGCTGCCAGTGTGATGCCCGAAGCCTGCATCGAAAAATGTTTGCCAGAGCACTTCCGGCTCCATCGACAAGGCGATTTTCGCCGCGCCCACGTTGCTCGATTTCTGTATCACCTGAGAGACGCTCAGCATCGGTTCGGCATGGGTGTCGTGAATTTTTTTATTGCCCACCGTAAACACGCCGTTTTCGGTATTGATCATCGTCTCAGGACGCACTTTGCCGACATTCAGCGCGGTGGCTATCGTGAACGGCTTCATGGTCGAGCCAGGCTCAAACACATCGGCCACGGCGCGGTTGCGCATCGCCTGCGTACTCACACGCGTGCGGTTGTTCGGATTGAAGCTCGGATAATTGGCCAGCGCCAGCACTTCGCCACTTTTCGCATCCAGCACCACGATCGCGCCCGCCTTGGCCTGATGCTGCGCAACGGCGAGCTTTAACTCGCGATAGGCCAGATGTTGAATCTTACTGTCCAAACTCAATGCAATATCGCCACCGGGCTTCGGTGGCGTGAGACTTCCGGCATCCTCGACGATGTGCCCTCGCCTGTCCTTGATCACGCGCTGACTGCCCAGCTTACCGGCGAGCTGATCTTGCAACACCAACTCCAACCCTTCCTGTCCGTTGTCGTCCTGTCCGGTAAATCCCAGCATTTGCGCAAATTCCTCACCGGCCGGGTAGTAGCGCCGATATTCATGCTGCAAGGATATTCCCGGCAAATTCAGTTTGGCCACACTGCCTGACTGCTCAGGCGGCAACTGCCTTTTCAGAAACACGAAATCCCGCTTCACATCGGCCAGATGGTCATGCACCTCATTCACCCGCATGCCCAGCGCCTGCGCCAGCTGCTTCAATTGCTGCGGGCTGATTTTTGTTTCGTTCGCATCGTCGATCTTGATGTCGGACGGGCTGGCCCACACCGATTCGACCGGCGTGCTCACCGCGAGCGGCTCGCCGTTACGATCGGTAATCATGCCGCGATGCGCGCTGACCTCAATGACACGGCTGTAGCGCTGATTGCCCTTTTCCTGCAAAAAATCATCCCGAATACCCTGAAGATAGATATCGCGCCCGACCAGCCCTGCCAAACACAGCAGCAACAATGCGAATAGCACAATCGCACGCCATCCCGGCAATTTCGCCGCGATGTTGTCGTTTGATTTAGCCGTATATTTCATGGTTTATGGTTTATTTCCGTTATCAAGAGGCGAGGCCTGCCCAACTCTGATCAATTTAACCTGTTCTTTTTTTGGCAACTGCATCTGCAGCTGCTTGGTTGCGACTCTTTCCACCCGCGCGGACGCCGCCAGCGTGCTCTGCTCCAGCTGCAACTGCCCCCACTCAATTTCCATCTGATGGGCGTGCTCTTTTTCCTGCTGCAATGCGATAAACAATTTTCTCGCCTGATGCTGTGAAGTGACCACGCTCAGGGCGCCCGTGATCACCAGAACCAGCAACAACCCCTGCAAAAATCCGTTACGCCACATCGCTACGCTCAGCCACCCGCATCACGGCGCTGCGCGCACGCGGATTAACATTCAATTCCTCCGGCCCCGCCTTGATCGCGCGCCCTATCAGGTTCAGTTTTCCCTTCGGCACTTCACTGGCGCGGATCGGGACATTGCGCGGCAATTTATCCGCATCATTCATGTCGCGAATGAAGTGCTTAACCAGTCGATCTTCCAGCGAATGAAAACTGATCACTGCCAATCGGCCGCCCGGCTTCAGGTGCGTGACGCACTGGGGCAGCACCTGCTTTAATTCCTCGAGCTCCTGATTGAGATAAATCCGTATAGCTTGAAAGGTGCGTGTCGCCGGATTTTTTCCGGTTTCGCGGGTACGTACCGTCTTGCCAACCAGCTCGACGAGCTGCCCCGTGGTCTGGATGGGTTGAATTTCACGCGCAACAATAATCGCTCTTGCAATCTGCTTAGCAAACCGTTCTTCGCCGTAATCACGTATAACCTCCGTCAGCAGACCCTCGTCCGCTGTTTCCAACCATTGCGCGGCGGTCGGGCCGCGACTGTTATCCATACGCATGTCCAAAGGCGCATCAAATCTGAAGCTAAAGCCGCGTGCGGCCTCATCCAGTTGCGGCGAAGACACACCCAAATCCAGCAAAATCCCGTCAACACATTCAACACCCAATTCGCGCAACACCGCTGCCAGATGGGTAAAGCCGCTATGCACCATCTTAAAGCGGGCATCCTGCCACGCCAGACCATGACTGACCGCGGTCATATCTTTGTCCAGTGCGATCAGGCGTCCATTTGCGCCCAGTTGCTGCAAGATCAGTGCGCTGTGCCCGCCCCGGCCAAAGGTGCCATCCAGATAGATGCCATCCGGTTTGATTGCCAGCGCCTCGACCGCCTCAGGCAGCAGCACGGTGGTATGAATCAGCGTCTCACTCACAGAGAGAATCCTTCGAGCTCTGCCGGTAACTCGCCCGTCATCAACAACAACGATGCCTGCTGCTGCGCCTGCCACTTGACCTCATCCCACAACTCAAATTTATTGCCCTGACCGATCAGCATCACATTTTTGTCGAGTGCCGCATAACTGCGCAGCACAGGAGAGATCAACACCCGCCCCGCACTGTCCATCTGCACATTCTCGGCATGCCCCACTAACAGGCGCTGCAGGGCACGGCTTCTCGGGTTAAATGCAGAGAGCTTGTTCAATTTATCGCGTATGGGCAGCCACTCAGGTTCGGGATAGACCAGCAGACAACCATCCGCGTCAGCCGTCAGCACCAAATTTCCGGCGCAGCCGCTCAGCAGTTCGTCGCGATACCTTGCCGGTATTGCGAGCCTGCCTTTGCCATCCAGATTAAGTTGTGCTGCACCTTGGAACATTCACCCACCCCCACAATTACCCACTTTTTACCACTTACACCCACTATATTGAAAAAACACCCTCTGGTCAAGCAAAAAACAGATTTTTTCTTTAAAAGACAATGAGTTAGAGCAGAATACTCGTGAAAATAAAATATGCTTATAAAGCAATGGATTGCGGAATTTTGCTAAAGTTGTTTATAACGAAGAGTCGGCAAAGTCACACCTACTAACGAGTGGTGATGACGAGGAATAAAATCTGTCGGGTGAGAATAAAACCTCTCGGAGGTCAAGCATTTATAAGGTCAGTTTTTATGGCCGCCTTACTTCTGACTGTAGCTCACCATGCGTATCGCATACAGCCTTGAAAGACACACCGCTCTCGAAATCTCCGAGACCTGCGCCGTCTGTGTTGCCGATGACGGCGAATCAGATACAACAAACATCTCGAAACAAGTCACCTCACTTACTAGGGTTTTTCCTAGGTAGCGAATAAAGGATACCCCTATAGCAATAAAGGATTAGCAAAGCTATGATTTGGCAGTATTTTTATCCATTGTTGTTCATAGATAAGGACATTCAGCTACGTTGGATTAACTGATTAACCGTGGCAGAGAAACGGGGTTTCTTAACACGCCTTTTCTTCTTGTGTGAGGAATGTGCAAGCAAAACTAAAGGTGCGTGCGCATACAACCGCAATTTTTCCAATCACAAAATCCCTCGAACGTGAAGGTGTCGCAGAAGTGGGAGAAGACGCGAAAACAGCTGAATGACTCAAGCAGAAGGATGTTGAAATGTTGCAGGGGTATCCCAAATTAGTCGATCCGGTGAATGCAGAGTTGCGCCTCTCGCATTTACATCGACGGCTTGATGAATACCGCCCAAAAAAATAATTAACCCAATGTGCGCTAGCACACGGAACTGAAATTTTTATTAGTGCTTAGTATCCACATCGCATGAGAAATGAATTAATGCATGTTTAGCTACGCGTATGCAAAAGGAGATCACAGGTTACCGATCCCGCTTGATTTTGAAGTTTTACCATCAGATCGATTTTCGGCAATGAGCGCTCCTACTCACCGAGTAAAATTACCATGAAGATTGAAAACCTTACATCATTTCTATTAGGCATCGACTCAATGCTTAAAAGAGGAAGCTTGAAGAGGCTTTTGGTGGCATTGATGTTTCTATGTTTTGTGGCGCCGGACGCGCGGGCTGCGACTTGTTCCAGCCAACAAGCAGGGAGTTGGAGTAATGCTGCCACTTGGAGCAACTGTGGTGGCGCCATGCCAGGCTCAGCCGATACAGCTTCGATTTCACATGCGGTCTCACTCGATAGCAACAGAACCGTAAGCGGCATTACCATTAATAGCGGCGGTAAGCTAACTGGATTTACAGTTACGTTAAATCTCAACGGTAATTTAACCGTCAGCGCCGGTGGCACGTTCACCGGCGCCGGCTACGCACCCAATGTCAACATCAAAGGAAATTTAACCAACTCGGGCACGTTTGATCCCGGACAAGGGACGTGGACATTTAACGGCACGACCGTGCAAACTATTTCCGCAGCAAGCAATTTTTATTATGTGACCTTGAATAACGCCGCTGGCTTAACCATCAATGGCAACTTAACGATTGGTTACACTTGGAATGATGGCTTATTAACGCTTACTGCCGGAAAATTAACCACCGGTACCAATCAAGTCATTTTTGCGAGAACCTGTGACCGCAGCAACGTGTACCTCAGTCGTCGGGTGGGCAGCTGGATTAACGGTAACGTCACGCAACTGATGCCGAACTACAACGCGACCTGCGTATTTCCCGTCGGCGACACGAAAAACTATGCGCCGGTGACGGTATTGCCTTACTGGCGCAACGGTAATCAACCACCGTCAGGATCGTTGACTGCGCGTACCGATAGCGGCGACCATTTTGATACCCTCTTGGGAAAATCAGGCATTAACCCGGCAAAAAGCGTCAACCGCTACTGGTCGCTTTCTGCGCCTAGTTTGAGCTATGTCACCAGTCAGTATCAGGCAACCTTTCAATACTGCAATGGCGTGGCGGGGATAGATTGTACGGTGAATGATGTCGACGCGGCGGCAACTGCCAGTAGCTTCATTGTCGCTCAATTGGACACGACGGCATGGCTAATACCCGCACTCGGGACAGCGACAACGAATACCTTGCAGGCAAAGGATCTAAGCCGCTTTGGTGATTTTGCCATAGGCGAAGAAGGTGCCGTCTCTGCCATTGTCGCCCAATACCGGATGGATGAGCCTAGCTGGAACGGCACCGCCGGTGAAGTATTGGATTCTTCCGGCAAGGGCAGGAATGCGACGGCAACAGGTGTGACCGGCAAACCTAATACGGCTAACACATCACCGGCAATCACGGGCAATCCTGGAACTTGTGGATACGGTGCCTTTGCGGGAGGAACCAGTGGTCAGATGGTTTCAATCGGTAACGTCGATTTGGGGCTTGGAAATGCACCTGGCATGAGTGTTTCTGCATGGGTAAAGTGGGGAGCGGTTCCATCCTCATCCGTGTCTCAATGGGGAAATATCATAACCAACTGGACCACCAATAGTGTTGATACCGGCCAATTCTGGCTGCAACACAGCCAAACCAACAGTGTGTTTGAGTTCGCTGCGCGTACATCTTCTGCTCGAAGCTATGTGCAGTCCAGTACGGCTCCGGTTATGGGTAGTTGGTATCACTTAGTAGGTGTCTATGATGGTTCATTCTTGCATATGTACGTGAATGGCGTTATGGAAGACAAATCCAACGTTACTTTGACGGGGAATATTGTCCCGTTCAATTCATCTTTCATGACGAGTATCGGCAATAATGCGGCTACTAATAATGCGGCTACTAGCGGTCGATCTTTTCCAGGTAACATAGATGAAGTTCAAGTATTTAATATCGCCTTGACGCAAACTGCGATTAATACCATTTATAATCAAAAAAATGTTTGTAGGCAGCCTAGCGGGCTTGATCACTACGAACTTTCTTTACCCGCCACCGGCATTGCCTGCGTACCCGCCACCGTGACGGTGACAGCCTGTGCTGACACTTCGAGTCCCTGCACCAATAAATATACGGCGGCAAATGGTCAGACTGCCACACTCGCAACCAGTGCCGGTACG
>SESD01000368.1_pt1 | contig 27988 bp, 28 predicted proteins | sample 3171411 | NCBI WGS metagenome assembly SESD01 (sample SAMN06051880, study PRJNA518727) | freshwater metagenome | biome: subpolar coniferous forest; feature: holomictic lake; material: water; isolation source: holomictic Lake 442, 16.5 m depth | place: Canada: near Kenora, Ontario | collected...
TGAGCTGGTCGTGCTGATGGGGCCGCCTGACATGGAACGCCACCTGAACGAAGGCACGCGACTCGAATTTCCGCGTGGACCCTACGGCAAGCACACCTGGTTCGTGTATTTGGATGCCAGTGGCAGGGCCATCCGTACCGAGCAGGTTTTGATTGAGCAGAACTTCAACCGCATAGACGTCGGCATGACGCAGGACGATGTACGTCAATTGTTGGGTCGGCCCGGCGAGGTGCAAATGCTCGGACGTGCGCGCGGCGTCGTGTGGAACTACCGCTATGAAAACAACTCATGCAACTGGTTCCAGGTCGAACTGTCGCTGCAACAGCAAGTGCGCTCCGCCGGCTATGGCGAACCACCCGAATGCCGTGGGCACAATGATCGCTCTGACGAATGACGCGACCTCGCTGTAGCGTCCGTCTGTCCCGTGCAACAAATTATCGTCGTCGCAAGTCACCATCCAGTGGCGAGAACAGCTTTACAAGGGTGCCAATGCCTGCATCGCAGCAAGGCTGCCGACCGCCGGCTCTGAATCCCCTATCATTTGCGTACCGGGCGCTGTCCGGACTGAGTATTTATGCCACCTACCGCCAACCCATCACTGGTCGAATTGCGAAATCTGACCTTTGGCTACGAGCAACGCGCCGTCCTGGATGACGTTTGCCTGTGCATCCCAAAAGGCAAAGTCACTGCGCTCATAGGCCCGATGGGTGGTGGCAAGACGACCATGCTGCGTTTGATGGGCGGCCAGCTCCGTGCGTGGTCGGGGCAAATGCTGTTTGATGGGCAAGATATAGGTCCGATGGATCAGCAGCAACTGTATGCGGCCAGGCGTCGCATGGGGATGCTGTTTCAGTTCGCCGCCTTGTTTGCTGACATGAGCGTGTATGAGAACGTAGCCTTCCCGCTGCGTGAGCATACCGATTTGGCGGAATCGCTCATCCGAGACATTGTCTTGATGAAACTCAATGCGGTAGGCCTGCGAAACGCGCGGGATCTCCTGCCCAGTGAAGTGTCGGGTGGAATGGCCAAACGTATTGGAATTGCGCGGGCGATTGCCTTGGACCCGGAACTGGTGATGTACGACGAACCATTTTCCGGTCTCGATCCGATTTCACTTCGGGTCGCCGCCAACCTGATTCGTCAGCTCAATGATGCCATGGGATTAACCAGTATTTTTGCCTCGCATGAACTGAGCCAAACGCTTGAGATTGCCGATCATGTTGTCATACTTGACAATGGAAAGGTCGCGTTCCAGGGTACCGTGCAGGAGGTGCTTGAAAGTACCGATCCGCTGGTGTTCCAGTATGTGAATGAACGCCCGGATGGCCCGGTGCAGTTTCACTACCCGGCCGTCCCTATTGACGAGGATTTTGGTATCTCCATCCGTTGCACAACAGCACCTGGTGATTTCCGATGAGCCGGGAAAAAGTGTCTTCATCGACGCCGAATGGAGGCCGCAATCTTTGCTTCGGAACGTCAGCAAAGCGTTGCTGATTCCATTGGCATGGCTGGTATAGCCACATACTGCTGTCTAACTGATCTCACATGGAGTTTCTTTCTATGCAATACGCGTTCATTCGTCGAGTTGTTGCCGCTGCCACAGGGGTTGTGTGTTGCATCAGCATTCACGCCGCATCCATCGCTCCAGTCGCCGCCGAACATGGCATGGTGGTGACGGCGCAGCATTTAGCGACTCAGGTCGGAGTCGACATTTTGAAGAAAGGTGGCAATGCCATTGATGCCGCCGTTGCAGTGGGCTACACGCTGGCTGTGGTCTACCCGGCAGCAGGCAACCTGGGCGGTGGCGGTTTCATGACCCTGCAATTGGCCGATGGCCGCAAGACTTTTCTGGATTTTCGTGAAAAAGCGCCACTGGCAGCCACGCCCAATATGTACCTGGACGCAGCCGGCAACGTGGTCAAGGGCCTGAGCACCAACGGCTATCTGGCGGTTGGTGTGCCGGGCTCGGTGGCCGGATTCGAATCAGCGCGAACGAAGTACGGCACCCTGTCTCGGGCTGCGCTGATGGCTCCAGCCATCCGCCTCGCCGAGAAAGGATTTACGCTGGAGCAAGGCGACGTCGATTTGCTGCGCACAGCCACTAGCGACTTTCGTAAGGACGCAGCTTCTGCTGCGATCTATTTGAACAAAGGCGAGCCCTTTGCGCCGGGGCAGAAGTTGAAACAAAAGGATTTGGCCAAGACCCTTCGATTGATTAGCCGAAACGGCAAGGACGGTTTTTACAAGGGGCCTGTGGGTCGGGCATTGATAGTCGCAAGCACCGCCGGAGGGGGCATCCTGACGCAGGCGGACCTGGACCAATACTCGGTACGGGAACTAGCACCTGTCGAGTGTGATTACCGCGGCTATCACGTCATTTCAGCGCCGCCACCGAGTTCGGGTGGCGCGGTCATCTGCGAAATCTTGAACATACTGGAAGGCTATCCACTCAAAGAGTTGGGATATCGATCGGCGCAAGCGGTTCACTTCCAGATTGAGGCCATGCGTCACGCCTATGTGGACCGCAACAGCTACCTGGGGGATCCGGACTTCGTCAAAAATCCGCTGGACCGCTTGCTCGACAAAGGCTACGCAGCCGCGCTGCGTGCTGCCATTGACCCGGCAAAAGCAGCCGTCTCCAAAGACCTGAAGCCCGGTGTCACGCCTCATGAGGGCACTAACACCACGCACTACTCTATTGTCGACAAAGAGGGCAATGCGGTTGCAGTCACCTACACCTTGAACGAGTGGTTTGGTGCCAAGGTTACCGCTGCTACCACGGGTGTGCTGCTAAACAACGAGATGGACGACTTCACGGTCAAGATCGGGGTTCCCAATTTTTTTGGTTTAGTGCAGGGCGAAGCCAACGCCATCGCTCCCGCAAAGCGGCCCCTGAGTTCCATGAGCCCGACCATTGTCACGCGCGAAGGCAAGCCGGTGATGGTGGTAGGAACACCCGGCGGCAGCCGAATTATCACGGCAGTAACCCACACCATTCTGAACGTGATCGACTACGGTATGACGGTTCAGGAAGCCGTCGACGCGCCGCGCTTTCACCAGCAGTGGTTGCCGGATCTGACCAACGTGGACAATTTCGGTATCAGCCCGGATACGCGCAAAATTCTGGAAGCAATGGGTCACAAGCTTGGTGCCCCCCAGCCAGCCAACCATCTGGCAGCCATTCTGGTTGGGGCACCTTCGCTTGAAGGCAAACCGGTCGGCAACAATCGTTTTTACGGTGCCAACGATCCACGCCGCAATACCGGTCTTGCCATGGGCTATTGATGATTGGAGGGGCGGCCGCAACCTTCGCGCGGCGCGGCTCGCTTGGGACGGAGACGTTCCTTCCATTGGCTAGTGCGCCAGAGCCTCTGGATGCCCGCGTTACACTACGTGAAGTACAACCCTCCCGGGTTGCGGTGATTCAGTACGGCGGGTTCTGGTCAGAGTCGAACTACGACGAACATTTGGTCAAACTAAAGTCTGCGATGAAAGCCGAGAATCTCACTTGGATCGGTGAGCCTGTGTTCTCGCGTTACAACGGCCCGACCACTCCGTGGTTCATGCGGCGCAATGAAATTTGGCTGCATGTGAGCGACAAGCCCGTTTGAAGCACCCTTTTGCCCCCCGCCACTGGTAGCACCAGATGGCAAGAGGGCGTCATCTGATCCTCTGCAAGTGAGAGTGTGTTGAAAGTGCAAGCGAACGACCCCTGCCGACTCCGGCACGCGCCGGTTTGAAGCGTCCCAAATGGTCAGTTCGGTGTGTGTCAACTTCAGGACAGCCAAGTCGGCGCAACCGGACCACACAGTCCCTCTTTGTCGCCGAAGTGGTGATTTGCTTACGCGGTTTGTCCGTCGCCATAGAGGGCAGTGCAAAAAATGAGGAAACACGCCACAATGGCCGCGTCCCCCCATTCAAACCATCCGGAGGCTCCATGATCATTTCCCTTGTCAACCGCAGTGCGTCGATCAGCGACGAAGACATGCAGCGCGTGGTGCGCGCCATCAACCGCCAGATCACCGAGGACTTCACTCCCTACTGGAGCTTTGGTGCCACCGTGCGCATCGAGGGTGCGGTCGGCGCACGCATCAACAAGCAATCGCTGCCCGATATGCGCGGCGACGCGGTGATGTATGTGTTGGATGGCCTCAACAAGGAGCAGGCCGAAGGCTGGCACGAAAAAAACTTCCGTGACATTCCATGCGGCTATGTCTACCTTGGCATGTGCGACAAGATGAATGATCCGTGGACCATGGCGCTGTCGCATGAGATTTTGGAGCTGATTGGCGATCCGATGAGCAACCTGTGGGTGCAGGGGCCACATCCCACCAGCCGCAAAAAAGTGCTGCACATGTTCGAGATGTGCGATGCGGTGCAGTGCGAGTTCTATGAGATAGACGGCATTGTGCTGTCCAACTTTGTGCTTCCAAGCTACTTCAGTCCGGGAACGCAGGAGGGGCGGCGCAACGATTTTCTGAATCGCGCCTACAAGGGCAAGACCCTCAAGTCATTCGGCATCAACCCGGGTGGCTACCTCAATGTGGTGGACCCCAAGACCGGCAAATGGGAAAACCCCACGCGAGCTGCAGACCCGTTGGCCGAATCCCGCCTGAAGGCCAAGGCAGCCGAACAGATCGGGCGCGGCTTCATCAGAAGGCACCGCTGACCCGAATTGACCGACACGTCAAAAGTGCGGGTTGCAAGAGAATCTCGCCAGCAACCGGTTGCGCGCCTTTGCTGGCGCTGCGCTGCACCTTCTTTCACAACGGCCGCAGGTTCTCTTTCTCGGATTCCAGCGTGATCAGATACCAGTAAGCCTGTCGGGTGCTTTTGAAGCGCTGTTCGCCGTAGCGAAAGAGCGAAGCGGCAGCTAGCAGCAGGCAGGCCAATCCGAACCAGCCGCGGCAAGTCACAGTGAATGAGACGAACAGAATCAGCAGAACGACGAACAGGCTGCGAAAGAATTTGGAATCAGCTTCGAAGCGTTCGACATGGGCCAGCGCAGCCGGATGCGCAAGGGCGAGCCGACACTTGGTCCACTGGAAGGTATTGATGGCCTGATCGTGAAACCGCTCAGGTGGGAAATGGGTTTTTTTGATCTCGATTGCTGTTTTGAGCGGGAAGTTTTTTTCCAGGGGCGCGAACTTCTCACGCAGAACGTCATAACCACCATCGATCCACGAACCCACGAGGAACAGGAAATGACCCAGCACATAGGACGCAATGGCGAAAACCACCCATCCTTCAACGTCGGATTGCGGCGCTGTCAGGATGGCTGGAATCTTGCCTTGCTGCGCCATAGCGCGCAGGTGAAACGCCAGGATCGCGCCGGGAAGAATGATCGAAAAGAAATCGATCATGCCGACGTGGAACTTTTCTGGTTCAGCCGCCATTTCTCCATCTCCTTCTTCGTATTCTCGCCTCGATCTGAGATCCTGTTCGGCCACGCGGTGTAGATGAAGTTGAAATTCACACACGACGCCGAAAACGCGTGGGAGATTTTGTTGACAGACTTTGAAGTTTGTCAATTGCCCAAAATTAACACTGCCTACCGAACTGGTATTGTTCGCGCTGACACAGAATACGCCCGCGACATTGGCCTGAAGGTGAGGCGTTGCGAAGCAAAGCGCTTGAACCCGACAAGAAAACATTATCTGACGTCACCGGAGACAAAACCATGAAACGACGTATCCTTCTTCAAGCCGCTCCCGCGCTGCTCACCTTACCTGGCCTTTCAAGGGCGCAAAGCACTTACCCGGCCAAACCCATCCGCTACATCGTTCCGGTGGCCGCCGGTGGCGGCAGCGACATGATAGGACGCACCGTGACCGAGCGCTGGGGCAATCTGCTCAAGCAGACTTTCATCGTCGATAACCAGGGCGGCGGTGGCGGTGTCATCGCAGCCCAGGCCACGGCGCGTGCCGCGCCCGATGGTTACACGCTCATGCAGGGCTATGTAGCCACGCATGGCACCAGCCCAGCCACGCGCAAACTTCCCTATGACGCGGTCAGGGACTTCACGCCGATCGGCATGATAGGCGGCACGCCCAACGTCCTGGTGGTCAACGCCGCCCTGCCGGTCAACAACATCAAGGAATTCGTCGAGTACCTGCGCAAGAATCCTGGCAATGTGAGCTATGGTTCAGCCGGCGCGGGGTCGCTCACGCATCTCACCATGGAGTTGTTCAAGCAGCAGTTGGGCACATTCATGGTGCACATTCCCTACCGCGGCATTGCACCGGCTTTCACCGATCTGATGGGTGGTCAGACGCAGGCCATGTTTCCAGGGCTGGCGGCCGCTGTGCCGCACATCCGCTCTGGCAGGGCGCGACCCCTTGCCGTGACGGGCCTGAAACGCCACCCCCAGTTCAAGGACCTGCCGACGCTGGATGAATCAGGCTTCAAGGGCTTTGATGCGCAGCAGTGGTACGGCGTTGTGGGCCCGGCAGGCATGCCCGCCGCCGTCGTGAAGCTGCTCAATGAAACGCTGGGCTCCGTCCTCAGGGCAGCTGACTTGCGCGACAAATTGTCCGTCGAGGCGGTCGAGCCGATGATCATGACGCCGGAGCAATTTGGCCAATTCATCGTCGCCGATATTGCCCGCTGGACGCAGCTGGCGCACGCTCGGGGCATACAACTCGACAACTGAACAGAAAGACACCATGGCCCGTAATACCCAGGTCGCTGCCGACCACAACGCTCCGCCCGTCACACAAATCCTGGCTCAGTTCATTGCTACCCATCCCGGCTACCTGGCCGGTGGTTGGACCGCTGCGGTCGACCATGAAGCGCACCGCACCTTCATGAACTGGTTGGGCTGCGCCATTGGCGCCTCCCACCACCAAGCCGCCGACGCTGCATTCGCCGCTATTGCCCTGCTGCAACCCGCAGCGCAGGCCACGCTGCCCGGACGTAGTGAAAAGGTGGACATGGCCAGTGCGGCACTGATCAACGGCATCACTTCGCATACCTTTGACTTCGACGATACCCACCTCAAAACCATCATCCATCCGGCTGGCCCCGTTGCATCCAGCTTGCTGGCCCTGGCAGAACATACCGGAGCCAGCGGACGCGCCCTGCTTGACGCACTGGTCATCGGCATTGATGTCTCGTGCCGGGTCGGCAATGCCATGTACCCTGACCACTACGACCGCGGCTGGCACATCACCGGTTCGACCGGGACCCTGGGGGCCGCCGCCGCTTGCGCGCGATTGCTCGGGCTGAACGCGCAGCAAACCGCCATGGCGCTGGGCATTGCAGCCTCGCAACCGGTGGGTATGCGTGAGCAATTTGGCAGCATGACCAAACCCTTTCACCCCGGTGCTGCGGCGCGAGCGGGTTTGATGTCTGCGCTGCTGGCCAGCCAGGGCTTTAGCGCCAGCGCTCAGGCGCTGGAGGCTCCGCGCGGCATGATGCAAACGATCTCAACCAAAAACGACTGGTCAGAAATTAGCAGCGAATTGGGCCAGCGTTTTGAGATTTCCTTCAATAGCTACAAGCCCTTTGCCTGCGGCATCGTCATTCATCCCAGCATTGACGCCTGTGCGCAATTGCGTGCGCAAGGTGTCACGCCTGAACACGTGCAACGCATCGAACTCAAAGTGCATTCTCTGGTGCTCGAACTCACTGGCAAAAAGGAACCGGCCGACGGCCTGCAGGCCAAGTTCAGCGTGTACCACGGATGCGCGGCTGGCTTGACCTTTGGTCACGCGGCTGAGGAAGAGTTTTCGGACAGCGTGGTGAACCGCCCCGACATGGTGGCATTGCGCCGCAAGGTCGTGGCAACGGTCGATGATTCGATTGATGAAGCCAGCGCTGACGTCACTGCTGTGCTGAGCGACGGACGCCGCGTCCATGTTTTCGTGGAGCATGCTATCGGCTCAATGCAAAACCCCATGACCGACGCCCATCTTGGAGCCAAGTTTCGCGGTTTGTCAGACGTCGTGCTGGGCGCAGCAAGAACAACTGAGCTGATCGCAGCGTGCTGGGCAATAGGTGGTGCTGGCAATCTTCGTGAGTTGACTGCCCTGGCTCGCCCGTGATCCCGACTCCATTCCTGCGAAGCGTAGTTAGAACTGGAGTTAAGCCAATTCGGTGATGAATTCTTCGCGGGGTCGGCGAACCTTCTTCAAATTCACCAGCCAGTCATTTGCCTCTTCGCGGTAGCCAAGTGGCAATATTGCAACGCTGCGCAGACCGCGCGATTGCAGTCCCAGAATTTCATCCAGTGCCTTGGGGTCAAAACCTTCCATGGGTGTGCTGTCGACTTCCTCAAATGCCGCAGCAATCAGGGCTGCGCCGAGGCCGATATAGGCTTGGCGGGCGGCGTGCTCAAAGTTGACTTGCGGGTCGCGTCCAGGGTAGTTTTCCAACAGCATCTTGCGGTAGTTTTCCCAGCCTTCGCTGGCAAATCCGCGTTGTTCGTTCACCAGGTCAAACATGGCGTTGATGCGCTCAGGCGTGTAGTTATCCCAAGCTGCGAACACGAGCAGGTGCGAGCAATCGGTAATCTGCCCTTGGTTCCATGCGATCGGCTTGATCTTCTCGCGCAACTCTTTACTCGTCAGCACGATGATCTCGTAAGGCTGCAAACCGCTGGACGTTGGCGCCAGGCGCGCCGCCTCCAGAATGCGCTCAACCTTCTCCGTTGGAACCGCTTTAGAGGGGTTCATTTTCTTGGTCGCGTAGCGCCATTGGAGTTTTTGAATCAAATCAGACATGAGAACTTTCGTGAGGGAAGACAAGCAACCGACATTGGGTGCATTGCGCTGATTGCAAGGGACTTACCGAGCTTTCAGGTAAGGTTAACCTCCCCCGCAAGCCACTCGTGTAAGTTTGGTTACGACTGCGCCGCCGCTCGTAGCATCTCAAAATTAAACGTTGGTCCGTACTGTTTTGTCACGCACAACGTCTTTATATTGTCCATGCGGGTTGAGTGGATATTGATCTTTCGGCAAACCGTAATAAGCCTGCGATCGAGGGAATTTGCGAATGGACACAGCGCACGAAGCGCTGAAGCTTCACGTTGTGGGTCTGGCCAGACCGACTGGGCCATGCGTTGCGTCCCTGAAGTCTTTTACCGAAAGTGAAAACATGCGCCCCAGCCTGACGCATCAACCGGAGAGAACTAGTGAGATCGGAAGTACCTTGCGCATCACTACAAGAGCGGGTCTTGCTGGTATACCAACACTGGGGGTCTTTCTTTTCCAAAATGCCGTTACGGGCATCGAATTTGCCATCGTTACCGGACACACGGGCGATCCACGTCAGGCCTGATGGAAAGACTGTGACTTCACCCGTTTCAATCGACGGCTTCGAGGTCGAGCTTGAATTGGAAAGATAGTGGTTTGACCGTCGGTTATGGAGAGACAAATTCAGGTAACAGGAAGTCTGCAGCGTTTTGGAGACCGCCACGAACGGCCGGTTTCTGGAAGTCCAGTGAAGTTGGAGAAGGCCGCTGTGCCGCCGAGTTCATGCATTGGTCAACCGGACTTCCCATGTCCACTTCATCGCTCGTATGCGGCAATCACAAGCACTCATCCGACCAAACTCTCAATCAGTTGTCGAGAGAAATGCAATTACTTCGGGCTCCCGAGGAATAGACTCAACTGCACCGTAGCCAAGCGTGGACAGTGCGGCGGCTGCGTTGGCATAGCTGGCTGCCTGCACCAAGGAGTCGCCCGCTGTTAGCCGAGCCAGCAAGCTGCCGGCAAAACAATCACCGGCGCCGGTTGCGTCGACCGCTTTCACAGCATGACCTTGGAGAAGCTTGCGCTTGCCCTGGGTTGCGACAAGAGCACCTCGTTTTCCGAGCTTGAGAACTACGTCGGTACAACCCCTGGCCAAACTCCAATCGATGATGGCAGTCGGATCCTCCGTGCCAATCAAACTTTTCATGTCGTCCAGGCTGGGCAGAAACAAGTCCACTGTTGGCAAGGTGGCTTCCATCTCCAGCAGCGCACGTTCTGCCGACCAGAGTTTGAGGCGCAGGTTGGCGTCGTAGGAGACACGAACACCATGGTGGCGAGCAGCCTGTATTGCGGCCCGTACCGTTTCGCACGCACTCGCGGAGATGGCCTGGCTAATGCCGGACACATGAAGAAACCGGACACCAGCCAGACAGGAGAAATCGAAGCTGCCTGGCTGCATCACTGACGCGGCCGAATGACGACGCAGAAAATGAAATTCATGCCCATCGCTGTTGTGCGTCACAAAGTAGGCGCCGGTGTGACAGTCGCTCTTTGTGACATTGCGCGTATTGACACCTTCGCGCTGCCACAGGGACAACAACATGTCGCCGAACATATCCTTGCCAACGCTGCTCAGATAGCCCGTTCGCGCACCATGGCGCGCGGCGGCAATGATGGCGTTGGATGTGTCGCCGCCAAACCCTTGTTGATAAAGATGCCGGGCCGGATCGGTCTGATTGAACTCAACCATCGCCTCACCCAGCGCAAATATCTCCACCTCATCCATGGAGGGCCAACCTTTCAAACGATCGCAAGGACGAATTTGTCACCTATGCAGAATAGACCGTTGACGCAGTCTCACCGCCTCGGCCGGTCCAGTTGGAATGGAAATACACGCCACGCGGCATATCAACGCGCTCGTACTGGTGCGCACCAAAATAATCTCTCTGCGCCTGCAGCAGATTTGCCGGCAGGTTCGGGTTTCGGTATCCATCGTAGTAGGCCATGGCAGAGGACAAGGCAGGTGTCGGGATTCCATTGCTTATGGCTTGCCCAAGCACAGTTCGCAATGAAAGCTGGGACCGCGCGACTGTTTCCGTAAAGAACGGATCCATCAGCAGATTCGAGAGTTCGGGATTCATATCAAAGGCGTCCTTTATCTTCGCCAGTAACACCGAACGAATGATGCAACCGCCGCGCCACATGAGTGCTATACCGCCGTAGTTCAATTTCCAGCCGAAGTCGATCGCCGCAGCACGCATCAATTGGTAACCTTGCGCATAAGAAATGATCTTTGCCGCATACAAGGCTTTACCGAGATCATCAATAAATGCTTTCCTGTCGCCGGTAAAGCGAACGTCGGGGCCCATCAATGTTTTTGAAGCCAGCACTCTTTCCTCTTTCATGGAGGAGAGTACGCGGGCAAACACCGCCTCGGTTATCAGGGCGAGCGGAGCGGCAACGTCAAGGGCTGTAACCACCGCCCATTTTCCAGTGCCCTTCTGACCTGCCTTGTCCAGTATCTTGTCGAGCAAGGCCAGGCCGTCATCATCTCTGACGGCCAGAATATCCCTGGTTATCTCGATCAGATAGCTTTTCAACTCCCCCTGGCTCCACTCCTTGAACACAGCGTGCATTTCGTCTGCCGTCATACCCAATAGCGTTCTCATGACGTCATAAATTTCGCATATGAGCTGCATGTCGCCATATTCAATTCCGTTGTGAACCATTTTGACCAAATGGCCAGAGCCCTCTTGTCCGATCCAGTCGCAACAGGGAACCCCGTCGTCGACCTTGGCGGCGATGGCTTGAAAGATCGGCCTGACACTTTGCCATGCTGCGGCAGATCCTCCAGGCATGATCGACGGGCCCAGCAAAGCACCTTCTTCACCACCAGAAACGCCAGCTCCCACATACAGCAGCCCCTTGTCTTCAAGCATCCTGGTTCTTCGCGAGGTGTCTGAAAAATGCGAGTTTCCGCCGTCAATGATGATGTCGCCCTCATCAAGAAAGGGTGTGAGCGCTTGAATGATTTCATCAACTGGCTTGCCGGCCGGGATCATCATCATGATCTTTCGCGGCAGATCAAGAGACCCGATCAGTTCCTGAATTGAGGCGCATCCGTGAACCCTTTGCCCTTGCGCTCTGCCAGAGACAAGTTCTTCAACCTTTTCCTTCGAAGCATCAAAGACTGAAACGGTGAACCCTTTGCCCGCCATATTGAGGGCAAGGTTTTCACCCATCAAGCCCACGCCTATGAGTCCTATTTGAGAGACCATATCCGTTCCGTTCGATCAATCAAGTTGCGGCGCCGGTGCTTTGCCGCACAAGCAGTTCAAAACCCAAATCAACATTGGGCTCGGCCACAGGCTCACCGCGCATAAGCTGCAACAGCATCTTCGCGGATTGAACACCGATCTCCCAACGTGGTGTCTTGATAGTGGTAAGGCTGGGAACGAATTCAGCGCTGCCTGGCAAATCGTTGAAGCCGGCGATGGAGACCTGACGCGGTACCTTGATGCCCATGCGCAAGGCGGCCAGCAAACCACCCTGGGCCAGATCATCGTTACAGAAAAAGATGGCATCAACGCGAGGGCGAATACTGAGTATCTGTTCGAACATGGTGCTTCCGACCTTCAGCGAAGACGGCGCCGGATTCTGCCACTCGAGTGTGGCGTCGTACAAACCCGCCTCCCTGAGGCAATCCCGGTAACCCTGCGCTCTTTGAAGGGTGCGTGGATCCAGTTGTGCTGCCGCGAAGGCGATCCGGCGGCGTCCCGTGTCGATCAGGTGCTGTGTGATGGTGTGCGCCGCGTCGCGCTGGGAGAATCCCACGCTGTACATTCCCTCCAGAGCCAGAGTTTCCATCAAGTGCACACAAGGAATACCGCTTTTGGCAATGAGTTGCCTGGTCGAATCCGAGCGCTCCACCCCCGTCACCAGCAATCCTGCCGGGCGGTGCATCAGGTAGCCCTTGAGCAGTTGCTCTTCTTCGGATGCGTCATAGTGCGTGATTCCGATCAGCGTCTGGTATCCGGCAGGCAAGAGGGTGCGTTGAACGCCCTCCAACAGATCGACGAAGAGCTGATTCGAAAGCAGCGGAATCAGTATCGCCACGTGCGAACTCTTGCTCGATGCCAGCGCGCGAGCCGCCGGGTCGGGCACATAACCCAGGCGGTCGGCGGCCCCAATGGCACGTTCCACCAGTTCAGGCGCAACCTTGCGGTCCCCGCGCAGTGCACGCGAAACCGTCATGCGACTCACACCTGCGGCCAAGGCAACGTCATCGAGCGTGACCCGCCCCGAAGCCCGTTTATCCCGTTTTCTGCTGACCATGGCGGAATCCTATCAGATAACGCTATCCCGCAAACGGCAGGCCGCACTTATCGGCTCAAAGTGATGTGGTAACCCTTCCTCATTTCCAGTTGAATTAATGGATTTTGATTGCGCCAGATCAAGCAAATTCGGGCAATACCGGGTAAACCCCAAATAGAATTGTGCAAGTCTATCGATAAGATAGCGCTATCCAATTTTGCGAAGATCCATGATTCAGGTTCACCCGTCCGCGCCATCCCCATCATCCGATCAGCGTCGGGAGGGGTTGTGGATAATCATCATGGGGGTCGCCGGGTGCGGCAAGTCGACACTCGCCCGGCACGTGGCCGACGCACTGAAACTGACTTTCATCGAAGGTGATCAGTTTCATCCGACAGCAAACATCCAGAAAATGAGCCAGGGAACAGCCCTGGACGACGTCGACCGGGAGGGGTGGCTGGATCGTCTCGGTCTTGAATTGCTCAGTTATCCCGGTGGTGCGGTGCTGGCGTGTTCTGCGCTCAAGCGTGCCTATCGGGCGCGTCTTCGCCAGGCGGTTCGGCCCTTAAGCTTCGTGCATCTCAGCGTCACGCAGGAACTCGCCAATGCGCGGGTACAAGCCCGGTCCGGTGGGCATCCATTCCCCAGCAGCCTGGTTGCAAGCCAATTTGCAACCCTGGAGGATCCTCTCGGCGAGGAGCGGGTACTTCAGCTCGATGGTGCGATCGAGCCGTCTGTGTTGTGCGCCAGAACCATCCAGTGGATTGATGAAATGAACCTGCAGCCCGCTTGAACAAGGAGTTATTGCACTTGGCCAAAGTCACTTTGAAAAACATCGTCAAACGGTACGGATCCGTCACCGTTGTCAACGATCTGTCCATCGAAATTCAGGACAAGGAATTTGCCGTGCTGGTGGGGTCTTCGGGCTGCGGCAAGTCGACTGCCCTGCGCATGATTGCCGGCCTGGAAACCATCACTTCGGGTGAAATCTACATCGGCGATGCGCTGGTCAACGACATGGCCCCGAAGGACCGCGACATCGCCATGGTGTTCCAGAATTACGCCCTGTACCCGCACATGAACGTGCGTGAAAACATGGGCTTCGGTCTGAAGATTCGCAAGCTTTCCGCATCCGAGATCGATAACCGGGTCCAGGAGGCTGCCGACATTCTCGGCCTTTCCGAACTGCTGGAGCGCAAACCCAAAGAACTTTCCGGTGGCCAGCGCCAGCGGGTGGCGGTAGGCCGCGCCATCGTGCGCAAGCCCAAGGTGTTCCTGTTTGACGAGCCGCTGTCCAACCTGGACGCCAAACTGCGCGTTGCCATGCGTGCTGAAATCAGCAAACTGCACCGCCGCCTGGGTGCAACCATGATCTATGTCACGCACGATCAGGTCGAAGCCATGACCATGGCTGACCGTATCTTCATCATGAACAAGGGTGTGGTCCAGCAAAGTGGCGTGCCGATGGAAGTTTATGCCCAACCGGTCAACCTTTTCGTCGCCGGCTTCATCGGCTCGCCAGCGATGAATTTCTTCGACGCTCGACTGGTCAACGACGCTGGTCAGCTAATCATCGATGGTGGGAGCTTTCGCGTCGCCATGCCTGAAGCCTTCCGCGCCAATCTGCTGGCGCACGCCGGCAAGGATGTGGTCTTCGGTGTTCGCCCGGAAGACATCGCGCTGCATCAACCGGATGCCGATGTCGGTAGCACGATCAGCGCCAGGGCCGAGGTGGTGGAGTTGCTCGGGTCCGAGATCTTCGCGCACCTGAACTGCGATGTGCATGCCCTGGTGGCACGCATGGCCGTGCCAAGCCAGCCGATCAGTGTCGGCGAAACAATCCGGATCGATTTCAAGATGGCCAACACGCACGTGTTCGACAAGAACACGTCAGACGCCATCGTTTAGGGTAGGTGGTTCTTTGCTCATTTAACTTGGAGGTTTTCATGAAATACAAACTGTCAAAAATCGGGGTCGCAATGTTTTCGCTGTGCCTGTGCTCGGGCGCAATGGCGCAATCGGGTGAAATCCGCGTGCTGGTAGCGAACCACCCCTACGGTGAATTGCTCAAGCTGTCGATTCCACAGTTCGAATCCAGCACCGGCATCAAGGTCAACGTCGAAAGCTTGCAGGAAAGCCAGCTGACGCAAAAGCTCACCACCGAATTCGCCACCAAATCTTCCACTGTCGACGTCTTCATGACCCGCCCGCTGCAGGAAGGCAAGATGTTCTCGAAAAACGGCTGGTATGCGCCGCTGTCTGGTTACGACTTCGCCGACTATCCGAAGAACATCATGAACGCTGCCTCTTTTGGCGGTCAGCCCTACATCGTTCCGTTGGTCACCGAATGGCAGGTGCTCTACTACCGCAAAGATCTGCTGCAACAGGCCGGACTGAAAGTGCCGACCAACTTCGATGAACTTGAGGCAGCGGCACAGAAGCTCAATTCCGAAAACGTTGCCGGTTTCGCCTCGCGTGGCAAGGGTGCGGCAGCCGTAACCCAGGTCTCGAGCTACATCTACAACTACGGCGGCCAGTACCTTGACAAAGGCGCAGCGGTCTTCAACTCGAAGCCGGCCATCGACGCAGTACGCTATTACGGCAAACTGCTCGGCAACTATGGCCCCAAGGGTGTGACGTCGATGTCTTGGGAAAACATCATGCCGCTGTTCCAGGCCGGCAAGGTCGCCATGTGGACGGACGCCTCGGTGTTCTACGGCCAGATCGTCGATCAGTCCAAGACCCAGATCCCGGTGGCCAACTTCGACATTGCCAACTTCCCGGCCGGACCCAAGACCAATGCGCCTTTCATCGTCTCATCCTGGGGTATCTCGGTGGCAAGTCAGTCCAAGAAAAAAGACATGGCCATGAAGTTCCTGAACTGGGCGTCGAGCAAGGAACTGGCGATCAAAGGCATGATGGGGAACATCACGATGGCGCGTTCATCGGTTTGGGACGACCCGGTCGTGCGCAGCAAGATGAATCCTGGTCTGATCGAGACGCGCGCCTTTGCTGCCAAGAACGGTACGCCGGTTGATCGGCCTTACATGAGCGCCGTGGGCGAAGCGCGCGACCTCATCGGCGAAATTGTCATCGAGTCGATCAACACCAAGGGCGCTTCCGCCAAACTCGATCAGTTGGCACAGGAAAAGGTCAAACGTGTCAACGAACTGCTGCAGGACAGCGGCGAATACGGTAAATAAGCGAACTGTCGGCTGACTGGCACGCGGGCCGTTCACTTCGGTGGACGGCCCGCACACCAAGTCGATATCGCTCACCAGAACTTTCGCGTCAAACACCCCACATGACTCAGTCCAGCTTTACTGAACGGAATTTGCAGATTCTGTTTCCACTTCCGGCCGTTGTTTTCATCGGATTGCTGATGGTGTTTCCGATTCTCTACACCCTGTACCTGAGCTTTACCAACTGGAATCTCACCTCGGGGATGGAGCCGTCTTTTGTCGGTCTGAGCAGCTACCTGCGCGTTTTCTCCGAGCCGCGTTTTCTGCACGCGCTGGGACGAACCTTCACTTTCACGCTGTTTGCCGTGGCGATCGAGGTTGTGCTGGGCGTTGCCATCGCCCTGATTCTGAACCGCGCTTTCATTGGCAAGAGCGTTGCCAAGCTGCTGCTCTTGTTGCCGCTGGTTGCCACGCCAGTCGCAGTGGGCATCGTCTTCAATCTTTTTTACGACCCGACCATCGGCCTGCTCAATTTCGCTTTGCACGCGCTCGGGCTGCCGCAGGGCCGCTGGGTCTCGAGCGAGAACACCGTCATAGCGTCGCTGGTCCTGGTCGATGTCTGGCAGTGGACGCCCATGATCACCCTGATCGTGCTTGCCGGCCTGGCCGGTTTGTCCGAGGAGCCGGTCGAAGCGGCGCGTGTGGACGGTGCCAGCGATTGGCAGATCCTGCGCTTTGTGACCATCCCGATGGTCATGCCGGTCATTCTGACGGCGATGATTCTGCGCCTGATCGATGCGCTCAAGACCTTCGACATCATCTTCGCCATGACCGGCGGCGGCCCCGGTTACGCGTCCGAGACGCTCAACATCATGGGCTTCAAGTACAGCTTCGAATATTTCCGCATGGGCCAGTCCTCGGTTATTCTGGTGGCGCTATTTCTGGTCGTGCTGCTGTGCAGCCTGGGCATCATGAAGCTGCGCGCTTCCAGCGAAAACTAAGCAGTCGCCATGAAAAAAAAGCTCGCCCACACCATCCTGTTCTACCTTCTGGTCCTGTTCATTGCGCTGATCGTGCTGTTCCCTTTTCTGTGGATGCTCACCTCGTCGTTCAAGACCCAGGTAGACATCATCTCCTGGCCGCCCAAGCTGCTCTTTGAGCCGACGCTGCGCAACTATCGCAAGGTGTTTGAGGAACAGGATTTTCTGAAATATTTTTTGAACTCGACCATCGTCGGTGCGATGGCGGTCGGCCTGTCGCTGCTGCTTGGACTGCCGGCGGCCTACTCCATTTCGCGCTATGCGCAGAAAAGGCTCGCCGTCTTCATCCTGCTGGCACGCCTGATGCCCGGCATTTCCTTCCTGATGCCCTGGTACATCATTTTTTCGCGAATGAATCTGATGGACAGTTATGTCGCGCTGATCCTCTCGCACATGCTGATCGCGCTGCCGATCGTGGTCTGGATCATGTCGACCTATTTCGGCACGATTCCGCGTGAGCTCGAAGAATCGGCCATGGTCGACGGTGCCACGCGGCAGATGGCGTTTCTGAAGATCATCCTGCCCCTGTCCGGCCCCGGCATCATCACCGCGACAACATTGGCGTTCATCTTTTCCTGGAACAACTTCATGTTCTCGCAAGTGCTCAGTATGGAGCGAACAAAAACCCTGCCGATCGCCGTGTACAACTTCCTGTCTTACGCCGAAGTCGACTGGGGTGGCGTGATGGCTGCTGCGGTGGCCATCATGGCGCCGGCTATCGTTCTGACGATGATTTTCCAGAAGTACGTGGTCAAGGGTTTGACGATGGGCGCTGTCAAAGGCTAATTCGCCCTCAGGTTTCTACCATTCCGCGAAGCTGCCATCCTTATGGCGCCAGATCGGGTTGCGCCAGCGGTGGCCGATTGCTGCGCGCTCCTTGACGTACTCTTCGTTGATTTCAATCCCCAATCCCGGTCCCTGAGGAATGGCCACATAGCCTTTGTCGTAGGCAAAGACTTCCGGCTGTGTCAGATAGTCCAGCAAGTCATTGCTTTGGTTGTAGTGGATGCCCAGACTTTGCTCCTGGATGAAGGCGTTGTACGACACGGCATCGACCTGCAGACACGCGGCCAGCGCTATCGGACCGAGCGGGCAGTGCAGAGCAAGGGCGACGTCGTATGCTTCGGCCATGGTGGCGATCTTGCGGGTTTCCGTGATACCCCCGGCGTGCGAGACATCCGGCTGGATGATGTCGACATAACCTTCGCTGAGAATTCGTTTGAAGTCCCAGCGCGAATAAAGTCGCTCACCCAGAGCGATTGGCGTGTTGGTCAAGGGCGCCAGTTCCTTGAGTGCCTCGTAGTTTTCGCTGAGTACCGGCTCTTCAATGAACATCAGCTTGTACTGGTCCAGTTCCTTGATCAGGACTTTGGCCATCGGCTTATGGACCCGCCCGTGAAAGTCGACGCCGATGCCGATGTGGGGACCGACTGCATTGCGCACCGCCGCCACATTGGCTAAGGCCGAGTCAACTTTTTCATGCGAATCGACGAACTGCAATTCTTCCGTTCCATTCATCTTGACCGCCGTAAACCCGCGCGCTACAGCGTCTTTGGCGGCGGCTGCGACATCGGCCGGGCGGTCGCCGCCAATCCAGGAGTAGACCCGGATACTGTTGCGCACCGGGCCACCTAGCAGCTGGCTTACCGGGACGCCGAGTACTTTACCTTTGATATCCCAGAGCGCCTGATCGATACCGGCAAGCGCACTCATGTGAATTGCGCCGCCGCGATAAAAACCGCCGCGATACAACACGGTCCAGTGATCTTCGATATGGCGCGGGTCCTTGCCGATCAGATAGTCGGACAACTCTTCAACGGCCGCCGCGACGCTGTGCGCCCGGCCCTCAACTACGGGCTCGCCCCAGCCGCACACACCTTCATCGGTTTCAATTTTGAGAAAGCACCAGCGCGGAGGTACGAGGTAGGTAGTAAGTTTGGTGATTTTCATCAGATCAAGTTTTGCGTTGCGTGGAGCGCCATGCGGCGATGAATTCGTCGGCATTCTGGCCGACGAGCATTGCGTTCAGACCTGGCTTATAGAGCGCCGAGCCCAAGCCAAAGCCGGAGGCACCAGCAGCCACAAAGGGTGCCATGTTTGCCGGTGTGATTCCGCCCACAGGAATCAATGCAACCTCACTCGGAATGACCGCGCGCCATGCTTTGACCACATTCGGGCCGAGTTGCTCGGCAGGAAACATCTTCAGCACATCAGCGCCTGCGGCTAGCGCGGCAAATGCTTCGGTCAGGGTGGCCACGCCTGGAGCGCAGGCCATGGCAGCCTGTTTGGCAGCAGCTATCACTTTGACGTCGCTGTGCGGCATCACGATGATTTCGCCTCCTGCATTTCTTACTTCTGCAACTTGTGCTGTTGACAATACGGTACCCGCACCGACCACACAGTCTGCGGCCAGCGTTGCCCGCAGTATTCGTATGCTGTCAAATGGTTGCGGCGAGTTTAAAGGCACTTCGATCACTCTGAAGCCGGCCTTGTACAGCGCAAGGCCAATGGCGGCGACTTCATCCGGACGAATTCCCCGCAGAATGGCGATCAGCCCACAGTGTTGCATTGCGCCTTTAAGCACGTGATGATCCAGTCAGGGTTTGAGGCAGCCAAGCAGACCGGCCGCCTTTGCCAGTTGCCATAAGCCGCGTTCGGTCGCCTGCGCGGCTACTTCGACCTGATCAAGGCCATAGGCTCTGAGGGCACGCGTGTAACGGCCGCACAGTGCTGCATCACCGACCAGTATGACGCGCGAAGGCTGATGACCTTGTTCCGCCAGCAAGGCCTTCAATGCCCCGATCTCATGGCCGATCAGCAGCCCTGAAAGATATTCACGCTGGTCTGCGCCATCGAGTACGCCCGTCAGGCCCAGTGTTCGTGTGCTGAAGATGGTCGACAGGATCCCGGCACGGCCGGCCGGCGTCTGCGGTACCAGGACGCCGCGATCAAAGGCAGCATCATGGTCGCCGCTGGCATCGCTGGTTTGCATGCCGCGTCCCAAAATCGTGTGCTCGCACAGCGCTGCGTAGACCTCGCCCGTCATGAAGGTATGGAAATGCTCGATGCGACTTTGTACTTCATGATGCAGCCTTTGTACCTGTACCCATTTGGAATGACTGCCAGGCAAGCCGATCAGGATCTCGTCCCGCACACTTTGCGGCTCAGCCTGGGAAGGAGTGTTGCCAACATCAAGCATGCTGAGCGCGCCGATCACCTGGGTCTCTTCCCCACGCATGACATTTGGCAGTGCCGAGTTCTCGATGAGGCCGGGGACGATGTGTACGATCTGGCCGCCTCGGGTCTGCACTGCACTCAGGGTGCCTCCGATCCGGTCGACCGCAATCGGTACCGACAGATAGGGCGCCTCAAGCCAGCCCTGGCGGCTGCCTACCATCCCGGCCGCGATCACAGCGACGTGCGGGGCTGCGCGCAGCCAGTCGCCACACGCATCTTCAAAAGCCAACTCAAAGCCCGCCTTTGCATCGATGCCGGAATTTTCGGCTGGCACGACCTGTGGTAGCTTCATCACGCCCCACGGCAAGGAGCGCATCTCCATTAACTGGGCGGCAGCACCAAGGCGATAGGCCCGCAAAGACGACGTGCCCCAGTCGAGTGCGATGAGCTGTGTTTGACTTTGTGCCTGATTCATGGGTTCGCTTGAATCTACTTCAACAGTCAGGATGCGCCGTGGACGAGACCCGTTCGCAAACAATTGTATGCGACCCAGTGGCCGCGGCCATCACCGCAGAGACACCGAAAACGGGCTCCGAAATGCCATCCTGGAGATGCCACAGCTTCGTGATACATTGAAATCACAACGTCCTGGAGCAGTTCCTTGAAAATGACTTTTCGCTGGTATGGCGAGTCTGACCCCGTCAAGCTCGAATACATCCGCCAGATCCCCGGCATGTACGGCATTGTTTCCGCCATTTACGACGTACCGGTGGGCGAGGTTTGGCCCCTGGACAAGCTGCAAGCACTGCGCGCGCGCATTGAAGGCGCAGGGTTGAAGTTTGAAGTGGTTGAAAGTGTGCCTACCCACGAAGACATCAAGCTGGGCAAGCAAACAAGGGACCGCCTGATTGCCAACTTCCAGCAAAACATCCGCCACTGCGCGGCAGTGGGTGTGAAAGTGATCTGCTACAACTTCATGCCGGTATTTGACTGGACCCGCACCGAAATAGCCAAGGAGTTGCCTGACGGCTCTTTCACCCTGGCGTTCGACGCCAAGGCAGTTGCCAGTATTGACCCGGAAAATGGCATCGCCCTGCCCGGTTGGGACGCCAGCTACGAACCGGAACAGCTCAAAAGCCTGTTGGCCGAGTACAAAGCGGTGAACGAGGAAGCACTGTGGGCCAACCTCGAATACTTCCTCAAGGCTATTATCCCGGTTGCTGAAGAAGTGGGCGTCAAGATGGCCATGCACCCGGACGACCCACCGCGCCCCATTTTTGGCTTGCCGCGCATCGTCAAGAACCGCGAAGACTTGCAGCGCCTGGTCACAATAGTTGACTCAACAGCCAACGGCTTGACCCTGTGTTCGGGCTCGCTCGGCGCTGATTTGTGCAACAACGTTGAAGCCCTGGTGCGCGAATTTGGCAGTCAGGGGCGCATCCACTTTGGCCACCTGCGCAATGTCAAGGTGGAGTCGGACGGGACGTTTTATGAATCCGCCCACCGGTCCTGTGACGGTTCGCTGGACATGGCGGCCATCGTCAAGGCCTACCACGATGTCGCTTTCGAGGGCTATGTGCGCCCGGACCATGGCCGCATGATCTGGGGTGAAACCGGCAAACCCGGCTACGGCCTGTATGACCGAGCACTGGGGGCCGTCTACCTGAGTGGTTTGTGGGAGGCGATCAGCAAGTACGCGTCAACGACCCATTGACGCCGCGCTGGTCGCCGCTCGACTGGCGCCGTGCTACCTTCGCGCTTGCCACAACCGTCCTAATTCAGAACCACCGTGACTGGTCAGCGACAGCCATGGCGCTGATCCTTGAGAGCGAACCAGACCGAGCGAATGCGCATTTCATCGATCCTTAGCATGTCCTCAATGCTGATCGTGAATGCGCAGTGCAGCCATTGTTCAAACTGATCGACCATGCAACTGCCGGTCGTGACCGCGAACAAGGTGCCCCAAGCCGACAACCAGGATCTTGGTAGCCGGGCATTTGTGGCAACGGGCGGGGAAGCCAAAGCGGCCGCACAGAATGCAGTTTGGTTTTGGTCGACGTGGCCGGCTCCAGTGCAGCGTTATGCAAACAGCTCGGTTATGAGAAGTTCCGTTGCCCATTGAACTGCAAGGATCTGGGCTGTCAGTTGGCACACTGGTGCTAATTAGGTCCAAATTTGTGACTATTTCCCCAGGACAGTTGGAATAGCAGTAGCTCGCCTCAATACATTGCGATGCACTTTGGTCCGGCGGAGTGCAATGCCACTTGACAATCTTCAAGTTCAATATTAAAGTGATATCACTTTGATCTCATTGGAAACGAAACTGAATGATCAAGGTGAACTACAACCAAGGAACTGAAGCGATTACCAAGGACCACCATGGATAAAAAATCTTCCAATGAATATGCCGCGACCACTCTGAGCGGCTTTACCGCCGTCACACTGGGCATTGGACTGCTGCTGTTAGGCGCATTTCTGATTTTCAGAGCATTTAGCCCCGTCTTTGGTGCGCTGTCGTTATTAGCCGCATCTTGGTTCCTGGGTGGCATTTACACGCTCAACCCGAACCAGGCTGCACTACTTAAGCTGTTCGGCAGCTACCGGGGAACTGACCGTGCCGAAGGATTGCGCTGGACAATTCCATTCTTCACCCGCAGCAAGGTTTCCACCCGGGCCCACAACTTCAACAGTGAAAAGCTCAAGGTCAACGACTTGCGCGGTAACCCGATCGAAATTGCGGCGGCCATTGTCTGGCGGGTGGAGGATACCGCACGGGCCAGCTTTGACGTGGAAAACTTTGAATCGTACGTGCTGACCCAGGCCGAAGCTGCCGTGCGGCATTTGGCATCGAGCTACGCCTATGACAACATTGACGAAGTCGGCAGTGCCGCCCCAGCCGAAATAACGCTGCGTTCCGGAGCAGAGCATGTGGGCGCGGCCCTCAAGCAAGAGTTGCAGGAACGCTTTTCGCTGGCTGGTGTTGTGGTCGTGGATGCCAAACTCACCCACCTAGCTTATGCTCCTGAAATTGCTGGCGCCATGCTGCGCCGCCAACAGGCCCAAGCCATCATCGCTGCGCGCAGCCTGATAGTTCAGGGCGCCGTGGGCATGGTGGAACTGGCCTTGAAAGGCTTGATGGACCGCGGCCTGGTGGAGCTCGATGACGAGCGCAAGGCGGCCATGGTTACCAATCTGCTGGTGGTGCTGTGCTCAGACCACGATGCCCAACCCGTAGTGAATACAGGCACTTTGTACAACTAGGCCCAGTGGCCCACAGGCTATAGCCGATGGCAAGCCCTGACAAGAAGTCCTTTGCTCTGCGTATCGATCCAGCTTTGTGGGCCGAGATCGAGCGTCTGGCGGCGGCCGAATTGCGCAGTGCCAATGCCCAGGTGGAATATCTGTTGCGCGAAGCGGTGCGGGCGCGCGTCAAGCGAGCGCCCGAGGCCACACCATCCCAAAAACGATTCAAGCCATGAAGACTTAGCTGATCCCGCTGACCGAGGTTGGACCCGCAAATCAGCGAGTCTTGCTATTGCCAATTCCGATTGGCCCACCACAAAGATGCATAAGAATCAGATTGCCAGGCTGCAGTCACTGGTGAACTCGAACAACGTGCCCTTTGCTGCCGGTGGCGAAAGGGAGGACCAGTCATTCGCAGGCGCTGTCCGGAAGGCAAAAGCAGTCCTTCAGTTTGCGGATTGATTTTCCTTGACCTGGCGGGCTCCAGTGCGGGAAGCCGACATAGGGCTGCCAAAAATGCTAAGTAAATACCCGATGCTCACCCCCTTGGTGAATGAATCAACTCCTTAGTGTGGCCTAAGATGCTTACTTGATGCGACTTGAGATCGCCGAGACATGCAAAGAAGTTGGCAGGTAAGCTGGCAACCACTGGGGTATTTTGAGGAATGCACGAAAAATGAGTTCCAAGAAACTTGTCATCTTCACCGTCTTCGGATTGGCCTGCTGCTTTGCCTTCACCTATTTTGTTCGTGTCGTATTTGGTGCAGCCGGCCCGTATGCAGCGATGTTGTCCTATCCCCTTTATGCGTTAGTGTCATGGCCTCTGATCCAGCGATCAGTATTGGCGCTGATTGACAGTCTGCGTCATGCCGCGCTAAAGGACGTGCAAGGACGCTTCTACTCTTATCGAGGGATTCCCATCAAAGTCATCGACGACACCGATCATTGCCGATGGGTGCCAACTGCCGCAATCCGAAAGATTGCCGGCACATCAGTAACCGACACGGTGCTTGCCCGACTCTATCCATCAGGGTGGCAATTATTCGACAACAAGGGGCACCTGCGCGAAGACGCGCTGATGGCCTACCTCGCAACTGCCTCTGCAATGGAAGCGGTAAGGTTCAAGAACTGGGCACAAAAGAACATTGTTTACCCCGCTCAGATAAATCGTCATCGACTCGGTGTAAAAATTGATTTTTCCTGCGAAGAAGAACAATGAAAAGGAGTGCTCCGCCAATCACAGGAAAGGGGCGCATTGACTCAGCCGTGTTGCTACCAGTGCTGACCCGTTGCCTCACGAAATCTGCTACCCGTCGGATGGTCCGGCGGGAGCGGCACAACGTGATGAGGCAAATCAGCATGACAACATGCAAGGAGTTGATCGAAGCGCTGCGAGTGCGGTATCGCGGCCCAACCTACGGTGACAGAGTGAAGATTCTTGACGAGTTTGCGGCCTTAACCGGCTATCACCGCAAGCAAGCTATCCGTCTTTTGGGGGGTGACGGGATTGCCGGGAAGGCTACGCCGAAGCGCAACCGTTTGTATGACGAGGCAGACCCTACTCACGCCTTGCTGGCGTTGCCGCACAAACCGATTCACAGTCGAACTCCCTTCAACTTTTAAGGAGTTCAAAATGGAACGATCCTGCAATCAATCCAAGCGCGAGCCGTGGAACAAGGGCAAACTCGTTGGTCAAAAAGCACCCTTCAAGCTCAAGGATATCTGGGCCATCCGGGTGCGCCTGCAACTGGAGCACCGCACACGCGAGTTGGCTATGTTCGACCTGGGTCTGGACAGCAAACTGCGGGGCTGCGATCTGGTCAAACTGAAGGTGCGCGACATTTGCCACGGTGAGCATGTGGCAGCACGCGCGATCATCATGCAGCAAAAGACCTCGCGTCCAGTTCAGTTCGAAATTACCGAACCCACGCGCGATGCGGTCGCGGCCTGGATCAAGGCCGCCAGTCTTCACTCAGAGGACTTCCTGTTCCCAAGCCGGATTCATGAGTCACTTCATCTGGGAACGCGGCAGTACGCCCGCATCGTGGACAAGTGGGTCGCCGAAGTGGGACTGGATCCGGCGGCCTACGGCACGCATTCCATGCGGCGCACGAAGGCCTCGCTCATCTACAGGCGCACTAAAAACCTGCGCGCGGTGCAGTTGCTACTTGGACATTCAAAGTTGGAGTCGACTGTGCGCTACCTGGGAATTGAGGTCGACGATGCGCTGGATCTGGCGGAGCAAACGGAGGTCTAGATCCTGACCAGGTGCCAGCAACGGGTACGCCCGTCCACAACAACCTCATGCGATCACAGAGATGAGTTGTACCGCTCTACCCAGCCAAAGTTACCCCCACATCTGGTGGCTTAAGCTGTGGATAAAAGTTGGTATAACTCGCGAAGTGGGCGCCCAGACTGGATATCCCAGGGGTGCTTAAGAAAGCGGCGGCATTCACCCTTGGACGCAGGCGAAGTGATCTTCGTCAGAGTGGAAAGTCATAGCGCAGGAAGCCATTGAACTTTGCCACCTTGTCGTACAGGATGCGCGCCGTCGCATTGTGGTCTTGCGTGAGCCAGTACAAGCGATTGGCTGCGCGTGTGCGCGCGTGCTCCGCCACGCGCTGGATGAGCGCACGCGCAATTCCTTGTCCTCGCGCGGTGGGTGCCACGAAAAGGTCTTGCAGGTAACAGACCGTGGGGGACCAGGTGCTGGTGTGGAAAAGGTAATGGGTGAAGCCGACGCAATGATCGTCCGCCCTGTAGGCCAGCCCGAACACGCCGTCCTCGCGCAGCAGGCGACGCCATGCAGTTTCGAATTCCGAGTCAGCGGTTGGCGTTTGGTAGAAATCCTTGTAGCCGCGGGCCAGAATTTCCCAGTCGTTCCTGTCGTTGGCCACCAAGGGAGATATGCGGGTTGTCATGAGTTTGAATCGGTACAGGTGCCGAGAATCTTGAAGGGGGATGGTAACGCGACGGGCCGCAGGCTGCGCGGATAGACTCAGGGTTGTAAGATCCGACCCGCCGACAGCGGCCACTTGGCGGCTGACACAAGTCTCGGAACCGGCCATTCGAGGTGGCGATTTCTATTTCGGTAGTGCAACACATGGTCACACAGACCTGTTGGAGATCTTGTTTCGAGAGGGGGTGACAGAGTTCCTACTTCTTTGTATGCCCAGACGAATTCAAAGCAGCTTTACAGCTACTTTACAAACACTATACTCTTCCAATTCACATACATCAAGCATGCATGGATGGTGAAATTCATGAACGTTGGCACATCAAGTCGACCTGGAAAGAGATCAAGGAAAACTTGGGCCTACGCGTCTCGCGAATCTACACAGAGCCAGATGGCTTTCGCCCTCTTAACAACGATTGGTGGTAGCGAAAATGCATCCGTCCAACAGACCGACGGGGAATTCGCTCGTTATAACTTTTGGCTCTTAAAGGGCACAAAGCTCGATCCCACCTGTGACCGCAGCCAGGCAACCTGATTTTTAAGTCGACTTTGTGGTCGATCAATCGTGACAGCCAACTGGAGGACTCGCTGCAGAAGAGTCCGCCAGGTTAGCGAAAACGAGACGGCAATTCGATCGGCAGCTTTGGCACGGGGGGCTAAGGACCTATATGACCAGAATTCCAATGATCGATCCCGAAGCTGCAACCGGCAGGACGTCAGGCGTCGCAGAAACGCTCGTCGGTTCTATGCGAGGTCCTCATGAATACAAAGGTAATTACCTTCCGTGTCTTTGAACCAGGCCGCCTTCTCCGCTCCAAGAACGCAAACGTGATCCACCGTCTTGAACCCTGGAAAGTCATAGTTCTCGAATGTCACACCAGCACTCTTCAATTCAGTGATGCTTGCAGCAATGTCTGGGACCTGGAAGCTAATCGCCGTATGTTCGGCCTTCGTTCCCCCGGGTTTAGGGAAGAGAGCAAGTGTGCTTCCACCAACTTTATAGATGAACTTGCCGTCAGGGCGCAAGCCACTAGGGATCAGACCGAGGCATCGTTCGTAGAACGCTCTTGCCCGTTCCATGTCAGTGACGGGGAGCATTGTCGTAACCGAGGCGTTGGCTAGCATATGCAGTCCTTTCGCTCCATCTCCAGACGCTCATACAGGAGGCACCATGCCTCTGCTCAAGTCCTGGCACTTAGTATAGACTTCAAGGTGGTCGAGCACTAGTTCGAACTTGCAACTCAGCTTCTCCAGCAGGCTTCGTCCAATCGGGTAGACAACGGCCCGCCCCTTGCTGAACCCGCGAAGCCTGGCTGCTAAACTGCACGGTACCGTCGTAAATCATGTGGGGGCGAAAGTGGAACGATCCCTGATTGCACAACA
>SESD01000369.1_pt1 | contig 27921 bp, 23 predicted proteins | sample 3171411 | NCBI WGS metagenome assembly SESD01 (sample SAMN06051880, study PRJNA518727) | freshwater metagenome | biome: subpolar coniferous forest; feature: holomictic lake; material: water; isolation source: holomictic Lake 442, 16.5 m depth | place: Canada: near Kenora, Ontario | collected...
TTGAGCTTTGATGATTTTTTCCGGGTCGGGGATGGATTTTTTTAGATCATGAATCATTATTCTTGTCATATTTAAAATAGCTGCTTGATTGTCTGGCCTTTCTGCAATAGCTTCCGCGAATATATCAAAGGCTTCCTTAGTATCTCCTTTAGCAAACAAATTAACGCCATGATTATTCATATCGGCAAATTCCTTTCTTATGTTGTTAATCAGTTTTATTGCATGGTTTTTACAAATAATAGTGTCACAGAGCCTGACGATATCTTTGATAAAAAATTTGTCATCAATATTGGTTTTAATCAGATCGTTGATTATTTCATCACAAGCACTTTTATTTCCATTTATATAAAAATGCTTGGCCATATTAAGACGCAGCTCTTTGGGAAGCTTTTTGTTGAATTTCTTATTTAGGAAAGATGCCTTTTCATAAGCTTGTTGAGCCAGCTCTTTATCACCTTTTGTAAGATGAATTTCACTTTCTAATAGAGCTGATCTGAGTTTCGCTTCAGGATCATTGTGAAATTCTAGACTCAACTGATTTACGATTTTTTGCGCCTCGTCGGGAGCTTTCTCTTTCAAATAAACATTAGCCAGACCCGCATAATCTGCAGGCGATTTACGTATGGAGTTATTGCCCAGTTTAATAACGGCTTTATAGGCTTTTTTGGCAATTGCGTAATTTTCAGTTTTGTCAGCCAGTGTAGCCAGTTTTTTTTGTCTTGAGAAAGACATTGGCGAAAGTGTGACTGCTGAATTAAGTGAAAATAAAGCATGATCATCGTTACCCTGAGATTCGTATACTTTTACCAACCAATCGTAGGCATCCATCATGGCAGGATATTGCAAGATTAAATCCTTAAAGGTCTGAATAGCTTGTTCAACATCATCGAGAGAAAAAGCGACTATACCCAAGCCCAATCTAGCCCAGGGAAGCTCCCTTTCATAAAGGATATTCTCATAAATTTGCCCTGCCGATTTAAAGTCACCAATTTTAATGGTTAATTCTGCTTGTATTTTTAATAAGTGCAAGCGCATTTTATTGTCATCCGAATCAAGCAGTTGCTTGCAATTAGTCAAAGCCTGATACAAATTGCCGTTAGATATTTCATTTTCAATGTCGGCTAAATAATTTTTGCGGGCAATAGATCTTTCAAGACGGCTGGATAATTGTTCCCGGCTAATAGGTTTTATCAAATAGTCGTCAGGTTTATTATCAATGGCACTAAGCACTAATTCTTGACGATTTTCACCCGTGACCATGATGAAAATGGTGCTTAACGGCAACAATTTAAGGTACTTGGCATCATCCAGCACTTGCTGACCCGTTTTGTCGCCGAGCAAATTGTAATCACAGAGTACAACATCAAAGTTGTCAATTTTCATCGCAGTTATTGCATTAACCCCGGTTTCTGCGGCAACAATGAATCGAGCACCCAATGAACCAAGTATATGAATTAGGGTTTCACGCATACTTGGGTTATCTTCGATAATCAATATTTTTTTGGATTTAAGATTTATTGTCATATAAGGTTTACTTAAACTTGTATCTTATCGATCCGGTTTGCACTTGAAAAAAAACAAAGAGCCCCCACATTTGCGTTAACCTCATAATTAATCAGGATTAATAAAGATGACTGTTGAAGCAAAAAAAGAAGTTCTAGGTTTTGAAACTGAAGTTAAACATCTATTGCATTTAATGATTCATTCATTATATAGCAACAAGGAGATATTCTTGCGGGAATTGATTTCTAATGCCTCCGATGCTGCCGATAAATTGCGCTTTGAGGCATTATCAAATGACAGTTTATATGAAGGTGATAGTGTATTAAAAATACGTCTGGAATATGATAAAGACCAAAAGACCATTACCATTATCGATAACGGCATCGGTATGACCCGTGCGGAAGTTCAGGAGCACATTGGTACTATCGCAAAATCAGGAACCAAACAGTTTTTTCAAGCCTTAACAGGTGATCAGGCTAAAGACAGCGAACTCATCGGCCAATTTGGCGTTGGGTTTTATTCAGCATTTATTGTTGCAGATAAAGTCACTTTAATCACTCGCAAAGCTGGCTCAGATGTTAACCAAGGTGTGCGCTGGGAGTCTGCAGGTGAAGGCGATTACACCCTCGAATCTGTAGAAAAAGCACAACGCGGCACACAAATTATCCTGCATTTGAAAGAAGCTGAAAGCGATTTCCTCGACGGTTACCGTATTCGCTCTATCGTCAGAAAGTTTTCCGATCATATTTCTTTACCAATTGTCATGAACAAAGAAATCATGCCGTCCATGGACACTGAAGAAAGCGAAGAAGGTGAAGAGAAAAAACCGGTAGAAATCGTTGAAGAAACTGTCAACTCGGCTTCGGCTTTATGGACTAAATCCCGTCAGGAAATTACCGAAGAGGCTTATAACGAATTTTACAAGCACGTCGGTCATGACTATCAAGATCCGTTAACTCACATACACAGTAAAGTTGAGGGTTCTAATGAATATACCTTGTTACTTTACGTTCCGACCCATGCGCCTTTCGACATGTGGGACAGAGATACCAAGCACGGCGTAAAGCTTTATATACGCAAAGTCTTTATTACCGATGATGCTGAACAGTTGATGCCGCGTTATTTACGTTTTATTCGAGGGATAATTGACGCTAATTCCCTGCCATTGAACGTATCGCGCGAAATCCTGCAACAAAGCAAACAAATCAGCGCCATTAAATCGGGTGCGGTTAAAAAAGTGCTGGGTATGCTGGAAGACTTGGCCAACACTGAACCAGAAAAATATGAGAAATTCTGGTCTCAATTTGGTGCCGTTATCAAAGAAGGTCCGATTGAGGATCATGCCAATAAAGAGCGTGTCGCCAAATTGCTACGTTTTGCTACAACGCATACTGATGTCGACAAGCAGGATATCTCTCTTGAAAGCTATGTCAACCGGATGAAAGAAGGTCAGGACAAGATTTATTATGTCACCGCAGACAGTTTTGCAGCCGCAAAAAACAGCCCGCACTTGGAAATCTTCCGTAAAAAAGGTATAGAAGTTATCTTATTATCAGATCGTATTGATGAGTGGCTGGTATCTAATCTAGATGAGTTCGACGGAAAGCACTTACAGTCGGTTGCCAAGGGTGATCTGGATTTAGGTGTTTTGGATTCCGAAGAAGATAAAGAAGCTCAGGAAGAAGTGAACAAGGATTTTGAAGCAATCCTGAAACAGATCAAAGACGTACTGGCCGATAAAGTCAGCGAAGTCCGTTTAAGTCATCGTTTAACCGAATCACCAGCTTGTTTGGTTGCCGATGTTTATGGCATGAGCCTGAATATGGAAAGAATCATGAAGGATGCTGGTCAAGGTATGGGCATGGGAATGGGTAAAAAACCTATCTTTGAACTTAACCCAACGCATCCCTTAGTGGTTCGTATGAAAGAAGAGCAGGATGATAAGCGTTTTGCTGACTTGACTCATATCCTGTTTGATCAGGCCATTCTAAGTGAAGGTGGGCATTTGGATGATCCTGCCGCTTTTGTTCATAAATTAAACGGTTTATTGGAAGGCTTGCTGCGCTAAATATTTTTAGCCTCAAAATATAAAAAAGGCCGGATCTTCTCCGGCCTTTTTTTATGCAAAATATCTTCAACATCAGAGCTGTAACTATTGGTCTAAATTCTGTTTAATATTGGGATCTCGATCACCTACCCGTTCTTATCCGAAAGTTTATATGCTGTTAATCGATAATGGTGCATATTGATGGATCTTTTTAAACGTTGTGGTGATTTTGCCCCATAAAAAATCCAATCTTTTATCAAAACCTTAACATACTTATATGCGTGTTAGTGCGAAAGTCAATGCCGACACTCGGTAAGTCATTCTTTAAGTGTCAGGACCAGGTTAACTAATAACCTCGGCATTAGCAGGTGAAATAAATAGTGCAGAGATAACTTTGCTTAAAGCTATGATATCTCTTTTTAGGAAAATCACAGGTTGTCAATCATTACGCAATTAGCGTTTCTTCTATGGTTTTAAATAATGCCAGTCTCTGTGTAAGTCCCGCAGTGCCACCATTTATTTTTTTTGTGATGGTTGTGAAATCTTCAAGATCTTTATCATCCGTCATATCATCAGCAAGCGCATTTAAACCATGTCCTTGCCAAAAGTAAGCAGCTCCCATAGCGGCCAAATCAGGTGTAAGTATTAGATCAGGATTATTGACTAAATCTACACCCAACATTTTACCTATATCGGCATAATTACTTTTGCCGGTAATTTGGATGATGCCTCGGCCACGATAGCGATACCCATCGCCAGAATTAATATCGCCATTACCTATCCGATTTGCATAAACAAAATTAGCCAGTTTTTCTTCATCATTGACATAGGGGATAGCACTCTGTTCGGTTGGAAAACGTTTTGGCCATATTTTTGTCAAGCGCACCGCTGTTTTATAGGTCAGGTTTTCGATGAGAATGTTGTATTGCCCTGATTCATAGCCGGTCTGTGCCAGAAAACTGGCTATTCGGGCGGGTGTGTCAATTCCAAATTTACACATGGCAGGATTTAAGGCATTTGCCCATTTATCAGGTTCTTTACATAGAGGGAGTGCTGTTCTGAGGGAAGCTGCTGTAATCATTAACGTCTCCTAATTGATGATGAGTTTGCCTATTGATGAGTCAATAGGATAGAGGAATTATAGTAAACCGTTATTCGCTGGCAGGCTAGAATGTGACTACTATTCACTTAATTTAAAGTGACTGGGTGGATCATGCAGCTCACTAATCTACCCAATTGCCTTTATTAAAGTTTGAATACGTCGGTATCAATCCACTCATTTTTCAATAACGTCCACCAATCAGTAGCCATGCCTTTGAGCACATAATCATAGGGTAGCCAGCCATAACCGGTATTTCCCCATGCAGACCCCCAGGAATTCCTGATCAACAAGGCGCCTGTGGTTTCTATCGCCCCTACAGCAGTATTTTTAATCTTCATATTATCATCGTAGCCTACTGCCATGATGGCATGACCACCAACTATTTTTTCTCCGGTAGTTGGATAGGGTATTCTTCCGGTCGTTGCCGCCTGTGTATAAGAACTGTAAACAGTAAAGCCGAACATGGAAGGCAGACCCGCTGAAAGATTAGTTTTGATCTGGCTTAATAACGCTGCTGGTTTGGTTCCTTGAGGATCTAACCGGTAATAGCTAATTGCCTGATAGTTTTGAGCGAAGGCATAACAAAAAGCAGTGGGCTCTATGTCATAATTTGCCTCAATATAAGGCCAATATTCTTCTGGCGGCACGCCAAACAGGACTAAAGCGCCCATGGTTGAGCGTAGAAAGGCACCTGTGTCACCTGTCCAGCGCAACAGGTTGCGCGTAACTTTATAAACAAACAGTTTTGAACCTTCACTATGTCTTCCAAATGCCCGTCGCTCATAATATTCAACCATTCCAACACAGGCATTTGCCGTACAAGACCCCAGTGCTCCCTGATTTTCTATGGGCGAACACCAGGCCCTTAAATCAACAGTGGGCGATAGTTTAGTGGTTGTTGGTTTTGCGACGCCTGCTTTTGTTAGCATGGTCTTTATGGAATGTTTCTGTCCCAGTCGTTTAAGACTTGCACCGACTTCATTGTGTTCGGCGGTGTAGTCTCGAAAATCCGGATAGTCCGGTAGCCAGCCCATTCCCAATGTATTTATATTCTCATTCATAATAATGACCTCGATTCTGTATGATTTAGTTTTTTTGCTACTTTTTTAGCCCCGCTCTAAACAATTTAGTGCCTTATGCCAGACACTTTGATGCCTATGAAAAAAAGTAATATGATTGTTTAGCAGTTATAAAAAATATGCCCCCAGTTGGAATTTACAATCAGATTATAATTATGATTAGTAACGGTAATTGTCCAGTGTGTGTCGCTGAGCAAATCAAGCCATTGGCCATTTTCAGGAAAGGTCAGATCCAGCCATTGATCGTTACCGGAAAAATTTAAAACAACTACCGCATGTCGAAGCTTGTTCTGACTATCTACATAATAGCGGCGATATACCATTAACTGTCGCTCGGTGTCGATACCAACACCCACAGGATTGAAACGCGTTTGCCATTCGTCCCAACGCTCTGGATAAAAGCCATCGGCACGTAACACCTCATAATCATGGCGTAGTTTAATGAGTTTGGTATACACAGAGCCCAAGGCTGCTCCGAATTTGTCGTTCGGATAATCCCAATGCAAAGCTCTGGGCTGAACGCGTCGACTGCTACCTTTGTCATCTTCCGGTATCCAATAATCTTCAGCGAACTCCTGGCCGTTTTTGATCAGTATTGCACCCGGCGCGGTTAGCATCGCTATAACATAAGGTTGTGTTGCATACCATTCTAGGGCTCCGGCATTATTCTTTGCTCCTGCTTGCCAAGCCACATCGGAGTGATCGTGGTTGCTGAGGTAAAGGGTTGGCGCTTTACCTGTTCCTTGTAGATAGTAGTTATTGTTTAGCGCATTTAGTAAGCCGGGCTTGATTTTCTTGTCCCACAAGTCGCCAAAGCACTGACCGTAAAGGGCATTATCCCAATAGCTGTTGGCATGAGTAGTTTTGGTTACGTCCACGGCGTCCATTTGCAGATGTTCTAAGGTCAGCGAAAAATGATGTTCGTTGTTTTGGTGCATCAGATTATCGATATCTTCTAGAAGCTTGGGTAAGCCTTTGTTATCGCCCTGGTTATAGAAGTTGACTGTGTTATCAAAACGGATGCCGTCTATATTAAACTGTTCTATCCAGTAGCGGCATACGTCGAAAATCAATTCCTGGGTACAGGTATTGTGAAAGTCCAGATCTTGCAGACCGGAAAATTCGCCATAAAACTGGCCGGTATAAGGACAGTCCAGATCGTAAGTTTGATAGAAAGCTTTATACGGAAAGCCTGTGTATACATGGTTGAAAACGCCATCCATGATGACATGAATGCCGCGAATATGGCATTCGTTTATCAGTTTCTTCAGCCAGGACAGCTTTTCTTCCGGGTGATTAAGATCGTTGGTATAACGGTAATCGACAGAATAATACAAGGATGGTGTGTAGCCCCAGTTAAATTTATCATCGTTCCATGCTGTCCACGGCATGAAAAGTATTGCATTGAAACCGCAGTTCTTCAGATAATCCAGTTTATCGCACACGGCATCTAGCGGTGCACGTGCTTCGCGAAACTCCGAGGTGAAATCGTCTATCATTAGTTCATAGATTATCAAGTCGCTAATTGGTTTACGTCCACCTTTCAGCGGTGAAATCAGGTTGTCACCCGGTTGACTGCCACCGATAACGAAAGCCGCATCCATATTATTTTCGCCGCCGTAACGGGTGCAGGGATCACTGACCCAGCGAGGTGGTTCTGCGACATCGTTAAACGTCACGTAGTATTTATATTGATAAAAACCTTGTGGAAGGTCTGTAGGGGTTAGCCATTCCCAGATTTCTCCCTCGTCATGTGTCGACTTGGTCATTGCAGGGGCTATACTGTGATTCCAATCTTGCGCTTGACCTATAGCCTTTTGAAAGCTACCACACACTTGTATGGACTTAATGTTGTGTTGTAAACCGGTGCTTTCTTTCGGGAAAAACACTCTAAATTGGGCTTTACCCGATTTTTCATCACCACTGACTTGCCAGGAACCTAATTTTTCATTCGAATATTGCATTAAGTTACTCCTTAATTAATGTCGGAAATATTGTTACTCGAACACGGTTATTGTTAGTTTTAAAGATTGTTAAAGTTCTAATTTATTAAAATAAATTTCAAGTTTGTAGATCGTATCTGAAAGGTGAAATATGGATTGGAAATCATGGGAAAATTAATTAATTTCCATTTATGAGGTAAACAATCAAATAAAACTTGTCATCATGCATTTTTATGTGGAAATATCGGTCACGATATATTTACATAATTTACAAGCTCTTTCTCCTTCTTGACTAAACCATCTACATGCACGTCTTATTGCACAAGCAGTCAGTTTTGTTGCCTGGTTAATGCTTGAAGTTTTGAGAGCGGAGGCTATTGAGCATTTTTCATTTTCCCATTGCGCACAACTGCTATCACTACATTTCATGGAGAAGCGAAAGTGTTTTTCAGGATTATCAAGTTCATTGAAAATCTTTGCCAATCCTTCGGTTATACGAATTGGCTTTTCAGTGTAATGGACTTCGGCCTTTTCATCCAGGATACCAAAAAGAAATGACTCTTGGGTTAGTGGGGCGCTGGGGCATAATAAATCATCATTTTTCATGTTCGAATCCTAAAGCCATTGGTAGAACCTCACTCATTTAACACGAGCGAGGTCATTACCTTAGATTTTTGAAGAAACTAGGGTTGCTCGGCTATTGTGTTTTTGATGAGTTGAGGAATTGATTCATCTAAAGTAGCAAAACCTCTTTCACGTAAAGTATCTAAATCAAGTGCAAGTAGTCCTATCCATTCCCATTTTTTATCGATGGGGCTATGAAATATATCTGATAGCCTTCCGGCGACGACCAGACTGGCAGGTTTACGAAGAGACGCGTATTCAGCGAGAACAGCTTCGCTTATTTTCATGGCAACTCTATCGGAAGCATCAGCTTTCAGATTAAGTTTGGAAATATCAACTAATGAGGATGCTTCAATTCCACGGGGCAGATCACATTCATTCATTCCAATTCTCCTAAAGTTTTATTAATAAAAGGGATTTAAACTTAATACATCTGCTATCCCTAAAGCAGATATTACAATTTAAGCTACCCACTTTAGACGTGGAAGTTAGCTTTATTTAAGCAGGTCAAGAGGTATTGCCAGTAAAATTATCCCGATCTAAATGAGTAACCTGTTATTGCAAATAATTGATTTTTTTGAAGTTCAGTCTGTCGTGTATATTTTTCCCAGGAAATCCTACTAACTCGGTTCCGTGTTAGATGCTTGCTAAGATTACATCGTAACTTAAGTAGGCTCCATCCCCCTTTCGTACCAGTACTTAAGTACTGTATTCAACCAATCCAGCTCTTCACTACTACAATTACAGGTATATTTTCATTTCTTAGCTTTCGAATATATGAATGTCCTTATTATCGACGACCATTTTTGTGCCCGCGAGGGCGTTGCCTGCTTGCTAAAACAACTATTTTCCGGATTGCAGGTTTTCGAGGCGGAATGCTTTGATGAAGGTTTAGAAATCGCCTGGGCCCAGCCATTAAATTTAGTATTGCTGGATATCCAGTTACCCGGAAAGAATGGGATTAAGGGCTTGGAAGAGTTACGCGAGGCTTTTCCAAATTTATGTGTGGTGATGTTTTCCGGGCTTGACGACAGAAATTTGGTCTTCGAATCTTTACGACTGGGGGCAATGGGTTTTATTGCCAAAACCTTATCGCGATCCGAATTTGTCGAGGCGTTAAGAGATGTATTGTCCGGGCGAGTTTATTTGCCGGCTTCTTTCATGTGGCCACAGTTGGATAGAAGCTCTTTCTGTGTAGAAATAAGACCGGTGTCCGATCCCGCAGATTTGGGTTTGACACGCAGAGAGTTCGAAGTTTTGGGTTTGGTGGTACAAGGTAAATGCAACAAGGAAATTGCCCGCAAGCTAAGGATAGAAGAGCAGACGGTTAAAAATCATATAAGGCCCATTTTTTTGAAGTTTGGCGTAGCACGCAGGACTGAACTTTTGATTAAGGTTTTTGAAAAAGGCGTTGTGTTTGGCCGACCTGAGGTAGGTAATTAAATAGCGGCGCCAGTTGCAATTGCTTCGAGTTAGATGGGCTGATCTGTTTTCAAAATCGGCAGGCACAGCTGGAAGTCGCTGCCCCGATTGAGTCTTGAGTGGACTTGCAGACTATGCTTGGGCAAGTATTCTACCGCTTTTATTGAATAAGCCAGGCCAATACCCAGACCGTCGGTATCTCTTATTAGTGGATTATGGCAGCGGAAAAATTCTTTAAATATGGCCGTATGATGTTCCTTGTCAATACCGATGCCGCTATCGCGGACATGTACTTTAAGTTGGTCGTCACTGGCTTTAACCACCGCGACGATTACCCAACCGGTTAGAGTAAATTTGATGGCATTGTCGATCAGATTACCTAGGATTTGATTTAGAATCTCGGGATTACTGTATATGTTGTAGGGAGGCCGTGTGCGTTGCTGGATGATAAGTTTTAAGCCTCGTTTAGTGGCCTTTTGAGAAAATTGGTTCTCCAGTCTGCATAGCAAGAGATTGATATTTACCAGCGTAAGTTGAGTTGTTTGTTGATCGGTATCCAGGTTGGTGATGTCGATAATACGGTTAAATGTGTAATTAAGATTATCAATGGCCAGTCCCAGTTTACCGGTCATCTGTTGGAATAATTGGTCTTGTTGGTTTTTTTTGTCTATGAAGGCAGCATCAAGCACTGAGGCATAACAACTTAAGGCATTTAACGGTTGCCTGAGGTTATGGCTTAGTTGTCTTAAGTATGATTTTTTTTCTGTCATTGATTGTTCTGCTTTGCGACGCTCCTGAAATAGCTGTCGTGCATGAACCTCAAGTTGGTAGCGATTGCAGAAACCGAAAATATTGAGGGCCAGGAGCATTGTCATTGATGGTATTAATGCCGTGTTTTCAATGCCAACTAGGTGGCCGCTTATGGGTATCGCTATCATTGTAAGTAAACCCAAAGTTAATGTCGCTGAAAATGACATTAACAGTTGCCCGTAAGTTAAGAAATAAACGGGCAATAGTCCTATCCAGATTTGATTATAGAAAACGGGGCTTTTATTCAGTAATAAAAGCCAGATAAGGCTTACAAGCCAAATTATTGCGGGTAGTTTGGAAAAATGATTGATTTTAGTTTTTCGTAGAAACTTAAGAAATAAAATGATGATTATTGGGGCTATTAAATAGTAGGTAATGCCTTCAATATTTAAGAAATCGTTGGTAAAAATTGCCAAAGTAATGATTGCCATAAAATAGATTGCGCCAATTATTATTGGGGCTTTCGAGGTTTTAATGGGTTCTGTTTGAAGCTGTTGCCAGAACTGGTGTTCATTTTCCGTATCGAAACATGGTAAGGAAAACCATTCACTCACGTTTTGTTCGAACCTGGATAAAATACGAAAAATCATGCTACTTAACGTAGCAATAAAAGATCTATTGGTTTGAGTAAACATCATTTTGCTCGCTTACGGGGAAAACTAAACGTTTGGTTGCTAACCAGTCTGTTTTATTTACTGTGTGGGAGAAGTTTTATGTTTTTAACTCGCTGCATTTTCGTCTTTATTTATAGGCGTGTCCAGTCAGAAGAATGTGATTCGGATTTAGTGAGCTTTTATCTAACACGACAAATAGGTAGCCAGTCATGTAATGCTTACTGTTGTAAGCCCATCAAGATAATGCGTGTATGGTAATGAAAACTCTAGAAACGTTGAAGTTTTTGGGCTATTCATTCAAGTAATTTCATAATAAATAGTTCTAATCCATTTTTTAGTAAAGGTGAGCTCTTGGCAACTAAAATTTAGCCAGTAAATATTCCGTATAATATATTTACAATTGTTTAAGGCTGAAATAACTGGCCAAATGTTACTTTGAACCGTTTATAAAATTCAGAAAATAGTATGGTTTTAATTCTCTACATGTACTTTGATTTAAAAAGTCTGGATAATCCCCAGCCTTGCAATGTACTCAAAAGACTTATGAAATTTAAATTAATCAAGACGGATGGTCACGCGCGACGTGGTCAGTTGACGTTTGCCAGAGGTGTAGTTCAAACACCGATATTTATGCCGGTTGGCACGTATGGGACCGTTAAGGCTCTGACACCCGATGAGTTGACAGGTATTGGCGCTCAAATCATTTTGGGCAATACCTTTCATTTAATGTTGCGTCCCGGAACTGAAGTAATAAAGGCGCATGGCGATTTACATGATTTTATGCATTGGGACAAGCCGATCCTTACCGATTCAGGCGGCTTTCAGGTCTTCAGTCTGGGCGCGCTGAGGAAAATTACCGAACAAGGCGTAACGTTCAAATCACCTATCAATGGCAGTTCCATTTTTATGGGGCCGGAAGAATCTATGCAGGTTCAGCGTGATTTAGGTTCGGACATCGTGATGATTTTTGATGAGTGTACGCCATATCCGGCTACAGTTCATGAAGCCGCCGATTCAATGCGCCTATCGTTGCGTTGGGCGGCGCGCAGCAAAGCGGCTCATGAGGGAAATCCCTCCGCGTTATTTGGCATCGTGCAGGGTGGCATGTATGAACATCTGCGCCAGGAATCAATAGACGGCTTGGTGAATATTGGTTTTGACGGCTACGCTATCGGCGGTTTATCGGTTGGCGAACCCAAAGATGAAATGATGGCGACGTTGGATGTAGTACACAGCAAAATGCCGGTTGATAAACCACGATATTTAATGGGTGTGGGTACGCCGGAAGATTTGGTGGAGGGAGTCAGACGTGGCATAGATATGTTTGATTGCGTTATGCCGACGCGCAACGCTCGAAACGGTCATCTCTTTACTACTTTTGGCGTGGTAAAAATCAGGAACAGTCAGTACGAATTCGATACCGGTCCCTTAGACGAGGCTTGCGGCTGTTATACCTGTCAAAATTATTCAAGAGCTTATTTGCGGCATCTGGACAAATGCCAGGAAATGCTGGGCTCAAGACTAAACACCATTCATAACCTATATTACTATCTGAGTTTGATGCAAGGCATCCGCGATGCTATCGAAAATAGTAAATTTGACATTTTCGTTCGGCAATTTTATCAACAACGAGGTAAAGCCGTGCCAACTGTGGCATAATGACGGGATTTTTTTTAATTACAATAAATTTCGAGGATAACCATGAGTTTTTTTATTTCTGAGGCTGCCGCCGCAGCTGCACCCGCCGCACAATCACCTGGTATTGAGGGAATGTTGTTTCCTTTGGGCATTTTGGTGTTCTTTTACTTTTTGTTTTTACGTCCGCAATCCAAGCGCACCAAAGAAAAGAAAGAAATGATTGCCGCAATGACTAAAGGCGCAGAAGTGGTCACTTCGGGTGGTATCTTGGGCAAAATAATTGATCTAGATGACAATTTCGTCAAAATAGAAATCTGCGATAATACTTTTATTCAGGTACAGCGTCATAGTATTGAAAGCATGATGCCGAAGGGAACTTATAAAGCCATAACCAAAAAACCGGTTAGAGCTTAATGCCTTTGCTTATACAGCGGGCTATCAAGACAACCCCATTGTATACCTGATTTATTTTGATGGGTTTCGGCTGAAGCCTCTATCCATCTTGCTACTGCGACATTGTTGAATTGTTGGAATAACACATGCAAAATCATTTCCCACTTTGGAAAAATCTTTTGGTCCTGATTGTTTTTGCAGTCGGGATTATTTATGCCTTACCTAATTTATATGGCGATGACCCGTCTGTACAAGTCTCATCAACCGGCCCTGCAAAACTGGTTCAAGATCAGGCTAACAAAATCGAGGCTGAATTCAAGACAGGTGGCTTTACAGTAAAGAACTTTGAATTTAAGGGTGGTCAGATTTTAGCGCGGTTTAATAGTGCTGATGACCAGCTTAAAGCGGCAGATTTCCTTCGGGATAAAATGGGCGATGGCTATAATGTTGCGCTGAATTTGGCTCCCACAACACCTGCCTGGTTAAGGTCTTTGGGTGCTGAAGCAATGTATCTCGGTCTCGATTTACGTGGCGGGGTACATTTTCTCTTGGAAGTGGATATGGATGCCGCCGTTAAACAAGCTGAAGAACGTTATAACGACGATGTGCGACTGGCTTTACGTAACGAAAAAATACGCTATCAATCAGTCACTAAAGACAGCGGTTTCATTAAAGTCAAATTGAATTCGGCTGATGACAAACAAGCGCTATTGACCTTGTTGGGTAAAGATTTCCGTACTTTGGACATCACTGAGCCTAACGAGCAGGATCAAGTTTGGTTAAAACTTTCTGAAAAAGAAGAAAAAGAAATCAAGAAGTTTGCTGTTGCCCAAAACATGACTACATTGCGTAACCGAGTCAATGAACTTGGAGTTGCAGAACCTGTGATTCAGCAACAAGGTCAAAATCGTATCGTCATCCAATTGCCTGGTGTACAGGATACGACTCGCGCCAAGGAAATCTTGGGGACTACAGCGACGCTTGAATATCGTCTTGTTGATGCTGAGCATGATGTACAGCAGGCAGTCGCCGGACATGTTCCCGTTGGCAGCCGTTTATATAAGGATCGTAGCGGTAGCCCCATTCTGTTGGATCGTCGGGTTATTGTAACGGGCGATCAGATTGTTGACGCTTCTTCGGGCGTTGATCAAGATGGAAGACCTTCAGTGAATATCTCCCTGAATGGTGTAGGTGCGGCAAAAATGGGTAAGTTAACCCAGGCTAATGTCGGTAAGCCTATGGCTGTAGTATTCATTGAATATAAAGTAGAAACCAAGCTGGTTAATGGGCAAAAAGTTCATCATAAAGAGAAAGTTGAAAAGGTTATTAATGTCGCGACTATTCAGGGAGTTTTCAGTCATCGTTTTCAAACGACCGGATTGGACAGTCCTCAGGAAGCCAGAACATTATCACTTTTGTTAAGAGCAGGTGCGCTTGCAGCACCCGTTGAAATTGTCGAAGAGCGTACCGTAGGACCAAGTTTGGGTCAGGACAATATAGACAAGGGCATTTTGTCTTTTGTGGTCGGTTTCGCTTTGGTTGTCTTGTTTATGGCAGTTTATTACAAGTTGTTCGGCATGATTGCCAACTTTGCGTTAGCGTTTAACGTGGTGATTGTTGTAGCAATTTTGTCGATGTTGCAGGCCACCTTAACTTTGCCGGGTATTGCCGGGATTATCCTTACCGTGGGCATGTCGGTTGACGCCAACGTATTGATTTTCGAGCGGATTAAAGAAGAACTCAGGAACGGAAATACGCCGCAATCTGCAATCTTTATCGGATACGACAAAGCCTTTGGTACCATTCTGGATTCACATTTCACTAACCTTGTAGTAGCGGTAGTGCTATTTGCTTTCGGCACAGGGTCTGTTAAAGGTTTTGCTGTGACACTGATTATCGGAATTTTATCTTCCATGTTTACAGCCATTACCGGTACACGAATGGTTATTAACTGGAGTTACGGTAATCGTAGGGTTGAGAAATTGTCCATTTAGATTTTTTAGGCCAATAACTTTCCATCAGGAACCTGACACCAGGAAATCATTCAGTCCACGAAAGACACGAAAAATTAATTCTTCGTGTCTCCGTTGTGGATAAAAGGCTTAGATTCTTCAGGTAGATTTATTATCAAGAATCACCATTTACATAGAAGGTTACAATGAAGACAACAAATATAAATTTTATAGGTAATCGAAACATAGCACTGATATTTTCCGGTGTATTAATGATTATCTCCATGGGATCATTGGCGGTACGCGGCTTGCAGATGGGCATCGATTTTACCGGTGGCACGTTAATTGAAGTGGGCTATCAAAAAGCCGCTGATTTAACCGTTCTACGCAATACCTTGGACACCGAAGGCTTTAATGATGCGACGGTACAGAACTTTGGTACCACAAGAGATGTTTTAATTCGCCTGAAGCCACAGGATGGAGTCAGTAATGTCGAATTAAGCGCAAAGGTTCTTGAAGCGATCAATAAAAACACAGCAGAACCTGCTAGTGTCCGTCGGGTTGAGTTTGTCGGTCCTCAAGTCGGTGACGACTTGGCGGAAGATGGCTTTTTGGCCTTATTGTATTCAACGATCGGTATTCTGATTTATATCGCCTGGCGTTTTGAGTGGAAGTTTTCTGCCGGAGCGGTACTTGCGACTTTTCATGATGTTATCGTAACCTTGGGTTTATTCTCCGTTTTAGGTTTAGAGTTTGATTTGACGGTTTTAGCCGCGGTTCTTGCGTTGATTGGTTACTCCTTAAACGATACCATTGTGGTTTATGACCGGATTCGTGAAAATTTTCGGTTGTTAAGAAATAAATCTACCGAAGAAATCATGAATATTTCAGTCAACGTCACCTTAAGTCGTACCATTATGACTTCGTTGACAGTGATTTTAGTGCTGGTTTCCTTGTTCTTTTTAGGGGGCGAAGTGATTCATAACTTTGCGATTGTACTTTTATTCGGCGTATTTTTTGGTACTTATTCTTCTATATTTATCGCCAGTCCGATGGCTTTAATTCTGGGAATTAGTCCTGATGATTTGATGATTCCTGTAAAGGAAGGCGCAGAACTGGATGGCAGACCTTAGATAAGAAATGTGTAGTTCAGGGCGAGTAGTATATCTGAAAGGTATTTTCAAAATAAAGACACTGATCGGTTATAATCCGCGACTTAATAATTTATTCATAATTTTGGAGTTTTACAAAAATGACGATAGAACGCACTTTCTCAATCATTAAACCTGATGCAGTTGCAAAAAATGTAATCGGTGAAATTTACAGTCGTTTTGAAAAAAATGATTTGAAAATTGTAGCGGCAAAAATGCTGCATTTGACTCGTGAGCAAGCCGAAGGCTTTTATGCTGAACATAGCGAACGCGGTTTCTTTGCTGATTTGGTGTCCTTTATGATTTCTGGTCCTGTAATTATGCAGGTCTTGGAAGGTGAAAACGCAGTTCTTAAGCATCGCGAAATTATGGGTGCTACCAATCCTAAAGAAGCAGCTGCAGGCACTATCCGTGCTGATTTCGCAGCCAGCATTGATGAAAATGCCGTCCACGGTTCAGATGCAGTCGAAACGGCTCAAAGGGAAATTGCTTTCTTTTTCTCAGCTAATGAAATTTGTGCTAGAACCCGCTAAAACCAAAACCATCAATTTGCTCGATTTCGACAGAAAAGGTCTTGCGGCCTTTTTTGTCGCTTTAGGCGAAAAGCCGTTTCGGGCTACCCAGTTGCTTAAATGGATCTATCAAGAAGGCGTCGAAGACTTCAATTTGATGACCGACATGAGCAAGACTTTGCGTGCTTATTTAACTGAAAACTGCACCATAGAAACCCCTGAAATTGTATTTGAACAAATCGCAAGTGATGGCACCCGTAAATGGGTGGTGCAAACCAGTTGCGGAAACCGGATAGAAACCGTGTTCATACCTGAAGCAGGGCGTGGCACTTTATGCGTCTCTTCACAAATCGGCTGCGCCCTTGCCTGCACATTTTGCTCCACTGCCCAGCAAGGCTTTAATCGCAACTTGACCACTTCTGAAATCATCGGCCAGGTCATTGTCGCGCAACAACGCTTAGGCGAAGAAAAAAAAATTACCAATGTCGTTATGATGGGCATGGGCGAACCTTTGTTAAATTTCGACAATGCAGTCGCCGCCATGAATCTGATGATGGATGATTTCACTTTTGGCTTGTCCAAACGCAGAGTGACAGTCAGCACCTCGGGCGTAGTACCCGCCATGTACCGGTTGACACAAGTCTGCGATGTCAGTCTTGCCGTGTCTCTTCATGCCGTGACTGACGAATTGAGGGATGAACTTGTTCCCATTAATAAAAAATATCCATTAAAGGAATTAATGGAAGCGTGCCGGGATAATGCAAATATAGCCCAACGGCGCACGGTTACGTTTGAATATGTAATGCTGGATGGCATTAATGACTCGATGCAGGATGCGCGGGGACTTATTAAATTATTAAAAACGGTACCGTCAAAAATCAATTTGATACCATTTAATCCTTTTCCTAACTCCTCTTACCGGTGTTCCAGCAAAGAAACCATCAACCGTTTTAAAACCGTTTTAAATGATGCGGGAATAGTTACGACGATTAGAAAAACGCGTGGAGAAGATATTGATGCCGCCTGCGGTCAGTTGGTGGGGCAAGTTAAGGACAAAAGCCGCAGACATCTGAAAATTCAAGCGGCGAGTTTGCAAAGTGCAACTTGAGACGGCAATAAAATTCAGGTGTTTAACTCTGAGCCTAGTTTTTGCGACTTTGGTTGCCTGCGGATCATCGAGCGTTACTAAAAGTGACGATCCGGGCGATATACATCTTCAGTTGGGTGTGCGCTATTTAAGCATGAACAAACTGGAACTGGCCAAGGAAAATTTGTTGCTGTCATTGAATAATAATTCAAGTAATGCCCAGGCACATAATGCCTTGGCTTTTTTATATGAAAAATTAAATCAGAATGATTTGGCCAAACAGCATTATGAGACTGCTATCGACTTGGCGCCAGAAGATTTAGGCGTGCAAAATAACCTTGGCCGGTTTCTTTGTGATCAAGGTCAATTGGAAACAGGCATGACTTTATTGGCCAAGGCCAGTTCAAACCCGCTAAATGACAGACAATGGATGGCTTTAACCAATGCAGGACGCTGCCAGATCAGTCTTGGGCAAAAACCACTGGCTGAAAATTATTTTAAACAGGCGTTGCAACTTGATAACACCTATGCGCCGGCTTTATCGGAAATGCAAAAAATCGCTTATCAAAATGGTGATTTCTGGGCGGCAAAAGGTTATTTGCAACGTTATCTGGGCGTTGCCGCTCATACGGCTGAAACCTTATGGCTGGCAGCCCAGTCTGAACGTGCATTGGGCAATAGGGAACTGGCCAGGGAATACAAAAATCTGTTACTGGAAAAATTTCCGCTTTCCAATGAAGCGAAGAAAATGGCAATGCTTAAAGAGTTTTGACGATTTAGTTGATAAAACTGACTCTTGTTTCGCACATTAATTTAACATGGTGTAAGACGAAAGACTAAAGACACAATCTTTATAGTGTTCATCTTTCGTGCTTCGTCTTTTGCCTTTCATCTTTATATATTTCGTGTTTATCGAACCGTTATAAAAAATTTACCTGCTACAAACCACTTAATTAAAATGGCAAACAATATCCAAGCAATTCGGGGGATGCATGATGTGCTACCCGAGCAAACTCCGCTCTGGCAATATGCGGAACAAAATATCAGAGATGTACTTGGCGCATATGGCTACAGTGAAATTCGGCTGCCCATCGTTGAAAAAACCGAATTATTTAAACGCTCTATCGGTGAAGTAACCGATATTGTTGAAAAAGAAATGTATACCTTCGATGACAGAAATGGCGACTCCTTAACCTTGCGTCCGGAAGGGACGGCGGGTTGTCTAAGAGCTTGTCTGGAGCATGGGTTGTTACATAATCAGGTGCACCGTTTATGGTATTACGGCGCGATGTATCGCCATGAGCGCCCTCAAAAGGGCCGCTATCGCCAGTTTTTTCAGTTAGGCGTTGAAACCTACGGCATGGCAGGTCCAGATATTGACGCGGAATTGATTCTGCTAATGGACAGATTGTGGAAAAAACTGGGTATCCGCGATAAAGTACGCTTAGAGCTTAATTCTTTGGGTACAATTGCAGAACGTGGTATTTACCGTGAACGTCTGGTCAACTATTTTGAGGGGCATCTGGACCAGTTGGATGAGGACAGTTTACGCCGATTAAAGACCAATCCATTACGGATACTGGATACCAAAAATCCGGCAATGAAGTCTGTTGTCGCTAACGCGCCGGAATTGATGGATTTTTTAGGTGAAGAGAGTCTTCAGCATTTTAAGGCGATTACTACAATTCTTGATGATCTGGGCATAGCCTATAAGCTGAATACCCGATTAGTGCGTGGTTTGGATTATTACAGTAAGACTGTTTTTGAATGGGTCACTGACGAACTTGGTTCACAGGGCACTGTTTGTGCCGGCGGACGTTATGATGGTTTGATTGAACAATTAGGTGGCAAGCCCAATCATGCAGTTGGATTTGCAATGGGTATTGAACGACTCTTGGCCCTGATGGAAACCCTTGATAATATTAAGCTTACCAGTCCTGTTGATGTGTATATGATTCGGGTCGGTGAAATTGCCGAACAGCAAGGTTTACGTTTTGCTGAAACCATCAGAAATGAAATCCCAAACCTGAAATTACAGGTAAATTGCGGCGGTGGCAGTTTTAAAAGTCAGTTTAAAAAAGCAGATAAAAGCGGTGCCCAATTAGCTATTATCTTGGGTGACGATGAAGCGGATCGTGGCGAAGTCGCCATCAAGTCGTTGCGAAATAATCAGCAGGAACAGCAGAACATGTCTCAGCAGCAAGCAATTGAATTTATGATTGAACATGGGTTTAACTGATTAGAACAAGTTTTAACCAAAAGCTTTAGATTAAATCCGTACAAACATTTGTATTTTTGTACAACCTTATGATTAGTAAAAATTTTTTAATTATTAAACAAGAGAAAATCAAGTGGAAATTTACGAAACAGAAGAAGAACAGGTTGAAGCCTTAAAAAGATGGTGGAAAGAAAACTCAACTGCAACCCTCGTTGGTTTAGGTATGGGGATGGTCATTATCATGAGCTGGAATTACTGGCAGACTCATAAAAAAGAACAAGCCTCGCAAGCTTCTCAAATGTATGAACAATTATTGAAAGCTGAGACTGAAAATAAAAAAGACAGTATAGAAAAGCTAAGCCAACGTATGCAGGAGCAATTTAAGGATTCTGAATACGCAACTTTTAGCGGATTGTTACAGGCTAAATTAAAGGTCCAGGAAGGTGATATTCCAGCAGCAAAGGAGATTTTAAAGATACTTGCAGCAAATCCTAACAAACAATTAAGTAATATTGCCAAAATCAGATTGGTTCGTTTAATGCTTGCTACAGGTGAATACGAACAAGGTCTGCAGATTATTAACGAAGTCGATGCCAAAACTTCGGCCAATTATTCAGCTAATTTTGATGAATTGGTTGGTGATTTGTATGTTGCCCTGGATCGATTGGATGAAGCGCGTACTTCATACCAAAATGCGTTAAGAAATGGCCAGCCATCGCCTTTGTTGCAGTTCAAAATTGATGATCTAACTGCTCAAGAAAAGCTGGAAAACAACAAATAATGACTAATTTTATGAAACAGGTAAAAAGCAAAAGGCGAAAGATCAAAAGTGTTTCATCGTTTTTTTGTGTGTTTTTGCTTATCAACTTGTTAACCGGTTGTGCGACTTTTGATACGCTGGGCGAATCTGTTTCAGGGATTACCGATTATTTTCGGGGCGGTGAAGACAACGCTGATCCACCTGCTGTTTTGGTTGACTCAGTGCCCACCCCTGAAATAAAACTTGAGGTTCTTTGGAAAGAGTCAGTTGGCGTAGGTGCTGATGAACAATCCTTAAAATTGATTCCGGTAATAGGTAGTGGAAAAATTATTGCGGCGGATCGTGAAGGCCTGGTTCAGGCTAGAAGCCTCACTACTGGTAAGTTAATCTGGGAAACCAAAACAGAAGTTCATTTTTCCGGTGGTCCGGGTCTGGGTTCAGAAACGGTAATCTTGGGTTCCAGTGATGCCGAGGTAGTTGCCTTAAATATTGAAACTGGCGTTGTTTTATGGAAAGCCGCAGTTTCCAGCGAAGTGCTTTCGGTACCTGTTATCGCCAAAAATATCGTTGTGATTCGCACTACAGATGGGTCTTTATTTGCTCTTGATGAAAAGACCGGAGGCAAGCGCTGGAATTACGAGCGCAATGTGCCGGCTTTAAGTATTAGGGGAACAGGGTCGCCGCTGATTGCTGAGGATAATGTTATCGGTGGCTATGATAACGGCAAGTTAATGGCATTGAAATTGGTCAACGGGAAATACGTTTGGGAAACCAGCATTGCCATTCCCAAAGGACGTTCTGAAATTGAACGACTGGTCGATCTTGATGTAGATCCTCTCCTTATAAATGGCGTGATTTACGTGGCTAGTTATCAGGGCGGTATAGCGGCTATATCAGAATCAGATGGCGATGTAATGTGGCGTAATGATGCCATTTCCTCGCATTCGGGCTTGGGTAATGATTTTAGATATTTATTTCTGACTGATTCTGAAAGCCATGTCTGGCAATTGGATCAACGGAATGGCGCTTCAATGTGGCAGCAAAAAGAGCTGCACCAGAGAAAATTAACAGCCCCCGCCGCCTACGAAAACTATGTCGTAGTTGGCGACCTTGATGGCTACATACATTGGCTATCCAGCAGCGATGGCCGACAAATGGGCCGGGTTCAAGTCACTGATGTTCCAATTGATGCCAAACCTGTTGTGTTGGATGGCATTGTTTATGTTTATGCAAAAGACGGCACTCTTGCCGCGATAAAAGTTAAATAAAAATATGTTACCTGTAATAGCTCTGGTCGGGAGACCTAATGTTGGAAAATCAACTTTATTCAATTACTTAACTCGTAGCCGAGATGCCTTGGTCGCGGATTTTTCAGGCTTGACCCGAGACAGACAATATGGACGTGTCAAGCTTGGCGACCGTCCCTGTCTGGTTGTTGATACCGGCGGTATTGCCGATGATGCTGAAGGCATAGAAAGCTTTGCCAGAAAGCAGGTGCAGGTTGCACTTGAAGAAGCTGATATTGTGTTTTTTATGGTTGATGCCCGCGAGGGCTTAAGCGCTTCTGACAAGGTAATTGCGGATACTCTTCGTAAGCTGCAAAAGCCGGTAGTACTGGTCACGAACAAAGTTGACGGTCTTGATGGCAATATGGCCGCCTCGGATTTTTATTCTTTGGCGCTCGGCGAGCCGGTGCAGATCGCTGCTTCACATGGGAAAGGCATACCTGAGTTACTGGAAAAAGTTAATCAGTTGTTACCTGCTGACGCAAGTATTGTTGAAGAGGCACACGGCGGTATTGGTATCGCCGTGGTTGGTCGACCTAATGTTGGTAAATCGACGTTAGTCAATCGTTTACTGGGTGAAGAACGCGTTATTGTTTTTGATGAACCCGGAACAACACGCGACAGCATTTACATACCTTTTGAACGTAATGGCAAGCTGTTTACGCTGGTCGATACCGCCGGGATGCGCAGAAGATCGAAAATATCAGAGACCATCGAAAAGTTTAGCGTTATTAAATCATTGCAGGCGATTGAAAAATCCAATGTAGTGATTTATCTGATTGATGCGCAAGAAGGCATCACCGATCAGGACGCGCATTTGTTAGGTTTGGTATTGGAAGCCGGTAGAGCCTTGATTATCGGGCTGAACAAATGGGACGGCATTAGCGCCGAGCAAAAGGTTACGATTAATCGTCAACTCGATGTGAAGCTGTCGTTCCTTGAGTTTGCCGAAAAACATCCTATTTCTGCGCTGCATGGTAGTGGCGTTGGCAAAATGTTTGATGTGGTACAGCAATTGTATGCGGCGGCCATGCTCGATATGTCGACACCGGTGCTAACCCGAATCCTCAAAGAAGCAACCACCGCACATCAACCACCCATCATTAATTCGCGTCGAATTAAATTAAAATATGCCCACCAGGGCGGAAGAAATCCGCCGATTGTGGTGATTCACGGTATACAAACCGATGTCTTGCCGGAATCGTACAAGCGTTATTTGATGAACTATTATCGGGACAAAATGGGGCTGGTAGGAACCCCGATACGCTTGGTCTTTAAATCGCCGGTTAATCCGTTTCACGGACAAAAGAACAAACTGACCGATTGGCAGGTAAAAAAGAAGGAGCGCCTGATGAAGCGGGTTAAGAGCAAGAGCAGGGATTAAGCTTAAAGATTAAAGTAATAGGGCGTGACAAGCGCCTCTCACAATCGAATCAAATACAAATGTAATATATTTTTCCATTCCTAAACAAACCACTAGAGGAAATACTCATGGCTACCATCACCTTCCAAGGCAAACCTCTTAACACCTCTGGCGAATTGCCTTTAGTGGGTAGCGATGCCCCTGCTTTCGTCCTGACTAGTCGCGAGTTGGTCGATGTTACTCTTGCAACCTATGCCGGGAAAAGAAAAGTACTGAATATCGTACCTAGCCTTGACACCCCAACCTGCGCCGCATCCACACGCAAATTCAATCAAAAGGCCTCGCATCTGGACAATACCGTGGTGTTGGCTATTTCTTGCGACCTGCCTTTTGCACAAAGCCGGTTTTGTGAATCGGAAGGCTTAAAAGATGTCATTCCGCTTTCAACTTTTCGTTCCAGTTTTGGCCAAGATTATGGTGTTAATATCGTCGATACCTTCCTTGCAGGTTTGACTGCACGAGCCATCGTCATTATTGATGAAAACGATAAAGTGCTCTATACGCAGTTGGTTGGTGAAATTGCAGATGAACCGGATTATGAACAAGCCCTAGCGGTGTTGTAAAATGGAGTTCATGTACTGCGTAAGATGAGGAGCGAAAGCGTGATAATCGAGATAGATGCGCTTCACTTTGTTCAACACATCCTATGCAATTGCGTTGCGATTTAAGCTAACAGTGTTTCGCACTTAAAATCCACATAAATATTAGAAAGAACCCGATAAATGGACGTACTCCACCGAATTGCCCAAGAATTAGCCGTTAATATCAAGCAAGTCAGCGCTGCTGTCGAGTTGTTGGATGAAGGAGCGACTGTTCCGTTTATTTCACGCTATCGAAAAGAAGTGACCGGCGGCTTGGACGACACACAATTAAGACTGCTGGAAGAACGTTTGGGCTATTTGCGTGAGCTTAACGCCCGGCGCAAAACCATTCTGGATAGCATTAACTCTCAAGGCAAATTGACACCAGAACTGGAAAAAGCCATTCTGGATGCCGACACCAAAACGCTACTTGAAGATTTATATTTACCTTTCAAACCCAAACGTCGGACTAAAGCGCAAATTGCCCGCGAAGCAGGACTTGAACCGCTGGCTGATGCCTTGTTGGCAGATCGTAGCCTGATTCCTGAGCAAGTCGCTACTGCTTATATTAATGCAGAAAAAGGTGTGCCCGATATTGCTGCTGCACTGGATGGCGCCAGACAAATTATCATGGAACGCATTTCTGAAGACGCTGAATTATTGGCTGAACTGCGCGAACGTATCTGGCAAAAAGGCATAGTACATGCCACGGTTGTAACCGGAAAAGAACAGGCCGCCGAAAAGTTTAAAGATTATTTCGATTACCAGGAAGCCATTAACAAAATTCCTTCGCACCGGGCATTGGCTTTATTTCGGGGTCGCAATGAGGATATGTTAAACCTGACTCTCAAACCCGGTACTGACGATAAACTGGAGCATGATCTTTGTGTTCAGTTTGTTACCTTACGGCTTAATATTACTGACAACTCAAAACCTGCCAATGTCTGGCTGGCAGAAACGGCTCGTTTTGCCTGGAAGATAAAACTATACACCCGAATCGATCTTGATTTAAAACTGAGATTGCGCGAAGCCGCGGAACTCGAAGCCATCCGGGTTTTCGCCAGTAATTTAAGAGACTTGTTATTGGCCGCACCTGCTGGGCCAAAAGCGACGATGGGACTGGATCCCGGCATCCGCACCGGCGTTAAGGTTGCCATTGTTGATCCAACCGGAAAAGTGTTAGGCACTGACACTATATACCCGCATCCGCCACGCAAGGACTGGGATGGATCGATTGACTCCCTCGCAAAACTGATACAAAAACATAAAGTTGATTTGGTCAGCATAGGTAATGGTACAGGTTCAAGAGAAACCGACCAACTGGTCGCCGATGTGATGAAAAAACACAGTGATCTTAAATTTACCAAGATTACCGTGTCGGAAGCTGGTGCTTCGGTGTATTCCGCGTCTGAACTGGCGGCCAAAGAATTTCCTGATTTGGACGTGACTTTGCGCGGCGCGGTGTCTATCGCTAGACGCTTGCAGGATCCCTTGGCAGAACTGGTTAAAATCGATCCAAAATCGATCGGCGTGGGTCAGTATCAGCATGATATCAATCAGGTTCAGTTAGCCAAAGGCCTTGATACTGTAGTCGAGGATTGTGTTAACGCGGTTGGCGTTGACGTAAATACTGCCTCGGTGTCCTTGTTAAAACAGGTCTCCGGATTATCTGCCAGTATCAGCGAAAATATTGTTATTTTTCGTAATGAAAACGGCCCGTTTGCCAATCGCAAGCAATTAAAAAAAGTGCCCCGTTTAGGCGAAAAAGCTTATGAACAGGCGGCAGGATTTCTGCGCATCATGGATGGTGATAACCCGCTGGATGCCTCGTCCGTGCACCCTGAAGCTTATCCTGTGGTTGAAGCCATTATCGCCGACACCGGAAAATCGATTCGCGATCTGATTGGTCAAAGTCAGTTTTTAAGAGGTTTAAATCCTGGACAATATACCAACGAACATTTCGGTCTGCCGACAGTCACCGACATCTTGCAAGAGCTTGAAAAGCCGGGTCGCGATCCCAGGCCGGAATTTAAAAGCGTTGAATTCAAGGCTGGCATCGAAAAAATCACTGATCTTGTCGTTGGCATGAAACTGGACGGTGTAGTGACCAATGTTGCAAACTTTGGTGCCTTTGTTGATATTGGCGTGCATCAGGATGGACTGGTGCATATCTCTCATTTATCCGACAACTTTGTCAAAGATCCCAGAGACGCCGTTAAAACCGGAGATATGGTTAAAGTTACCGTCATGGAAATCGATGTCGAACGAAAACGGATAGCCTTGTCCATGAAAACCAATCCTGAAGCTAGCGAAGTCAGACCCGAACGGAATCAACAAAAAAAGTCCGACTATAAACCCAAGCCGCAAATTCCAATCCATGGCACTATGGCAGACGTTTTTGCTAAAGCACGGATGAGTAAATAATGCCAGCTCTGCTATACTGATTTTACTATAAACACACCAACAGGTTTTGCCATGCGTAAAGTAAATCGTTTTTTTGTATTCTTTTTATTAACTGGTCTGCTAGCTGTCCATGCCTCTGCAACATTTGCGGCTAATCAGTCGGGACAATCAAGTTATGGCAGTAAAGTGGGTCGAAAAGCTGTTAATGCCCTTGCTAATTTGACTACTGCTCCATTAGAAATACCTAAAAGCATGATTAACACATCGAATAAAAGCAATGTTTTTTATGGAATTGTGGGCGGTTTATTTAAAGGTCTGGTTCACACAGCTGGACGTCTTGGCGTTGGCATTACCGATTTAATTACCATACCGCTACCCACTAAACCCATCACTCAACCTGCTTATATCTGGGATGATTTTGATGTGGATACAACTTATGGGCCTGCGTTTCGTTTGGACAAAACGCAAGAAATCGCAGAACCCGTTGTTGACGCTCAAATCCAAATACCTACTGCTGCTCCTGTTTTAACGGATCCAAAACCACAAGCTATTGATAACTCGAAGCAGTACAGACAGGAAGCCAATCAGAAATTGGATGAGGTTTTTAAGAAAGAAATGAAGAAATAACCTTCACGAATTTAAGCCAAAAAGGTTCGTCAAGTGAAGTCTGGCGAGCCTTTTTTGTTTGGCATTTTGTTTGAATTGAGTGAACTTTGAACTTTGCGTAGATCATGAAAGAATCAAAAAATATTAACTTAAAATGAAAAAAATATTACTTTCGCTTTTAGCTATTTTCCTAATCCTTGAGGAATGGCTTTGGGATTTACTGACAGCTTTGGGACGCTCTTTATCTCAATTCTTACACCTGGAGCAAGTTGAGCAATGGCTTAGACAGACGGAGCCAAACATGGCGCTGGTGGCTTTTAGTATTCCAATATTGATAGTTGCTCCCATCAATATTCTGGCATTTTTTTTGATTGCGAAAGGACTAATTTTACAAGGCTTGTTGATTGAAATTTTAGCCAAATTACTCGGCACTTTACTGGTGGCCCGCGTCTTTGCCTTGACTAAACCACAGTTACTCAGCTTCGCTTTTTTGAAAGTCATTTATACCTACATCACTGCCTGGTTAAAATGGGCGCATGATAAAGTAACTGACACCACGTTTTATCAATGGATGAAGCAATTTAGAGTTTAAGATATATTCAACTCACATTGGTTCAAACAAAGCAGTCAGATCTTCCGCTGTCAGTTTTAATGATTCCTCTTTATTGCCATCTTTGTAAATACCTTCAGCCAAGGCTCGTTTTTTATCTTGCATGGCGATAATCTTTTCTTCTACGGTATTTTCGGTGATCAATTTATAAACAAAA
>SESD01000370.1_pt1 | contig 27913 bp, 22 predicted proteins | sample 3171411 | NCBI WGS metagenome assembly SESD01 (sample SAMN06051880, study PRJNA518727) | freshwater metagenome | biome: subpolar coniferous forest; feature: holomictic lake; material: water; isolation source: holomictic Lake 442, 16.5 m depth | place: Canada: near Kenora, Ontario | collected...
TATGTAACATCTACAAGATACTTACGCACTCGATAACGCAATGTTTCGCGTGTTGTTCCAAGCATTCTTGCAGCTGCGGCTAAATTTTGTCCTGAACGCTCAAGCGCGGTTTCAATAATAAACTTATCCATGTCATCTAAAGCCATCGAGCCATCAAGCGGCAAATGAATCTGATTGTGATCAATACTTATTTTTTGACTTGTTCCTAATTGTAACCATTGCTCAGGAAATTCATTGTTATCAGCAAATAAAACACAACGCTCAATAACATTACGCAATTCACGCACATTGCCACGCCAATCGTGATTTTTGAGTTTTTTCCAAACATCAGGGGAAATTTGTTTAACTTGTTGCCCTGCTTTGGCATTGTATTCAGCGACAAATAGCGGTACGAGTTCATCTAAATCTTCAACCATTTCACGCAACGATGGTAAATTTACACGAAACACGTTTAACCGATGATACAAATCGGCGCGAAACGTTCCTTCTTTTACCATTACTTCTAAATCCCGATTGCTTGCGGCAATAAGTTGAACATCGACTGTAATTTCTTTTTCACCACCTAAACGACGCACTTTTTGGTCTTCAATTACTTTTAATAATTTCGCTTGTAACTCTAGCGGCATTTCGCCTAATTCATCCATAAAAAGCGTGCCACCATCAGCTTGTTCAAGCAAGCCTCGGTGACGACCTACTGCACCTGTGAATGCTCCTGCTTCGTGTCCAAAAAGTTCAGATTCTAAAATTTCTCGTGGCAAAGCAGCACAATTTACTTCAACCATCGGTTGCGTAGCGCGTGAACCGCCATAATGCAAAATTTTTGCAATCAACCCTTTTCCCGTACCTGTTTCACCGCCAATGATTAAGGTGCTAAATGGAACTTGAGTGAGTTTGGTTAGAAGTTTTCTAACCTGTTGCGCTTTTTCGCTATGACCTACAAACGCATCGGGAGAATATCGACGATGTTCTTGCAACGATTGCTGCATGACTCGCCGTGACATTGACGCGCTGCGTGATGCACTGGCAATGACTAAATCTAAACGGTCTAAATCGCACGGTTTTTCTAAAAAGTCATAAGCACCCAAACGTAACGCGCGGACTGAATCAGGTACATTGCCAAATCCCGTTAAAAATAACCATTCCGTACTACCAACGTATTTTTTTATCGACTCCATAAAGTCGAGCGCGTTGCCATCAGGTAAATTCATATCTGACAAAATCAATAGTGGGTCGATGGTTTTGGAAATAAGCAATTCTCGCGCTTCTTTGAGCGTTGATACCAAAACAATTTCCCAACCCATTTTTCGATAATGGCGCGAAAGCTCTGAGCCTAATAATTTTTCATCTTCAATTATTAACAAGGTTTGAATCATTTTTATCTCTTCAAGTGTGGAAAAATTATGCTAACAACTGCACCATTATCATTGCTTAACTTCAAAACACCGTGATTATTTTTCACAAACCTCTGCACCATAGATAGACCTAAACCTGTACCATTTTCACGACTAGTGCGAAATGGACGAATTCCGTAATCAAGCCATTCTTGCGCGAAACCCTGTCCATTATCACGCACTTGAATTTGCAAACCGTCTGTGGTTTTTTGGGCTAAAATTAAAACTTCTCCCGATTTACTTTCTAAGGCTTGTGCAGCATTTAAAATTAAATTGAGCAACACTTGCCTCAAACCGCTTTCAGGCACATAAACTTGCAAATTTTTCGACGTTTCAAAATTCAAATCGATATTTTCAGGAATTTGATAACGCACCAATGTCACCAAATTGGCAATCAAAACAGTTAAATCAAATTTGCTTGGCGTTTCAGGAGTATGTTTGCTTGCGCCGAGCATTTCGTTTAGCAAACGTGCCAACCGTTTTAATTCACTGTCAATTAACGCAAGCCGTTCTTGTTGGTCTTCGTCTTCAATTTCACGGCGTAGATTTGAAAATGCCATTTGAATTCCCGCGAGCGGATTGCGAATTTCGTGTGCAAGTTCGGCGGAAACTTCACCTACTGCTGCAAGGCGTTCTGCGCGCGCTAAACTTTGTTGTTGTTCAAGTAATGCTTGTGTTGCAAGTCGCACTTCGCGTTTTAATGATTGTGCATATTCACGTTTAGTTTCTTCAAGTTCGCCTAAATGATTCACTAATTCGTTGTAACTGCTAAAAACGGGCAATAATAATAAATCAATATGTTTTGTGGCAATTGGCGTGTAATTTTCGTCAGTAATGCGTTCAAGCACCTGCCGTAAATCATTCAATGGATGCAAAATTCGCCGTTTTAAAAATAAAATTGCGCCTGTAAAAATTGTGCAAAACATTAACAACGCAACATATAACTCAGACTCGGTATCCATATTAATGTCTTCTAGCATTTGTTCACGTTGCATTGTTTCATTATTCAAAATTTCACTCATTGATTTAAGAACTAGAATCAAATTTTGTTGTTGTTGTTCTTTATCAATATTTTGGCTCTGAGATAACAATAAACGGACATTTTCCAGATGTTCTCGGGTGCCATTTGAAAGATAATCACGATCAGACATTAAACCATCAATTTCAGCGAGTAACGTTTCTAAAAGTTTTGGGGAAGAATTAGTGATTTTATCAGATAATCTTTGAATAACGGCTTGTTGAAAATCGACAGATACGTTTTGAATACGATGAGAGTAATTTACATATGAAATGGCATTATTAAAATGATGATGCGTTCGCCAAATCATACCCACTAAAATACCCAGTGCTAGAAATAATAGTCCAAGAAATGCTAGACCGCGTAATTTTGCGAGGTTATAGAAAATAGGCGACATATTAAATTTTCATTTCAAAAATGTTTGCTTAGGTAAATGTGGTCTACAAGCTCTTTAAACCATTTTGGTCTTTTAAACAAAATCCATATTAGGAAAAAAGCGGTAACTGGAATGGGTCCTATATCAATGAAAATTAAAATGACTAAGACTAAAAAACATTCAAACTTAGTTAAGTAATAGCCTTCTTTATTCATGTAAAAAACCTAACGATTATTCAGTAATTTAGGTATCCACATTTGGTAAATGCTTAATAAAATCTGCATACCCATTGAAATTCCCATCAACGTGCCACTTGCAATGACAACATACGCAAATTCAGGAATCGTTTTTGTGATAAACCACGACAACACATCAAGTAACATAGCGGCAAAGGGAACAACCATCGCTACACGTTTTAGATAAACGTTCATTTCGCAAAGCAAAAATATTTTTCCGATAAAAAATAAAATAAACGCAATCCCAAATAAATGAATATGTGAAACACGAATTAACGTTGAAATTGTCGCACCACCAGGTTTTGCTACTTCGGAAACGCCTTCGTAATTTGTCAAATTTGGCAATGAAGGGTTGATAGCTGGCGTGTGACACATGATGCAATCACGATTCAAAATTGGCGCAATGTTTTCTTCGTAACCTGATTCGCTCGCCCCGCTGTGAATCCAACGTAAAATCACATCTTGGTCACTTTTGACTTTTAAATTCGGTGCCATGATGCCTTTTACCGCTGTTCCTAAACGGGTTTGATTTGTCGAACCATAGTAACTAATTACAACGTCTTCAACAGATAATCCTGCTTTGCCGTCCAAACCCTGATGCGTGTAATACATATTCGCCAGCGCAGCCAAATAACCCAGACCAATTGTGAGCAAAAACACGGTGTTCAAAATCCGTTCACTAATCGAAATATCTTTAAATCGAGTAAAACGTCTATCAGCCATAATCTGCAATTCCTAAAAAGAAAGGCGTTTAAAATCTGCTTTTGAACGCCTTTAAAAATTAACGTTAATCTCAAATTAGAACGCCAACATTCCGTTTAGCATAAACGTGTTGTTGTCTGAACTTTGTTGTGTCACACCATTTACTTTTGCAAAACCGATGTATTGCAAACTGGTACGCAAATTAACCCAAGGTGCAAGCATTGAACCGCTTTTACCGAATGGCACATAAACTAATTCAGCGGTGTAATAATCACTGTTTGGTCTGCCAAAACTGTAAGACGTTGTGCCGTCATCAGCCGTTTCCAATGTCGAAACATTTGAACCTTTCACATTGTTATAACCAAATGTAATGCCGTAAGTTTGGTCAAATGTGTAAGAAGTATTGAATTTAAACGTATTTAAATATGACTTTGCATTCGGATTCAAACCATTGTTCACATTCCATGCAGATAATTTTTGATCTTCATAAATGTAAGTCGTTTTGACTTCAAAAATATGTTTTGGATTTGCCATGTATTGATACGTTGCATCAAAAGCAATGTCTGTATAACGATCAGAACCTGCGCTACGATTGCGCTCTGGAAATACATTTGCCATCATGCCGTAATGACCAACGGCGAAAAAGTGACCTTTCCAATCTTTTTGTAATGCCATGCGCCAATAAGGTGCTGCGCCGTCAATTTCTAATCTATCACCCGTTGGAATACCGATACCTCTTTGAATTCCATTTGAAAGGCTCGTATAACCACCTGCTTCTAAATACAACAAATCGTTAATCATAGTATAAGCCGTCGCGCCGCCTACTTGCGCTGAAAGCATACCGTCAATCATCGACGATGTTCCCGCGCCAGGTTGCAATGCGCTACCGTTGTATGGAAATCCCCAAGCGGTTGTATTCCATAAATCTTGAACGGTTGGATTATTATTTAACGAAATTCCGTAAGTAACAGGCGTATCCATTACATCTAAATTATCCGCAAAACGAATATCGGTATTATCCATTTGTGCTTTTTTACTTACTCCATCGTAAGCAAACTCAGCAAATGCACCAACTTTGCCATAAACTTTACCTGCATAAAACGCATTCACGCTATCAAACGTAAAATTGTTGTTTTTGTTGTAACCAGCAGGCACATCGGTTTGGTCTTTATTCGTGTTGGTGAACGAACCTGAAACCAAGCCGCTAACGGCTGGAATGTTAGATTCTTTGCCACCGCCCATCGTGTAACCGCCTAATTTAAAATTACGCCCAAACGGTGTTAAATTTGGACCAAAAGATTGTGTGTGACATTGACTGCACGCTGCGCCTGTTTGCCGTGAAAAACTTGGTAACGCATTCGCGTTTAAGCTGGTAAATAACGTGATAATTGCAACCGTAAAAATGGAAAATATCGAATATAAATTTTTAGTTTTCATCGTTATTTACCACTTTTCAAAATACCAACCAGCCATTTGATTTCGTCTGGTTCAAAGGTAGATTTCCATGATGCCATCGCTGTACCTTTACGACCGTTAGTAATCGTTGCAATCAATAAATCATCGGCTTTGCTTGCTAATGCTTCAGGTTTAAGAGAAGGTCCCATTGCACCTTGTAATCCAGCACCATGACAACCGCTGCAAGTATTTTGCATCAAAGCGCGAATTTCGGTTTGACGTTCTGCTGTGGGTTCTGCGGCTAAACAACTGCTCGAAATGCAGAGTAACAATAATAATTTTTTCATTTTTAACATAATAACCTCCTAGATATTTATAAAATTTGTACAACCATCTTTTTAATAAAATGGCTGCATTCATACTTGTACTGCTCATTTTTGTCAGACAATTTCAAACGAAAAAATTACCGCAATAATTGTCATCGACACTAAACCAAAAATAAAAATGACTTCTGCCAATCGCTCTAAACCGATTGTTGATTTTTCCAAACGAATCGACAAAAAAGAAAACAACGCACTTGTCATAAAAAGCACGCAATCAATAGCAAGTGCTTTGTCGATAAAATAATTAACCGCATCGGGTGGCATTCCTTTGACGATGCTAATAACCATAATGCACACGCCAACCATCGTTGCCGAATTTGGCAAAATGTGGTGTGTTAAATCGTTATTTTCATTCACCATAAAACGCTCGTTAATAATTCAAATACAAATTCACCGACAAAATATCACTCATGCGGTCAGCGGATTTGGGTTTGCGAATGTATTGATTCATGTAGCCAATTTCTGTTTTGATATTTTTATCAAAGTTATAACCTATTCCCGCAAACGCTCGATTTTGGTCGAAACCATCGTCCGCGCCGTAATTGGTTTTGTTGATATTGGCAAAATACTCGTCCGACATCACAAAACTAAAATCGTAAGCAATCGGCACAGAGGCTTTAAGCATTTGACGAAATCGCCAACCGACATCGCTACCAGTCTCAACAAAACGTTCTTCCAAACGACTACGGCTAGTAAGTGTGATGTCAGAAAATTTGTCACTCCACAAAAATTGTTGCCAGATACGATGTTCGTCGAAAGGTTTTTTCGTAAATGGTTGGTCAGTTGGTATAAAGGCATAACCAAGCCAAACACTGACTTTATCCATCACCGTATAACCCAAACCAGCGCGAACCATACCTTGTGAAAATTGCGACGTGTCATTACCAAAACGCCCTTGACCTTCGAGCCAGTATTTCCCATTTTTTAGTTCTGGGTTGATAAATCCCAAACTGCCAGTGGCGGTGATATTTCCCCATGTTTGAAAATCTTCTACCGTTTTTGCATTTGCTGTGAAAGCTGTAGCGAACCCTAAAAACATGAGTGAATGAAAGAGTGTCTTTTTCATTTTTGTTTTTCCATTAAGGTTAATAATCCTTTGAGTAAAACCAAAGGTGAAGGCGGACAACCTGCAATGGTCATATCGACAGGTATGACATTACTTACTGCGCCACAACTCGCGTAAGAAACACCAAATTCCCCGCCACAACTCGCACAATCACCCATCGCAATCACCCATTTTGGATTTGGTGTTGCATCATAAGTTCGCAGTAATGCCGTTTGCATATGTCGTGACACAACGCCCGTCACAAGCAAAATATCTGCATGACGCGGCGAAGCAACAAAATGAATTCCGAAACGCTCCACGTCATAAAACGGATTATTTAGCGCATGAATTTCTAGTTCGCACCCATTACATGAACCCGCGTCAACTTGACGAATTGCTAGACTTCCCGCAAATTTTTGGTCAATTCGACGTTTAATTTCGATGCCGAGTGTTTCGAGTTCTTCATCGTAAGCGGCTTTGTAATTTTCAGTGACAACGCCAGTCGTAAAAATCTTTTTAAATAAACTAAACATTGTCGCGTCCTATAAGTCACAGCCAGAATAAGAACAATTGAAGGATTTATTACACACAGGAAAATCAGGCACGATATTGTTTAGCACTGCTTTTTCGAGAGCCTCCCAATTCAATTGGCTAGGGTCACGCGGATAAAAACGGGCAATCGTGTTGTTCTCACCAAAACGAACGTAGCTGATAATTTCGCCGCGCCAACCATCCACAATGCCTAAACCAAAACTTCCCACTTCAGGTGTTTTCCAATCAGCAACTAAATCACCTTCAGGTAACTCGTTTAATTGCCCAATAAATTGTTCGATGAGTTTCAACGAGGCGTTAATTTCTTTGTATCGAACCCAAAAACGTGACGCAATGTCGCCTTGATTTTCTGCTGCAACTTTTACCGTCACAGAATCATAAGGTGCGTAAGGGGCATCGCGGCGAACATCAAAATCTTGTCCGCTTGCACGTCCAACAAAACCTAATGTGCCAAAATGTGCGGCGGTTTCGGGCGACAAATAACCCGCTGTATAAAGTCGGTCTTCAAGCGATGAATTCAAATCAATTGCAGGAATTAAATCGGCTAATTCCACGCGAAGTTGTTCGATGTCGGTGAGCATAAATTTACTGGCGGCTTCTGAAACATCAACCGCCACGCCGCCTGGAATAATTTTATCCATCAACGAACGATGTCCGAATAAGTCGTAATTGGTTCGACACCACAATTCTTTTAATCGCATCATTTGCATAAACGCAAACGTAAATGCCACGTCATTACAAATCGCGCCGATGTCACCAAGATGATTGGAAATGCGTTCGCGTTCGGCAAAAATTCCCCGAATCAACGCCGCGCGTGGTGGAATTTCAACGCTTGCCGCTTGTTCCATTGCCATGCAAGCCGCCCAAGCGTGAGAAACGCAAGTATCACCCGAAACTCGTCCCGCTAATTTTGCCAAACCTTCTGGGGTGCGACCTTCAGCGATTTTTTCGGTGCCTTTGTGAACGTAGCCGAGCCGTTCTTCTAAATTTAAAATCAGCTCGCCCACCGCTTGAAAACGAAAATGTCCAGGTTCAATAATGCCCGCGTGAACGGGTCCAACAGGAATTTCATAAACGCCCACGCCGTGCGATTGAATGAAATGATAATCCGTGTCGGGTGGCGTAATTTCAGCAGGTGAACCTTGAACGGGGAAATCATGACGCAAGGGATAATCACGTTTGCCCCATGCTTTATGGCGAGTCCAACAACGTGGGTCGGGGTGATTCAGAAACTCGATGCCAAACATATCGTGCGTGTGACGTTCAGAACGATTTGCCGCAGCATAAACCGTAGCTTGTGATGGCAATTCGGGTTTTGAAGCGTTGACGGTGGCGCGTAATAAAATGTAATTGCTCGATTTTTCAAAACACGCATAAACATAAAATTGGTCATCAACTTGTTCAGCCCAACCCGCCGCCCAACGGAATTTGTTTTCGGAGGCAATTTTGGCGAAATGCTGCCAATGGTTATCGTCGATTTGCCATAATTCAAGGCTTGGCGAGATGTCTTCTGATTTAACAAAAATATCCGCTTCATTCAATTGCGTTAAAAAATCTATGTGGAAATTCATAACGCACTCCCTGAAATCAATAATGTCGCCTGACTAAACCAATCGCTTAAAAAGCTAGGAATCGCTAAACCTAACCACAACGCCAATCCCAAATGAACCATCACTGGAATCAAATTGGCTTTAATCGCACTTTGACCTTCGGGTTTTTCACCGTAGACCATCGGTTGAATGTGGCGAAACAATCCTGCAAACGCAATCCCGATTCCGAGCAATAAAAATGGCGTAAGCCAAGGATATTCGCGCATCGTGGCGAGTAAAACTAAAAACTCGCTAGTGAAAACGCCAAATGGTGGAAAACCTGCGATAGCTACCGTGCCGATTAACAATCCCCAACCGACTTTCGGCTGTGTTTTAATCAAGCCGCGAATTTGTGCCATTTTTTGCGTGCCAGCGATTTGCGCGGCGTGTCCAACGGTGACGAAAATAGCCGATTTCACAAGTGAATGAACCGTCATGTGTAATAACGCGGCAAAAGTTGCCAACGCGCCACCCATGCCAAATGCAAACGTCATCAGTCCCATGTGTTCAATTGAGGAATAACTGAATAAGCGTTTAATATCTTTTTGCCGATGCAGAAATAACGCCGCGACTAAAAATGAAACCAGTCCGAATCCCATCATCAAATAACCTGCAATGTGCGTTTGGGTTGCACCATCAACAAGCATTTTATTTCGCACTACAGCATAAAGCGCGTCATTCAAAAGTAAGCCAGACAAAACCGCCGACATTGGCGTTGGTCCCTCTGAATGCGCGTCTGGTAACCAATTATGCAAAGGCACTAAACCGATTTTTGTTCCATAACCAATCAGCAAAAATACGAATGAAATTTCCAAAATATCAGGATTTAATTGCGTAGCTTCTTCATGCAATACAGACCAAAGCAAGGCATTTTCTGGATTCCCTAATTTTTCTGCGGCGTAATAAAGCAAAATCGTACCGAACAACGCTTGTGCGATACCCACACCACACAAAATAAAATACTTCCACGCGGCTTCAATCGATTCTGGTGTGCGATATAAACTCACGAGTAATACAGTTGCCAGCGTCGCACCCTCCATTGCTACCCACATAATGCCCATATTGTTGGTTGTCAAAACCAAATACATCGCCAGCATAAAACCTTGATACATCGAGTAATAAAGTTTTAAACGTGATTCAGTGAGTTTGCCGAGTTCGATTTCATGCGCCATATACGGTGCAGAAAATAAAGAAGTTGTAAAACCAACAAACGCTGTCAACACAATCAAATACACATTAAACGAATCAATCAAAAATGCTTTGCTTTCGGACAAAATTGTTCCGTGTTGAAAAACGGTTGTCGCAAGCCAAATCGTAATTCCTAAACTCACCGCGTTAATGTAAGTATTGAGTTTGCCAATATCTTTGTGATGCCCCGTCAATGCGAAAAAGGCAATTCCCGCTACAGAGAGGAATAACAGTAAATAAACCGCAATCATCTTTCCACCTCGTGTAATTTGTTCATCATATCGACATCAAGTGAATCAATGCTGGTGCGAATGTGAAAAAAGAAAATGCCGAATAAAACCGCTGCAACTAACACGTCAAACGCCACACCAAGTTCTACAACCATTGGCATTCCGTCCGTTGCGACCATCGCTGCGAAAAATAAGCCGTTTTCAATCGACATAAAACCCACAACGTGTGCAACAGCTTGACGATGAGAAATCATCAACAACAATCCTAATAAAACCACTGATAAACTTACCACCAACGCATTCAACATAATCATTGAGGAAGTGTGAATAATCGGTTGAAGAACGTAATAACTAAAAATCATCAAACTCGCACCGCTTAACATCACAGCGGTATTATTTTTCAATGCTTCAACGTCACGGTGAATGTTCATAGCAAACACTTGTTTTTGTAACATCGATGGAATAAAAACCACTTTAAGCGCGAACGTCAGAAACGCCGAAATATACAAATGCGGACTGTGCAATTCATTCGCCGCTAAAATCGCGGTCAACGTCAACAACATTCCTTGCATCGCAAAAACAAAAATCAAGCGTGGCAAACGCCCTTGCCCCAGCATCAAGAATGACATCAACCCCACCAACGCTGACATCGACAAAATGGCTTGCGTGTAAAAATCCTGTGTTTCAATGTTCATCGTGTGGACTCCAAAATGATGTGACTGAGCATTCCCAGTAATCCTAATAAATAGGCGAATCCCAAGTATTCTTGCACTCGGAATAAACGCATTTTGGCAACAGCGGTTTCAGCTAAGGCGAGAAAAACAGAAAGGACAACAAGTTTTAAAACCAACACGACTAACCCAAAACTCAATGCGCTAACGGTGAAACTTTGCGCGATTCCCCAAGGAAAAAACAAGTTCGCAATTAACACACCGTAAAGCATCAATTTCAATTGGCTTGCCCATTCGATTAACGCTAAATGCCGCCCGCTGTATTCCAAAATCATCGCTTCGTGAATCATGGTCAGTTCTAAATGCGTGGTGGGATTATCAACAGGAATTCTCCCAGTTTCAGCAACTGCCACTAAAATCAGCGCAAACAACGCAAACACAAATGACGGATGCAAGGTCGAACCGCTGTGCAAAATATGCAAAATTGCGCCCGACAAATCTGTGTTTGATGCCGTCATCGTAATGGTGAAAACCGCCATCAACATGGCAGGTTCTGCGAGTGATGAAATGGTCATTTCGCGTGACGAACCCATGCCGCCAAAAGCCGTACCAATATCTAACCCCGCTAACGCTAAAAAGAATCGAGCAAAAGCAAAAAATCCCACCAATACGATTACGTCGGCACTTTCAGACGTTGGCATATCGACAGCAATTAACGGAATCACTGTTGCAGCCAAAATCATCATTGTAAAAATAATGTACGGTGCGACACAAAATAACCATGACGCATCTTCTGAAATTACAGGTTGTTTGCACGTTAATTTGAGCAAATCCCGATACGGTTGTAAAAATGACGGCGCACGTCGGTTTTGCAATCGACATTTACAAAATTTGAGAAACCCCGCCAGCAATGGCGCAAGCATGACGAATAAAACCGTTTGTAAAATAGCGATTGCCCAGTTCATAAGCTCACCACCCAAAGTAGAAGAATTAACGTTGCAAGCGAATAACCAATGTAGGTTCGGATATTACCTGTTTGAATTCGCCCGACTTGTTTAGCCACGCGATTTACGCCGTGTTCAATCGGCTGATAAGCATGAACCCAACTATGGTCTTGGATGTGAAGCGAATAACGCACGTCAGCAACGTTGAGTTTGGTATTTTCGCGCATGGTTTTTTCGACTTTTTCATCAATCAAAAATACCGTTGCAAAAATTCGTCGTAACGGCATGGTGAATGCGCTGGAGGTATATTGCATTCGTGGTGATAACGCACCAAAACCGCAATCCCACGTCGGGGCAATTCGCGCTTTTGGTGTGCCTTTGCCGTGCAAAAAGAAAAATAAAGCTAACGCGGTAATTAACGCGCTAACCAAAATTAAAAGTGGCGAATAAGACGCTTGTTGCATTGAAACTGGCGCAAGCCAAAGTGGCGTTAAAACGGAGGTTTTTGGCAACGTGGCATCGATAATGTGACTGGTCACGCCGTTCAACAAATCCAAAATCACGCTAGGAAAAATGCCGAAGAAAAAACACAACGTCGCTAAAATAACAGGCGCAATCATCATGCTGAAACTATCGATTTCTTTGGCTTTTTCAGCATGACGTGAACGTGGTACGCCTAAGAAAATCAATCCAAATACTTTCACAAAGCAAGCCGCCGCAAGTGCCGCTGTTAAAGCCAACGCCGCCGCTGAAACAGGAATCATGCTTCGTAAAACGCCGTTATTTAAAACATCAACTTGTAACGCCGTTTGAAACGCAAGCCATTCTGAAACAAAACCATTAAACAGTGGTAATGAGGAAATACTCATGCAACCAATTAAAAATAAAAGACTGGTTTCAGGCATTCGTTTAATCAAACCGCCAAGCATATCAATGTTTAACTCGTGGGTTTGATGATGAATCATCCCCGCACCTAAAAAGAGTAAATTTTTAAACAGCGCGTGATTGAAAGCATGAAACAACGCAGCGACCAATCCTAATGCGGCGAGTTCTTTATGATTATTAGCTAAGAAAATCATGCTTAAACCCAACACCATCACGATGATGCCGATATTTTCAACGGAGCTGTAAGCGAGTAGACGTTTTAAATTTTGTTGCATCATGGCGTATAAAATTCCGCTTAATGCTGACAATGTGCCGACAATTAGTAAAACTACACCCCATTGCCAATGCACTTCAGGCAACAAATCAAAGCAAAAACGAATCAAACCGTATAACGCGACTTTGAGCATTACACCGCTCATCAATGCTGAAATATGTGACGGCGCAACAGGATGTGCTTCAGGCAACCAAACATGAATTGGCACTAAACCCGCCTTCATACCAAAGCCCATCAACGCCAACACAAACGCAATGCTCATCCAAGTGGTTGGAATCGTTGAAATACGCAACGCATCAAACGTGAATCCATCTGCAAAACTTGCCACTACGCCGAATGCCAAAATAATTAGCAACGCGCCGACTTCTGCCATGAGCAAATATAAAAACGCGGCTCTGCGATTGGCTGAGTTTTCATGTTGAAATGCAACTAAAAAATAACTCGCTACTGACATCAACTCCCATGCAATCATGAACATGAACGCATCGTCTGCAAGTAAGACCAGCATCATGCCTGCAATAAAAAGCCCTGTGAATAAACTTAACGCTGCAAAACTTTGTGGGTCTTTTTGTTCATTTCGGGTGTAATTTGGTGCGTAAAAACTCACCACAAACACCGCAATGCCTATAATCAAAAAGAAAAAGGCAGATAAACCATCAAAGCGAATGTGCCACGCTTGCCAAGGCAAACCTAAAGGGATTTTGTCGATATGCACAGTTTGGTCAATCAATTCGCCAATTCCAGCCGCGATTGCTGACGCACCAGATAAACCTAACAACGCAAAAACAATCGCTTTAAATCTTGATTGCAATAACGCAAATACTGCTGAGGCTAAACTTAGTAATATGGCACTGTAAGCCAAATGTAAAATCATGGGATTCCCCAATGGATTGTGAAATTACGATTTAATCCGACGGGCTGCTAACGGATGTGCTGAAAAGGCTTCATGTTCTTCCAAACCTTGAATTTCGCAACGTCCACCACGCGATTCGTAGTCATGTTGAAATTCGTGGAAAAACTCCATCACTGTATGGTCGATTAAGGTCACACCGCTTTTTTCAAAAATTAGCGTTTTACCTTCTTCGATTTGTGCCAACGCTTCTTTTAACTTTAAGAAATTCGAGAAAATCGCCGCGTCTTGAATGTTGATTAAAATCGAACCATTCGCTTGAACAGTTTGGGTGAAATGGATTTTGAATAAATTGTTAAATTTTGCGCCAAGCATCACATAAATAATCAGCTCAACTAAAATTCCAATTGCCACACCGATGAGTAAATCGGTTGCAATCACGCCAATGATGGTGGCAATGAAAATAAATAATTGTTCTTTGCCAATGCCCATAACATGAGCAAATTCGCGCGGTGACGCTAACCGAAAACCAGTAAAAACCAATAATGAGGCAAGCGCGGCAAGTGGAATGCTATGAATTAAATGCGGGAAAAATACGACGAAAATCAATAAAAACGTGCCATGAAAGAAGTTAGCCCATTGCGTTTTTGCACCGTTGTTCACGTTTGCAGAACTCCGCACAATTTCTGCAATCATCGGCAAACCACCGATTGAACCTGCAACCAAATTACCCACACCGACAGCGGTTAAATCTTTGTTTAAATTTGAATGACGTTTGTAAGGGTCTAATTTATCCACCGCCATCGCGCTTAATAAACTTTCCAAACTACCAACTAAAGCAATTGCAACAACCGCTTCCCAAAAATCCAACGTGAAAAATTTACCAAAATCAGGGAAATAAAAACTTGATGTAAAATTTTCGGAAATGGCGACTAAGAATTTTGGACCCACTTCATCTGAATCCAGATGTTCAGGTTGCATATAGGGGTGATCAGGGTAAAACAGATAAATATGCTGATGTTCCAAATCAAAATAATGCGAAAAGAACATTCCCATTAACACCACAATCAGTGGCGCTGGAATCATTTTTAGGGTTTTGTCTTGAATCAATGACCAAATAATTAAAATCACCAAGCCTGAAAAACCAATAATCGCAATTTCAAGATTGAGATTTGCAAAACTATGTGGAATTTGGGCAATCGTTGAAATCAAACTGCCTTTTTCTGGCGTTACACCTAAAACGACATGAATTTGTTTTGCCATGATAATGATGCCGATGGCGGCAAGCATTCCATGAACAACAGAGGCTGGAAAGAATGAACTTAAACGACCTGCTTTGAAAACGCCGAGTAGAATTTGAAGCACACTTGCGACTACGATTGCAGCGAGTGCATAGCGATAACCAACCATTGCCTCGCCTTCACCAAGACCTTGAACGGCATCATAAACAACAACAATTAAACCTGCGGCAGGTCCATTGATTGTGATAAATGAACCATTACAACGTGAAACCACCATGCCACCAATAATCGCGGTGATAATGCCTGCAGATGGTGGGAAGCCTGAAGCCATCGAAATACCTAAACACAATGGTAAGGCGATTAAGAAAACCAAAAAACCTGAAAGTAAATCACCGCGCCAATGTACTTTTAAACCCGCTAAACCTGTTGCTGGTAAAAGTGATGTTGCATCACTCATAAAAACCTCGTTTCATTCAAACAAAAATAGTAAAGTTACCTCCTTGTTTAAGCGATTAACGTGCCACACATTTTTTAAAATCCAACCAATTGAATAATAATGTTTTTTAAATAAATATAACGCTATATAAATTTAAATATGGTTTAAAGCAACCATTCGGGATGGTTTTTGAACCAAAAGAAATATGTTTCCTGCAGCCTAATTTTTCGTTTTATTAGTTTTCATGGGGCAGTAATCCGCTGGTTTTTTTAAGAAATAATCTGCATTACTGCCCCGCGATTCGCCGCATATTTTTCGATATAATCGACGGGTTGTAAGGCATAAAGATGTTTAGCGTTGCTTTTAAACACTTCAATATTTTCATAACCAAAGTGCTGAATGAAACTGCCTAAAATTTGCATGGGACGTTGGAACTCACGGTTATAATTGCCCAATCCATTTGCCGCAATTTCAGCAGAATTCTCTTTGAGATAACGACATAATTTTGCAGCTTGGCGAGCATCTAATCGTGCTTTACTTAATCGTTGGTTCACCGCTTGCATCGCTCGAACTGAATCTGCTTTTGCAACTAAATCCAACCAGAGTTTTTGGCGAGTTTTATTCTTGATGGTAGGCGCAGCAATTCTCTTGATAAGGACGGCATGACCGAGTTTGTGAAGCGAAGATTTAGAAATCGCTTTATCTTGCGTTTCACTATTCATTTTATCCCACGCGGAACGTGACGATTTAGAAGAAAATAAATTTTCGTGATTAAGTAACACGGGTAAGACATTTTTAAACTTAAATCGATAAATATCATCAGTATCAATTTCAGAAGTCCCTGCCATGTTAATCGTCGCTAATTTGTCCAGTTGGTCACGTTCAGTTTGTTTGTGTTTCGATAATTTTTTAGTCGCGTTAACGTCTGCTTTCTGAATTCGCTCACAAGTTGCTTCTTTGATTTTTTTACCCAAATTCTTCGTTTTTGATTCAATAATTTCTGTGGTCATAGTGGTACTCGAATCAAAAGGGGTTCTGTTAATGGTGTAGCCATTAATTTCGGCAAGCAAATAGAAGTTATTGGCGTAGTCATTGAGAGCGTGATTATTAACCGCATTTAACTCAATTCGTAGTAATCCCAATTCATTCGGCGCGAACCCTACACCATTAAACGCCCCTAAATAAGATTCTTCTTTTTTACCTTCGCCTTCGGTCATTAAGGCAATATCGGTCATTAACATTATGTTCTTTTGATCACTACAACTTACGAAGATATTGGTCGCACATCGATTTCGTGCAGTCATTTGTAAGCATTCATTTTCGGGTAGGTTGCCGCTATTCAAGAAATAATTACTGATGAAATGGGGCGTAGTAATCGATACACCCGAACCTATAGTGGGACTGTGAAATACACCCCGATATTTTATGGCTTCTGCGTTCGGATTTTTGAGAAATGCCGCTTGTTTTAAATCTTCTTTGTTTTCAGAATGAATAAGCAACAAATCGTCTTCAGTGAAGCCAATCGCATTTTGTAGTGCAAAAGCGTGTGCTTCAATTGCTTTGTCTTTAGATGTGCAACCCACAAATAAATTTTGATTCTCATTGAGAGCTTCGCTGATATTTACAAAGTTGGTGGCGTGGTTATCCACCATGTGCAACGTTTTATTGTTGTTGCCCGCTGGTGCATCAATAACGTGTAATTTCTTGCCATTTGCATGTTTTTTGAAGAAAGCTACGGTCGCATCATTCATGTCGGCATCCGAGCAAATAATAAAATCAGCCGCTTCAACAGCCGCTACAAATTCATCAAAAGCTGCTTGTCTATTGGTCACTGTGCCACGAATCAAGTGATCTAACACCTGACGTGCTTCGTCGATGAACAGAATTTTAAATCCGTTTTCGGCAATCGAAAATTTAGGCAAGGAGTTTGCGGTAATCGTTAAATGACGAATGTAGCCACTCGGTTCTTCTTCTTTGTAATGGTCAGTGTCAAGGCGCGTGGAGAGGTCATAAGACAAAGCAACACGATGAATAATCACAGCAATTTTTTCATTGCTTAAGAATTCGCGCATCAGTTCCAATAATTCGGTTTTACCTGCGCCTAAACTGCGGGGATCAAAGATAATAGCAGGGTTATCAATGTTAATTAGCTTGCGGCGAATGGCTTCATTGATTTCACGACTGATGCTATCTGGTAACACATCGATTTTAATGCGATTAAGCCCAGTAAAATCAGTAATGTTGTTGCGTTTGCGAATAATCTCCCGACGCTCTGAAACAGAGTGTTTGATAATCTGCGCGGGGTTGCATTTGCCGTCAAATTGACGTGCATTCAGAGCATCAAGCACTATCTGAGTGGCTTCTTCTTCGCTGAATAAGTAAGGCACTTGTTTTGCCATAGCGAACGCTAATCTATCACCTAACTTTTTTAAGTTAGAAACAGATGCGACTCGCATCAATTGTTGAATTTGTTCAGCTTTCGTATGACCGATGCCAACTAACTTGAAATTTAACGTGTCGTTGAAGTCACACTTTTGTCCGAGCTGTTCAGGACAGTAATAGCCTTTTGACCCTGTAATTGTGGCGCACTGAATAGCGGTATAAATTCCCGTATTGTCGTTGTCTGCACAAATTCGTAAATCGGCATTGCCCAACTCAGTAAAAGAGCGTGTGACATTTTGCATATTTCCAGCCGATAAACAGCAGATGACAGGCATCTTGTGTTTATTTCTTAGAGTATCTTTACCATCCCCTTCTGCGTGATAAATGCTTAATCCAGTTGCCACCCCTTCAGTAACCCATGCACCGTGCTGAATTTTTTTGCGATCGCCGATGACAACAAATCCCCCACCGACTTGTCCAATGAAATGCTTATTAGTGTGTTTATTCGGTATGTTTTGCGCGTAAATTTGCTGATAACCTGAAACATTGCCTGCGATATTAAAAACTTGAACCATTAAGCAGTCACCAAATCTCCCATTTCCTCGTCTAATTTCTAAGCCTTCAACATTTAATTTTTTAGAAATAACGTAAGGATGAGACGCAACATTTTCGGTTTTTGCGGTATCCCAAGCTAAATTTGCCGCAGTGAGTGCGGTTATTTGCCACTGTTCAAGTGCTTGAATGGGGGCTTTTGTTATTGAAATGTCCTTCGGTTTGGCTTGACTTTGAATGTATTGATCCGAGTAACCACGTTGTGACATGAACTCTTTATAGCCATCAAATACTTCGGTTTGACCGCCGTGTTTATTGGTATAAAACACGATAGTTGGGTACTCGTTGCCGTCTTTTGCAGTCCATTTGTGACCGACAGCGAAGCACTTGCCGCGATAGGATTTACTGATTACGATGCGGTTGTGCGTTATTTTTCGTCCATCAAAGGTGATGGAGTTAGATAGTTCTGACCAGTTGATGCCGCATGAATCGGCGAGGTCTGAAAGGGTTTGACGGTTAGCGGTTAAGATGTTGTGAATCATGGGGTTCTCCATGACTACAGGATGATTCGTTTAATTTACCTTTGACGATTGTTTCGTCTGGGGGGCTACGTAAAAAATGTATAGAGTTTGCACTCTAAAATGTTTTTTTATATTTCCCTTATGGTAAAATCAACTACAGAATCATGGTGTAGTTCCTGTGATGCTTTAAAAAATGTGCTTTGATAGTCCCGCCAAGAATTTCTCAAAGTACGATGAATACAGCTGCAAAGCTATGAAAATACCGCTAACTTTAATTTGTCAGCGGTTTTTTTGTGTCCAAATTTTACCACGTCTTTTAATAAAAATATCACCGATATTCTGTAAGTGATTAAAATGACGTTTCTGTTGAGGGGGAAAATTATGATAATTTTAGTTGGTTCTAAAAAAGGTGGTGTTGGAAAATCTACAATTGCAACGAACATTGCAACAAACCTTGCAGTGCAAAAAAAAGATGTTGTTTTAGTCGATGCAGACAGACAAGGAACAAGCTCTAATTGGGCAGACGATAGAGAACACACAAACAATACCCAATTGGTTTGCGTTCAAAAATATGAAAATATCAAAAAAACGTTACAAGATTTGGATAGCAGATATGATTATGTCGTTGTAGATTGTCATGGTGGTGATGCCGTTGAATTACGTTCTGGACTATTGGTTGCCGATATTTTAATAATTCCTTGTCAACCATCACAGCCAGATATAGATACAATTCCAATGATGATAGATATTATCAATAGAGCAGCCGAGATAAATGAAAAATTAAGATCATATTGTGTTATAACTCGCGCCCCTACAAATCCCAGTATTACAGAAATTCAAGATACTCAAAATACATTAGTGGATTATCCTGAAATTAAATTATTAAATTCTATAATTCATGAAAGAAAAGCCTATAGGGATGCTATCAGCTTAGGATTAGGTGTTATTGAAACAGATAACGATAAGGCAAAAATTGAAATTGAAAGTATGTTAAAGGAAATTTTTTATGGTTAGAAAACGAGAGTCAAAGCAAATAAGGAATGCCAATCAAGTTAGAACATTGGAAGAAGATTTTTTGAATCAAGTTGATAAATTTACTTTGGCTGATTTGACACTCGAACAATTAGCAGATCGTTATAAGGATATTGATAGACAATCTCAAATGATGAAAGGCTTGATTTTGTTAGAAGCAAGAAACAGATTTTCTTCTAATCAAGAATTCGGAAATTGGGTTGTCAATATCGGATTATCCGATGACAGTTTTCAAAATAGAAATTTATTCATGAATTTAGCTAGATTTTTTCAAAATCGTAAAATGTCTGGTATTTCACTCACTTCTGCTTATGAAATAAGTCGCCCAAGTAATGAAGGTGTTGCAGAAAAAGTTTATGAATATGCGCTAAACAAAAATTTATCTGTCGCTGAAATCAAAAGGCAAATTCAGTTAGAAAAAGGTCTTACAACCGAAGTAGTCATAACTACGGCTGAACCTAAATTACTTCCACTTGAAGATTTTGACGTATTTAAGCAGGCTGTTTTGTCTGATGTTGGGGGATTGTCAGGAACCGATGCCATTCGTGTATTGCAAGACTGTATTAAAGAGATTCGGTACAGCCTAAGTCATAAGGCATGAGTTTTTTTAACTCCGAGTCGAGTCAGCCTTAATCATTTTGTTATACTAAGGCGAGTTTTCATCGCTAAATTTTATAAATATGTCAAACGATTACTGTCAGCCTACCATTTTATTTGTAGATATAAGCGTTAGTAATTACGAAAGCCTACTTATTGGACTTGTTAGCAACGTTGAAGTTCATGTATTAAACTCAAACCAAGATGGCATTTTACAGATTACTTCAATACTGCAAGGTCGAAGTGATTTAAGGTCAATTCAAATTCTCTCTCATGGTAGTAACGGTTCAATTGCTATTGGCGAAACTACACTTAATAACTCAAATTTAAGTAGTTACAGCGTAGCCCTGAAACTAATTGGCTCGTCACTTTCGGTAACGGGTGATATTTTGCTTTATGGTTGCAATGTAGTTCAAGATGAATCTGGCTTAGGTTTTATCACTCAACTTGCAAATCTAACAGGTGCAGATGTTGCAGCATCTAATAATCTAACAGGTTTTGGCGGTGATTGGGATTTAGAGGTTTCAACGGGGACAATTGAATCGGAATCAGCTATTAATCAGCTTGCACAAATTCAATATACGGATACGTTGGCACTGGTAATTAATACCAATTTAGGTAGTATCAATGGGCAAAAAAACCTAAATGGCACTGGCATTGGTCTAAGAGCCAACCCAGACAACTTAATTGCTTTGCAAGGTACGTCCATTACTTTTACTTTCGATGCAGGGCAACTTTTAAACAATGATACGGATTTTGATACCCCCAACCTTTACGCGAATCACAATGTTTATTCTTATGACGGACATTACTATTGTTTAAGCAATGCGTCGGGCTGGCAAAATGCAGAGATTGAAGCGCAAAGTTTTGGTGGTCATTTGGTTACGATCAATGATGCAAATGAACAAAATTGGCTTACCCAAACATTTGGAGCGAGTGCTAATAGTTCAACTTTGTGGATTGGTTATACTGATCAAGACGTTGAAAATGATTTCAAATGGATTAGTGGTGATTCGTCAACTTACACAAATTGGCATTATGGTGAGCCTAATAATTGGGGTTGGGAAAACTATGCTCACATGTATTCTGATGGAACATGGAATGATCTCTATAGTGATTCGGATAGCGGTGGTTATGGTATTATCGAACTTAGTAGTCCTCCATCGATTGCTATTAGCTCGGTTACGAACGCAACGGGTGGTACGGCAATTTTAAATACTGATGGTTCGGTTACATTTACGCCAACGGCTGACTTTTCTGGAATAGCAACGTTTGATTATCAAGCCACTGATGGTACTAATTTAAGTAATTCGGCATCTGTAAGTGTTAACGTTATTGTTCCGCCACATGCTCCAACGATTGGTTTGTTACCTATATCGAACATTGCAATTACACAAGGTACTGCGGTTACACCTGAAATTGCTGATATTACGTTTTTGCCTCTTACAAAAGGTAGTTCTTTTTCGATTGGTGGTTTTACAGTTTATGCAATGGATAATGCTACAGCGGACGAGGTTGCTAGCATTTTCGCAGATGAGATTGCAGATGTAACACTTTACAAGAGAACAGCAAAGCTTGCTTTTCTTTTCGTAGATCCAAATTATGGATACTCAACAGGTACAGCTTCAAACTCAACTGTAAGATTCACAAATGGTGTTATTGGAAACACACCCGATTTAATGTTAGTGGGGTCAGATTTTAGTGTTTCTCTTCCTGAAGCACCAATACTTGCATCAGCAGGTAGTATCCCTATTGATGATGTTGATTTTACAACTAGTGGCGATTCGGTTTCTGTTAATGTTGTAAATGTGGGAATTCAAATCTTTCCAAATGTATTTGATCCATCTAATAATGGAAATGTTGAGGCATTGGTCAATTTACTTAATGACCAAGCTGACTTTGGTTACACACAGGCACTTAATTTTCTCACATTATCTGTTAATCCAAATGCAACATTTAGTACTGCAACCGATGTTAATTGGTCATTTGATGTCGCCAATATCCCTGCCTTTGAAAGTCTTTTAACTGGCGATCAGATTTACTTTTCTTACCAAATAGAAGCAACAGATAGTTTTGGTATGAGCAGTTACCAAAATTTGAATTTTTTAGTTGAAGGTAAGACTCAAATCATTAGTGTCATTCCAATAGATGGCAAAGTTGCTGCAATAGGTGTTGAACCTGAAGTTGCAACCATTAAGGTTCAAACTGAAAATGGTACTCAAGTCAGATTGTTTGACGGTAAAACCGACGTTACAAATAAATTTACACCTGTAATTAGTACCGATTTGTCGGGTATTCAAACAGTTGATTTTGAAGTAACGGTTGGAAATGGTTATAACGGAACGAGGTCGTTGATTGCAAAATCGTTTCTCAATTCAGACAGTAATTTTTTGTCGCCTCAAAGTACGTTTTCTGCCGTTAATTTATTTATCCCCGATGGTACAGATTTTTATTCTGGTACAACGGGAAATGACACAATTGTTGGTAGCACTGGCTCTGACACCTTATCAGGTGGTTTGGGTGACGATATTTACACCATCAATGATGCCGCTAATGTTGTTGTTGAAAACCCAGCGGAAGGATTTGATACTGTTCATTCAACCGTTTCTTATACGCTTTCTGCAAATGTTGAAAATTTATATCTCGATGGAAATGCTGTTATTAACGGGACAGGAAATGTTGGCAAGAATTGGCTTCATGGTAACGATGCTGATAATACGCTTGATGATGGTGGTTTGGTACCTTCTATGCCAACTATTGGAGATATTGTGGCTGATACGTTGTCAGGTGGAAAGGGCAACGATATTTATATCGTTCATAGCGTTTCAACACAAGTTATGGGTGAAACCAACGTTGGTGGTACAGCAGATGCAGTTCAAAGTTATGTGAATTTTACGCTGCCAAAGAATGTTGAAAACCTCACGCTTATAGGAATACTTAATGCTTCTGGTAAAGGTAATAATTTAGCAAACGTAATCACTGGTAACGACGGCAACAACATATTAGACGGTGGCGCAGGCACTGATATACTTATTGGAGGTGACGGCGATGATTTGTATATCATTGATCGTATGACGGATGTTGTTTCTGAAGTTTCTGGACAAGGAATAGATACTGTTCAATCAATCACGACTTATACGCTGCCTGAAAATATTGAAAACTTGAATTTAATGGGGTTAGCGACTATTTCTGGAACAGGTAATAGTGACGCGAATATTATCATGGGGAACGATGCTGTAAATACTTTAAATGGTGGAGCTGGTAACGATGTATTGAGAGGTAAAAATGGCAATGATATTTTACTCGGAGGAGTAGGAAGTGACACTTTGATTGGTGGCGTTGGCGTTGATACTTTAACAAGTGGGACCGAAGCCGACACTTTCATGTTTGAAGCATTAACAGATATGGGAATCGCAACACGCCGTGATGTGATTACAGATTTCAACCATAGTGAGGGTGACAAAATTGATTTATCAGGACTAATTACAGGTACCTTTATATCAAAAGCAACGTCAGCATTTGACGCTATAAATCAAATTCATTGGTCCTTCTATGGCTCTGTGGGTTCCTATTATGCTGTTGTACAAGGAAATGTAAGTGGCGATATAACACCTGAATTTGAAATTAAATTAACTGGTGTAACTGCGTTGGCTGATACAGATTTTAATTTAGATTTACTTCAGCAAGCAGGAACTGCGATGTTAGCTCAGGCAAATCAAAGCGGACAGTCAGTGATGACACTGTTGCGTTAACAAAGTAAGTCCTTCGGCACCAGCTTTGCGGAATGTATGGGAAGTTTGTCGGCGACAGAGTCATGTCTATATCTTGCTGATTACGATATAGAGAGGGCTTTGAAGTATTATTGGGAAGAAGATTTTCTTCTTGTTCAAGAGGCTATAAAAGTAAAATCAGCTTGTGATAGTCAACGATCTTTAATTTCTCTTGAAGCCTCGATGTATAGTTTTGGAGGGAAGTATGCGGATGACGCTGGTGGTAGCAACGCAAATGAAACAATCATTGATTTATCAGACCCGAGTGCAAAAGAAGCACTTGCGGCATTTGGATTTTAGGGGATAGAGATGACGACATCCCGAAAACCGTACAAACAGCAAGTTTGGGACAACATTGACGTTAGTACGATTGCTCAGGCTGCCGCAGCTACATCGTCAAACAGTCGATGTGTTCAGAGCTTTGTTAATAGCAGTTTCAATCAACTCTGCAGTCAACAGCTGATTGCAATCAGCTAAAATTTCCACCTGATCGGCAAAATTTCCACCAAGGGCGGGGTTGGCAAGCATTGGAATGTCGATGCCAGGAATACCTACGGTCATTTCAGCATAAACTTCCTGGATTAAGGAAACTGCTTGGGAACGATGACAAGAAAAAATAATTTCGTCGTATAAGGGACACATAAAATTTGCATTGTGGCGTTGAAATGTACGTTTCTTCCAGAGGTTGGATAATACGACTTTTAGATAATCGGCTGCAAGTCCTTGAACTAAGTAGTTCACAGACGATCGCTCTATACTGTGGAGCCTGTCTTTTTCAGACATACGATGAAATACATGTTTTCGACTGCCATAAAGCGTTTTGACGTAGCCCTTTTTATGAAGATCAGCTTTCATAACTTCTTTCCAACGTTCCATACCTGAGTAGGCGGTCTTTTTAGCTTGTAAAAATGAACGTGCATCATCAACAGGGATATGAAGTTGGCGAGCTAATTTTTGCAGCTCCAATTCCATAATTTCCACCAAACACAACACTTTTTGCCGACTTTCTAATGTTGTCATATTCCTTCGCTTTTTCTGCTCCCTGAGTGCCTTTACGAACGGATACAAACTCTTCGTAGCTACAGCCCTTAATTTGTGCTGCAACGATAGAATGCACGTCTTTCAGGTCGTTGCCAACGTAACAAGAGGAAAGCTCTTTATCGCCCGATAAATCTGCAATTATGCGGAGTTCCTCGCCGTCCCAATCCAAACTACAAATTAAGTCATGCCCTAATTTTTTGTTAGGTAAAAAACATTTTCGAACCTGAATACCATCTCCTTTTTTACCAAGCTGGAGAAGATTAGGTGAAGATCCTGTGGGGCGACGAGTTTCTGTGTTCCGCGTCAATTACTTTGTCCGACTGACGACAATTACCTTGTCCGATTTTAGTTGGAAAAATAGGTTACTTTTCTAGGCTCTGTTTTTTACGATAACTTTCTCCTTCGATTTCAATAATGGTGGCATGGTGGATAATGCGATCAATAGCAGCCACAGTCATCATGGTGTCTGGGAAAATTTGATCCCATTGGCTAAACGGTTGATTGGACGTGACAATCAAACTCCCACTTTCATAGCGGTGGGCAATAAATTCAAATAACACTTGTGTTTCAGCATCACTTTTTTTAACGTAACCGATGTCATCAATAACTAAAATTTGATATTTGTCTAAGCGTGTCATCGCAGTCATCAAATTTAAATCACGTTTAGCCTGTTGTAGAGATTGAACAAGAGCAACCGCTGAAAACCATTTCACCCGTACATCGTGTTCAATCAAATGACAGGCGATGGCAGCGGCGATATGTGATTTGCCTACACCAGAAGGTCCAATAAGCAATACACAACAGCGTGATGAACCCATTCGGTTCGTTCTTTCAGATTAGTCAGTTGCTGTTGCACTGATGTTTTAAGCTCTGTTAAATTCAGATTAGCAAAAGATTTTCCTAGTGGTAATCCTGCTTCACGAGTCCAACGTTGAACTCGTTTTTGATAACGATCGGCAACTTCTTGTTCGCAAAGCCCCGATAAATAACGGATATGACCATGCCCATTTTCAATAGCTTGTGCTTGATGGCGTTTGTAATGATGCACAAAAGCGGGCAATTTGAGTTCCTTCAATAATGAATCAATGGTTTCAGGCATGACTCACCTCCTCACGAAGATGCCAACTACCTTGGAGTAAATGGTCATAACTTGCCAAATCTTGTTGGCGTTCTGGAATAATCGGAACGGGCTGATCACCCAAATAACGATCTTGTAAAACTTTCAGCGCAGGCAACGGCTTATCATTGTGAATTAACGTAGATAATTCATCGCCCAACTTTTCTTCACAACCATGGTCTGCTGCGATACGCAAAACGCCCACTATCCATTTGCAAGCCTCGGTCGATTCAAACTGTTGATTGCAGTGTTCCCATAATTGACGGTAATTGTCGTTGGGCAATAATTCCTCACGGAACTGCAAAAAACGAAATGCCTGCGGCTTTGCCGATAAGCTGTGAATAAGATGCCGATAATTGACGCATCTTGCTCGATCTTTACCTGCCACGGGATAAATGCGTTCCAATTTGAGCGTTAAAGTTTGACCAACAAAAATATCTAATCGATTGTGATAAACGTGAACTTTTACCCTTTCACCGATTAGCCGCGATGGCACGGTGTAGAGAACTCGTTTGATTTCTAAGGTGCTGCTACGAGTCACTTTCAGGCTGAGTTCGCTGTAATCCATAAATCGTTCAACGGGCAAGGCTTGTAACGCGGATTGCTCTTCTTTAAAACGAGTTTTACAGCGTTTGTTCAGGCGTTCAGTGATTTTATTCAAGAATGCCTGATAATCCTTAATACTGGAAAAATCCGTGCTACCTCTGAGATTTAAGGCTTGTTCCAAACGGCGTTTAAATGAACCATGAGCGCATTCAATCGCACCATTTTCGTGACTGACTCCTCGATTGTTACGAGTTGCACGCAAATTATAATGTTCACATAAGGCATCGTAGGATCCCGTCAATTTTTGCTCTTCAACGCGGTTCACAAAAGCGGCACTTAAACTATCTGTCCGATGTTCAATCGGACTTCCTCCAGCCAAAAATAGGGCTGATTGCAAACCATCTGCCAATGCACAGTAGCTTTCACCACCTAACGTGATTTGCACATAACGCCAGCCACTGTAAGCAAAACGGAATTGATACAAAAGATGATGTAGCACTTCACCTTTTATCGTGATTTCAGTATTTGGATGGCTAAAGTCGGATAAACCTTGATGTCCCGCTGGTACCGATTGACGAAAAATAATTTCCTTCTCAGGTCCTTGTGTTGCTTTCCAATGTTTGACTCGACGTTGCAACGTTCTTAACACGCTGGGGGGAAATTCCCCTGGATGTTCATCTTCGAGATATTCCCAAAGTGTCAAACCTGTCAATCTGCCTTGCTTTTCCAATAAGGGGACTAATTCTTTTCCCCAAACTGTTTCCAGCGGATCTTGGCGAGTACGCCAATTGTGTTCTGTTGGTAGCGATTTTCGCTCGCCTTTTTCAATCCTGCGACCTGAACGCTCTGAAATGTCTGCTTTTGCGGCAGAGGTGGCTTGGCTATGTCCTTGTTGACGTTTGCTCATATATAAACTCTCTTGACGTTGAGTGATACGTTTTCCAGGCAA
>SESD01000371.1_pt1 | contig 27859 bp, 22 predicted proteins | sample 3171411 | NCBI WGS metagenome assembly SESD01 (sample SAMN06051880, study PRJNA518727) | freshwater metagenome | biome: subpolar coniferous forest; feature: holomictic lake; material: water; isolation source: holomictic Lake 442, 16.5 m depth | place: Canada: near Kenora, Ontario | collected...
GGCTCCAGCGGCAACAACCTGACGATCAACGGCGCCATTACTGGCCCCGGCGCTCTCACCCAATACGTTACCGCCTCGGGCAAACTCACTCTTGCCAACCCGACCAACACGTACAGCGGCGGTACAGTGGTTTATAAGACTGAGATGACCGTGGCCGCCAACGCGAGTCTGGGTATCGGCGATGTCACCGTAGCCAACAGTGGCACCCTTTCGTTGTGGGGAAACGGGAACATCGGCGGTGGGGACATGACAACGGCCAATGACGATCGGGCTGCGCGCCTGACGGTCTTTAGCGCGGGCAAGGTAAACTTCTATTGCCCGGCGCCATCCATCGGGTCACTATCCGGCGGCGGCACATTGGTGCTGAGCAACACCGTGCTGACCGTCGGCGGCGACAATAGCTCCACGATCTGGAACGGCGCGATCAACCAGTTCGCAGGGACCACCGGCAGTGTAGTCAAGGTCGGCAGCGGGACGCTGACGATGGACGGTTGGACGCGGCACATTGGTTCGACCACGGTCAGCAATGGCACACTGGTTGCCAACACGTCACTCCCGGGTCCGGTGACTGTCGCCAGCGGTGCCACGCTGCTCAGCAGCGGCGCCTTTGCCGGCCCGCTCACGAACAGTGGCGTCCTGTCGGCCGGGATGACCAACACCGTAGGCACGCTGACCGCCGGCGGCCTGACGATGTTGTCCGGCGCGACTTTCGTGGTCAACGTTGCCGGGACGAACAGTTTCGACCAGGTGTCGGTCAATGGCCCGGTGGCCCTTGGCGCGGGCGTCTGTTCGCTGCAAGTCGTGCTGGGCTACGCGCCGCAGGCAGGCGACAGCTTCGCCATTGTCCTGAACGACGGCGCGGATGCCGTGACCGGCGCGTTCGCCGGATTGATTGAAGGCGCCAGGGTTGATTGCGGCGCCTTCAACGGTAAACCGTACCGTTGCACGATCTCCTACGCCGCCAACGGCGGCGACGGCGGCGCCAACGACGTCGTGCTCTCCAACTTCAGAAGCGCGAATGCAGGCACCGTTCTGCTCGTCCAGTGAGCCGGGGTGGGAGATGGTTCGTGTGATTCCAGTGGCAGGTGTGGCCGAAGAATGATTAGCCCGTCCACGCTGACATGCGCCCTTGCGGCTACATGCGTGCGTAGCCCGGGCCGCCGCCGCCCTCGGGCGGGGTCCACTGGATGTTCTGCATGGGGTCCTTGATCTGGCAGGTCTTGCAGTGGAGGCAGTTGGAGAAGTCGATGTGGATGCCCTGCTTGTCCTCCTTCAGGACGTAGACCTGTGCCGGGCAGAAGAGCGTGCAGGGTGCGCCAAACTTTTGAATGCAGACCCTGCATTTTTCCGGGTCCAGGATCTTCAGGTGCGAGGGCTGGTTCTCCTCGTGATGTGTCTTGGAGAAGAAGATATCCGAGAGCCGGTCGAGCTGCAGCGCGGCCTCTTTTCCCTCGACCTTCGGCGGCAGGCGGCACGGCCGGACACGGGCGCGGGCTTTCATGGACTTCTCGTCCGGCTTCAGCGGCAGCCGCCCCGGGGGCAGCAGCCCGCCGCTGAACACGCTCAGGCCGACGCCCATCATCCCCGGGATCGTGCCGAACATGAAAGAGGCGCGGACGTTCCGGATCTTCCAGATCTCCTGCCATGGCGTCGAAGTCTGGAGCTGCTCCGGATAGCCCTGCAGGGCGGCCCGCGAGAAGTCCCCCTTCTTCCAGCACGCAAACAGCGTGTCGCCGGCCGCCACGCCGGATTGCACGGCCATGTGAACGCCTTTGAGCCGCAGTGAATTGCAGAGTCCGCCGGCATCTCCGACGATGATTGCGCCGTCGTCAACCAGCCCGGGCACCGAATAGAAGCCGCCTTCCGGCAGCACCTTGGAGCCATACTCGATCACCTTGCCGCCGGCGATGTACTGCAGCACGCGGGGGTGGAGCTTGAAGAGGCGGAACATGTCATGCGGGCTCAGCGTGGGGTTCCGGTAGTCGAGCGCCGTCAGCATGCCCACGGCGACCAGCGTGTCGCTCAGGCAGTACACAAAGCCGCCGCCGTAGGTCATGCCGTCCAGCGGATAGCCAAACGTATGCATGATGGTGCCGGCCATGCCCTTGCGCTCCGGCGTCTCAATCAGCTCCTTGATGCCCGAGGCGTACGTCTCGGGGTTGGGCCCGCCCATCCGGTTCTGCTCGATGAGCTTGTCGGAGAGATAGCCGCACGAGCCTTCGCCGAGGATCACCAGGTCGGCCATCAGGTCCGCGCCCGGCTGAAACACCGACCGCTTCTGGCCGTTCTTGTCCACGCCCTTGTCTCCCAGCCGGACGCCCGCAATGCGCCCGTCCCGGCGCAGCAGTTCGGTGGCTGCAAAGCCGCTGTAGATCTCGGCGCCGGCCTTTTCGCACAACCCGGCCAGGTACCGGGTCAGGGCGGACAGAGAGACAATGGGGAACCCCTCGGCGCGCATCTGCGGCGGCACCCACGGCACATGCAGGGATCCGCCGGCGGTCAGGAAATGGAAGCTCTCTTTCTTGACCGCGGTGAACTGCGGCAGCGCCGCAAACTCGTCGAACGAGAGCAGGTCGGCCAGCGACTCGGGATCCACCACCGCGCCGGACAGGACCTGCGCGCCGATGCCGGGCCCCTTGTCGACGATCAGCACCGACGGCGGCGGTCGCCCCGCGGCGTCCGGATCGTGCCGCACACGTTTCAGCAGGCGCAGCACCGTGGCGAGCGTGGCCACGCCACACCCGACCCCGACGACATCGAACGACATTTTATCGCGGTCCAAGGTAAAGGCTCCTCGTTCAGTGATGACTGACTTCTGAATACTGAATACGAAACACGGAATACGACATGAAAACGGCGAACGATCCGATCAATTGAATCGTTCCAGAAAAAAGCCAACGGAAATCAAGACGTGACAGCCTGCAGGGCCGCCTCGAGCAGGCGCCCCGGCAGCACGCCCAGCAGAGTCACAATCGCCACAAGCGCCGCGCCGGTCAGCGCAATGCCCCGGTCCAGCCGGACATCCGGCCGGCTGTCCGGCGCCGCAAAGTACATCACGCGCACCACGTTCAGGTAATAGTAGATGCCGATGGCCGTGTTCACGGCCGCCGCCACCACCAGCAGCACAAAGCCGCCGCGCAGGGCCTCGCTCAGGAGCAGGAACTTGCCGATGAACCCCACGAACGGCGGGATGCCGGCCAGGCCGAACATGCCGGCGGCCAGGATGAAGGCGGCCATGGGGCTGCGCTGGTGCAGGCCGGAGAGGTCATCCACCAGCACGTTCTCGCCGTCTTTCGAGACCTGGCAGATCACGAGGAAGGCGGCCAGGCTCATGGCCACGAAGCCGAAGATGTAGAACATGGCCGCCGCGTAGCCGGCGGCCTTCAGCGTCACCAGACCGAGCAGCACATAGCCGGCGTGCGCAATGCTCGAGTAGCCCAGCATGCGCTTGACGTCCTTTTGCACCAGCGCGGAGAGGTTGCCGAAGAACATGGAGCCGATCGCCGCGGCGGTCAGCACCTGCCCCAGCGCCGCGCTGGAGGGATCCGCGCACAGCAGGAAGCGGATCAGCACCGCCACCACGGCCACCTTGGGCACGCCCGCGATGAAGGCCGTGGTCTCGTTGGAGGCCCCCTGGTAGACATCCGGCGCCCACAAGTGCATGGGGAACGCGGCCAGCTTGAAGAGCAGCCCGGCCACCACCAGGACCAGGGCGGCCAGCGCCGCGGGCTCATGCCACTTGGGCAGCAGCGCGGGCGCAATCTGGCTGAAATACGTGGAGCCGGTCAGCCCGTACAGGTAGCTCATGCCGAACAGCAGGAAGCCGGTGGAGACCACGCCGAACATCACGTACTTGGCTGCGGACTCCATCTGGATGCGCAGCCCGGGGCGCTCGCGGCGCAGCGGCACCAGCAGGTAGAGGGCGTAGGACGACAGCTCCAGCGCCACGAACAGCGTGATCAGCTCCACGCTGCTGACCAGCAGCGTCAGCCCCAGCGTGCCCAGCAGCAGGAAGAAGAAGAACTCGGGGCGGATCTCCTCCCGGATGTCTTTGAGCCGGCTTCCGAACAGCACCACCGCCGCCAGCCCCAGGGCGATGAAGCTCTTGAACAGCTGCGAAAACAGGTCCACCCGGTAGGCTTGGCTGAACAGGTCGCCCTGGACAGACAGCGAGGCCAGGCACACGCCGAGATTCACCAGCGCGGTGGCCGCCGCGGCCTGCGCCGCCAGGCGTCCGCGTCCGGTCCCGAGGCTGATGGCAAACACCACCAGGCTCCCCAGGATCAGCACCAGTTCAGGCGCAAACAGCAGATAACTCATGGCGCGTCGTTCCTTTCGCGCTGCGGGGCAGCGCTCCTACACCTTGCGGGCGTTGTCCTATTTGTAGGAGCGCTGCCCCGCAGCGCGATTGTTCTGTCCAATTCCATCACCGGATCATCCCCGCCTGAAACTGCTCCAGCAGGTGCAGCACGCTGGCGTGCATGACCTTCAGGAACGGCGCCGGCGCAAAGCCGATCCAGAGCACCAGCACCACCAGCGGCGCCAGCGTGAGAATCTCGCGCACATTCAGATCCTGCAGCTGGCTCGAGTCGGGGTTGTTCGTGCCGCCCCAGATCACGCGCTGCAGCATGCGCAGCATGTAGGCGGCGCCCAGGACCACGCCCGGTATGGCCAGCAGCCCCAGCACCTTAGAGTAGGCGAAGCTGCCGGCGAGCACGAGGAACTCGCCGACAAAGCTGTTCGTGCCGGGGAAGGCCAGCGACGAGAGGCCGAAGACCGCCAGCGCCGTCACGTAGACCGGCATGGCCCTGCCGATGCCCGTGGCCTGGGAGAGCTCGCGGCTGTGGGTGCGCTCGTAGATCATCCCCACGCAGAGGAACAGCGCGCCGGTGGTGATGCCGTGGTTGATCATCTGCAGCAGCGCGCCCTCGATGCCGCGGGTGTTGAGCACAAAGATGCCGAGCGTGACAAACCCCATGTGCGCCACGCTGGAGTAGGCCACCAGGCGCTTCATGTCGCTCTGGGCCAGGGCCGTGAGCCCGCCGTAGATGATGCCCGCGACCGAGAGCGCCAGCACCACCGGGCCGAAGGTCTGCACGCCGACCGGCGTCATCGGGAGGCAGAACCGCAGGAAGCCGTAGGCGCCCATCTTCAGCAGCACGCTGGCCAGCAGCACGCTGCCGGCCGTGGGCGCCTCCACGTGCGCCGCCGGCAGCCACGTGTGGAAAGGGAACATCGGCACCTTGATGGCGAACGCCACGAAGAAGGCCAGGAAGACCCAGCACTGCAGCGCCGCCGGGTACGGCTGACCCATCAGCCCGGGGATCGAGAAGGTGTGCGCCGGGCTTGCCAGGTACAGGGCGATCACGGCCACGGGCAGCAGCACCGAGCCGGCCAGCGTGTACAGGAAGAACTTCACCGACGCATAGATCTTGCGCGGGCCGCCCCAGACGCCGATCAGCAGGAACATGGGGATGAGCATCGCCTCCCAGAAGATGTAGAAGAGCACGAAGTCCAGGGCCGCGAACACGCCCAGCATGGCGGTCTCCATGACCAGGATGCAGACCATGAATTCCTTCACGCGGCTGGTGATGGCGCGCCAGGAGCAGAGGATGCACAGCGGCGTCAGGAAGGTCGTCATCAGGATCAGCAGCAGGCTGATGCCGTCCACCCCCAGCGCGTAGCGGATGTTCAGCGACGGAATCCAGGGGATGTTCTCCTGGAACTGGTAGCTCGCCGTGGTGGCGTCGAAGCCGATGTACAAGGGGATCGAGCACAACGCGGTGAGAATTGTCACGGCCAGCGACCAGACCTTGACGGCGCCGTCGCTGCGCAGCAGCGGCAGGGCCGCCACGCCGGCCAGCGGCAGGAAGGTCAGCACGCTCAGGAGCGGCCAGGAGCTGTTTTGGAGCCAGGACAACATGTCATACCTCGATGCAGAATTCAGAAGTCAGAATTCAGTATTCAGAATGGGGGGCCCATGCCATTCTGAATTCCGACTCCTGAATTCTGAATTCCTTCTCTGTAAGTAGCCACCCTACATCCGTGTAATCAACGCATACCCCAGCAGCAGCGCGCCGACCACGACGATTGCGCCGAGGAGGTTGAACTGCAGGCTGCGCGTCTGGAGGTGCCGCACGCGGTCGCCGGCGGCCCGCACGTTCTGCGCCAGGCCGTCGACCACGCCGTCGATCACGTTCCAATCGAACCAGGCCGAAGCCCGCGCCAGGCCCAGGGTCCACGCCAGCCCGCAGAACCGGTAGAACTCGCTGACCCATTCATCCGCGGCCTGCGCCGGCCGGCGCGCGAACCACTGCACGGCGCGGCCGCCCATGCGGTAGAACCAGTCCAGGTCCAGGCTGATCGTGGGGTCCGGGATGAGCTTCTTCCGGAACAGGAAGAACCCGAGCGCCGTGAAGAGCAGGATCTGCAGCGTTTCCGACACGTGGTAGGCGGTGTACGGATGGTAGTCGACCGGGTTCGGCAGCATGTTGTACAGGTAGGGCGTGTAGCAGCCGATGAAGACGCAGAGGAAGGCCATCAGCGCCATGGCCACGCACATGTTCCACGGCGGGTCCTTGGCCTGCGCCCAGGTCTGCGGGCTGCAGTTGTTCCTGCCGAACCAGATGAAGTACGGGACCTTGAGGCCGGTGTGCAGGAAGGTTCCGGCCGAGGCCAGCATCAGCAGGAAGGCCGCGACCATCTGGTGATGTTCAAACCCGGCCGCCACGATCATGGACTTGCTGACAAAGCCGCTGAACAGCGGAAACGCCGAGATGGAGAGGCCGCCGATCAGGGTGAAGACAAAGGCCCACGGCATCTTCTTGTAGAGCCCGCCCAGCTCGGTGAACTTGCTCGTGCCGGCCATCATCAGCACGGAGCCCGTGCCCATGAAGAGCAGCCCCTTGTAGAGGATGTGCGCAAAGGCGTGGGCGCAGACGCCGTTGATGGCCATCTGCGTGCCGAGCCCGACACCTGCCACCATGTAGCCGACCTGGCTGATGATGTGGTAGGCCAGCAGCCGGCGCGCGTCGTTCTCCAGCACGGCGTAGACCACGCCGTAGAGGGCCATGATCACGCCCAGCACGATGAGGATCTCCGTGCCGGCGAAGCCGCGGCAGAGCGCATAGACGGCGGTCTTGGTGGTGAAGGCGCAGAGGAAGACCGAGCCTGTGACCGTGGCCGAGCTGTAGGCATCCGGCAGCCAGGCGTGCAGCGGCGGGACCGCGGCATTGAGGAGGAAGCCGGCCAGGATCAGGTACGAGGAGAGGTTCAGGTTGGCCACGTCCACCAGGCTGAACGTCAGGTCGTGCGTCGCCTGGTAGCGCAGCAGGATGCCGCCCAGCAGGAACAGGCCGCCGGCAATGTGCACCAGCAGGTAGCGGAAGCCGGCGCCCAGGGAGCGGGCGTCGCGCCGCAGCCAGATCAGGAAGACCGACGAGAACGCCATGAGCTCCCAGAAGAGGAAGAGCGTCAGGTAGTCGCCGGCATAGATGGCACCCAGCGAGCCGGCCACGTAGCACCAGGCGGCGGCGTGCTGCCCCCAGTCCTTGACGTGCAGGGCGTAGAGGCTGCCCAGCACGCACATGAGCGCCATGATGTAGCCGAACACCTGGCTCAGCCGGTCCACGCGGCCGAAGGTCAGCTTCCAATCCAGGAATTGGACGACGCCATGGGTGGTTCCGACGTCCAGGCAGGCGATCCGCGCAAAGACCAGCAGCGGCACGGCCAGGAGCAGGGCGGAGCGCACGCGCCCCCGCACAAAGGGCAGGAGCACGGCGCCCAGGAGCAGAATGGCCGCCGGATGGATCCAGATGTCACTCATCGCCATAGTAATCTTCGTCCTGCATGATGCCACGGTGTCCAAACCACTTGGACACGAAAATGATCGCCAGGCAGGCCAGGAAGCCGAAGGCGGACCAGAAGCCGATGTAGTGCTCAGGCCGGGTGTGGGCGTGCTCCTTGTCCACAAAGAGGGCATCGCCGGTCACCAGCAGCGCCAGCAGCACGAGGCAGGCGATGATCACGGCCTTCAGGTGCCGCTTCAGGAAATCGATGGCTCGCACGATGATCATGTGAACACCCCCTTGATCAGGCGGATGAAGAACTCCGGATAGACGCCGACGGCCACGGACAAAGCGGCCGTGAACAGCAGCGGCACCAGCATGGCCGGCGCCGCCTCCCGGACTCCGTCATAGGCGTGCGGGTCGGCCGGCTTGCCGAAGAAGGCGCCATAGACCACCGGCGCAAAGTAGCCGATGTTGAGCAGCGTGCTGGCCAGCAGCACCACGACGATCCCGATCTGGCTGGCATCCAGCGCCCCGATCAGCAGGAACCACTTGGAGACGAACCCGCCCGCAGCCGGCACGCCGATCATGCTCAGCGAGGCCACGGCAAAGGCCGCAAAGGTGAACGGCATCACGCGCCCCAGCCCCTTCATGTCGGAGATGTTCTTCTTGTGCGAGGCCACGTAGATGGCCCCGGCGCAGAAGAAGAGCGTGATCTTGGCAAAGGCGTGGTTCACGATGTGCACGATGCCGCCCTCGATGCCGGCCGGCGTGAGCAGGGCCACGCCGAGGATCACGTAGGAGAGCTGGCTGACGGTCGAATAGGCCAGCCGCGCCTTCAGGTTGTCCTTGCTCAGGGCGATGACGGACGCGGCCAGGATCGTGAACGACACGAAGTAGGCCGTGGGGATCCCCAGGTTGAACGCGTCCATCTTGTCCACGCCGAACACGAAGAGCATCACGCGCGTGGTGGAAAAGACGCCCACCTTGACCACGGCCACGGCGTGCAGCAGGGCGCTCACCGGCGTGGGCGCGACCATGGCGCCGGGGAGCCAGTTGTGGAACGGCATCACGCCGTTCTTGGCAAAGCCGAGGATCAGCAGCGCGTACGTCACGGTCACCAGCAGGCGGCTGGCGTCCGAGGGGAAGATGCCGGTGCGGATGTTGTCCGAGAAGTCCAGCGTGCCGCACGCCACGTAGGTCAGGATGATGGCCGGCAGCACCATCCCCTTGGCCGTGGCCGTCAGGTAGGTGAGGTACTTGCGCCCGCCCGCGTACCCTTCGGCGTCCTGGTGGTGGGCCACGAGCGGGTAGGTGCTGACGCTGACGATCTCGTAGAACAGGTAGAGCGTGAAGAGGTTGTCGGCAAAGGCGCAGCCGATGGCGCCGAACAGCGCCAGCGCAAAGCAGGCGTTGAAGCGCGTCTGGGCGTGCTCGTGCAGCCCCCGCATGTACCCCATGGAGTAGAAGACCGTCACGATCCAGAGCCCCGAGGCCACCAGCGCGAAGACCAGGGAGAACGAGTCGGCCCGCAGCGTCACGCTCACGCCCGGCAGCAGGGTGAAGAGGTGGCACGCCAGCTTCTGGCCGGCCAGCACGGGCTTCACCAGCGAGACCACGGTCCCGAAGGTGACGGCCGCGGCGGCGAACGAGCAGGTTTCCCGCACGTTGGGGCGCCGCCCGGTGAGCATGACCAGGAGCGCGCCGGCCAGCGGGGCCAGCACAGCCAGCAGGAGCAGATAGGTTTCGGTGGGTGACGGCATCGGCGGGCTACCCTTCCATTTCTTTCAGGTCGCGCGTCTGGATGGTGCGGTAGTTGCGGTACACGGCGATCATGATGCTGAGGACAATGGCGGCCTCGGCTGCGGCGATGCCCATGATGAACAGCGCGAACGCCTGGCCGGTCACGCGGTCCGCGGCCAGGAAGCGGCTGAAGGCCATGAAGTTGAGGGAGGCGCCGGCCAGGATCAGCTCGCCGGAAACCAGCATGCCGACCAGCGTGCGGTGGCGGCAGAAGCCGAAGAACCCGGTGGCAAACAGCAGCGCGCCGATCACCAGGTACGTGCCCAGGGACTGGCCTGCCTGCAGGAAGTAGTGGATCAAGCTCATGTTATTCCGTACGGGCGTTCCGGCCCCTCCTAGCCACGACCAGCGCGCCCAGGATGGCGAGCAGCAGCACGGCCGAGATCAGTTCAAACGCAAACCCGAGGCGCCCCAGCAGCGCGCGCCCCAGGTCCTGCACGCTCCCGGCATCCACGGGCGCGGCCCGGGCCATCCAGCGGGTTTTGCCGATCAGCAAGATCAGCGCGACGGCCAGCATGCCCGCTGCCAGGAAGCTCGCGATGCCGGCCAGGACGGCGCGCGCCCGCGGGGCCTTCTCGTCCTGCGCGTCGGTCAGCATGAGCGCGAACAGGATTACGACGCACACGGCGCCGACGTAGATGAGGATCTGCATCAGCGCCAGGAACGGGCTCTGCAGGTAGACGTACAGGCCGGCCAGGCCGACGGACGAAAGGGCCAGCCCGCAGACGCTGTACACCAGGCGCCGCGACAGCGCGGCCATCGCGGCGCCCAGCAGGGTGACACCTGCCACGCCGGCAAAGCAGAGGGCGCTGATCACAGGATAGACAGTTTCGGGTGAAAGGTAATTCATAGGGCCTCTTCGACAACACCGGTGCGGACACAGAGGGCACTGGGAAAAAGGAGATCACAGAGAAAGAGGCTGGCGATTCTCTGTGCGCTCATTTTTCTCTGTGTCCTCCGTGTCCGCTTCATTTCTGAACTCCCGCCCGCTTCAGCAGGTCCATCTGCTGGTAGTCTTCCTTGCGCAGGGAGGCCAAATTGTAGTCCTTCGAGAACTTCAGGGCGTTGAAGTTGCAGCTCTCCACGCAGAGGCCGCAGAGGCTGCAGGTGGTGAAGTCGAGCGTGTAGGCGGTCAGGGCCTTGCTCTTGGCGCCCTCGGCCTTGGCGCCGTCGAGCTTGATGCACCCCGAGGGGCAGGCGCGCTGGCAGGCCATGCAGACGATGCATCGGGGCTGGCCGGTCTGCTCGTCGACGGTCAGGTCGATGTGCCCGCGGTAGCGGGGGGCCATGGTCAGGCTCTTGTAGGGGTAGTCCAGCGTGACGCGGCGGTGGAACATGCGCACAAACGTGATGCGCATGCCGACGGCCAGCGTCCGCGCGCCTGCGAGGATGTCTTTGACGTAGTTGATCATGACGGATGGTTGAGGCTCAGCATGACGGCTGTGAGCAGCAGGTTGATCAGCGCCAGCGGGATCAGGATTTTCCACGACAGGTTCAGCAGGCCGTAGAACTGGGTGCGCGGGAACGACCAGCGCACCCAGATCACCGTGAAGCAGAGCGCGTACATCTTGATCAGGAACCAGTGTGCGCCGGGGAGCAGGCCGAAGGGGCAGCCCCAGCCGCCGAGGAAGAGGATCGTAGCCAGGCTGCAGCCGACGATGATGTTGACGTACTCGGCGATGAAGAACAGGCCGAACCCCATGCCGGAGTACTCGGTGAAGGCCCCGGCGATGAGCTCGCTCTCGGCCTCCACCATGTCGAACGGCGCGCGGTTGGCCTCGGCCAGCAGGCAAATGAAGAAGATCAGGAAGGAGACGGGCATCAGCGGGTTGACGCCCAGCCGGAACAGGTTCCAGTGCCAGAAGGCGCCGGCCTGCTGGTCCACGATCGTGTGCAGGTTGAACGAGCCGGTGGCCATCACCAGCGCGATCACGACCAGCAGCAGGGGGATCTCGTAGGCGATGTTCTGGGCCACGACGCGTGCTGCGGCAATGCTGGCGTACTTGTTGGCCGAGGCCCACCCGGCCAGCAGCAGGGCGAAGATGGTGACGGCCCCGAAGGAGAAGATCATCAGCAGCCCCAGGCTGTAGCTGTGCGCCACGATCGTCTCGCTGAAGGGGATGGTCACGAGGCAGAGGATTGGCGGCACCACCACCAGGACGGGCGCCAGCAGGAAGAGGGGGACATTCGCGTCGCGCGGGATCAGGATCTGCTTGGTCAGCAGCTTGATGCCGTCGGCCACGGGCTGGATCAGCCCCCACGGGCCGACCTCGGTGGGGCCGCGGCGCAGCTGCATCCAGGATGCCTGCTTGCGCTCCAGCAGCGACAGGTAGGCCGCGTTGAACGCCGCAAACCCGATCATGCCGACCAGGTAGAGCAGCAGGCGGACCAGGCTCATGATCATGTCATGCGTCATGAACATCCCTTTACGTATTCAGAATTCAGGAGTCAGAATTCAGAATGAAATGCGAATTCTCATTCTGAATTCTGAATTCTGTCTTCTGAATACTATTCCATTCACCGATCCATGTCCGGAATCACCAGGTCCAGGCTGCCGAGCAGCGCCAGCGCATCCGCCAGCAGCATGCCGCGCGAGCACTCCTGGAACAGGCTCATGTTCGAAAAGCACGGCGAGCGCAGCTTGAGGCGGTAGGCGTTCTCGCTGCCGTCGCTGATGACGCGCACGCCGAAGCTGCCGCGCGCGGACTCCACGTTGAAGTAGCAGTCGCCGGCGGGCGGCTTGAGCGTCCGGGGGACCTTCTCCGCCATGAACGGGCCGGCGGGGAGCTTGTCGAGCGCCTGCTCGATGATGCGCAGGCTCTCCGCGATCTCGTCGATGCGCACGCGGTAGCGGGCCATGTTGTCGCCTTCCGGGTAGGACGGCACGTGGAAGTCAAGCTGCGGATAGATGGAGTACGGCTCCATCCGGCGCACGTCGTAGGCGATGCCGGAGCCGCGCAGGACCGGGCCGGTGGCGCCGTATTTGCGGCAGGTTTCGGCCGGAATGAGCCCGATCCCCTCGCAGCGCTTGCGGAAGATGATGTTGGTGCTGACAAAGTCGTGGTACAGGGGCATGCGCGAGCGCTGCAGGCGGATGTACGCGCGGGTGCCGGCGATGAAGTCGTCGTCGATGTCGTTGCGCACGCCGCCGAACCGGTAGTAGCAGAAGGTCAGGCGTGCGCCCGTGACCGACTCGAGCAGGTCGAGGATGTGCTCGCGGTCGTCGAAGCAGTAGAGCAGGGGGGTGAAGCCGCCGAGGTCGACCAGGAAGGCGCCCACCCAGAGCAGGTGGCTGGCGATGCGGTTCAGCTCGCTGGTGATGACGCGGATGTATTCGGCGCGCTCCGGCACGGCGATGCCGGCCAGCCGTTCGACCGCGCCCACGTAGCCGTGCCCGTTGAAGAGCGCGGCCACGTAGTCCATGCGGCCGGTGTTGGGGAGGAACTTGGCGTAGGAGCGGTTCTCCCCCATCTTTTCGTGCATGCGGTGGCCGTAGCCGATGATCGGCTCCGCGTCCACGATGTACTCGCCGTCCATGGTCAGCTTGATCCGCAGCACGCCGTGGGTGGCCGGGTGCTGCGGGCCCAGGTTGACGATGAACGACTCCTGGTGGATGGTTTGTGCGTCTGTGTTCACGGCGCAAAATCCTTCCTGAGGGGATGAAAGCGGGCATCTTCCGGCAGCAGCAGGGGCGTCAGCCCGGGGTGCCCGGTGAACACGATGCCGAAGAAGTCGTGCGTTTCGCGCTCGTGCCAGTTGGCGCCCGGGTAGATGCCGGAGAGGGTCGGCAGCTCCGGCTGCTCGCGGGGCACGCGCGCCCGGAGGGTCACGCGTTCGCCGGAGGCCAGGTGTGTGAAATCGTAGACGACTTCCATCTGCTGCGCGGCCAGCCAGTCCACGCCCGTGATGGCCTCGATCATGTATGCGGCCGCATCCAGGATCCGGGCGGCCTCGGCGACCTGCGCCGGCGGGACGGTCACGTCCAGGCTGCTGCCCCGGGCGGCGTGGGCGGTTTCCTTCACGAGCGGCTGCGCGTTGGCGTCGCGCGCCGCGATGCCGGCAAACCGGGCTGTGAGATCCTTGACGGACATAAAAGCTTTCCGCTACTTGGGCTCCACCGTCGGCCAGCGCCGGCGCCCCGTGAGTTTTTCCTCGAGCTTCAGCATCCCCTCGATGAGCGCCTCGGGGCGCGGCGGGCACCCCGGCACATAGACATCCACCGGGATGAGCTTGTCCACGCCCGGCACCACCGAGTATTGACCCGGGAACATGAACGGCCCGCCCGAGATGGCGCAGTTACCCATGGCCAGCACCCACTTGGGCTCCGGCATCTGGTCGTAGAGCGTCACCACGGCGGTGCTCATTTTCTTGGTCACGGTCCCGGAGACGATCATCAGGTCGCTCTGCCGGGGGGAGGGGCGGAAGACCTCGCAGCCGAAGCGCGCCATGTCGAAGCGCGAGGCGCCGGTGGCCATCATTTCAATCGCGCAGCAGGCCAGGCCGAACGTCATGGGCCACAGCGAGTTGGCGCGGGCCAGGTTCAGGATCTCGTCCAGCTTCGAAAAATGGATCAGCCCCGGGGGGACATCAACTTGCTTTTCCAAGTGAATACTCCCTTCTTCCATGCGTACACGAGCACCAGCGCCAGGATGCCGACGAACAGGACCACCTCGCCCAGCTGCAGCCACCCCGGCGCCTCGTTGTAGACCGCGGCCACGGGGAACAGAAACAGCACATCCACGGAGAAGGCCACGAAGATCAGCGCGTACAGATAAAACACCACCCCGTACCGGACCCAGGCCGGGCCGATCGGCTCCATGCCGCATTCAATGCTGCGGAGCGTCTTCTGGTACACCATGCGCGTGCGCCGCGGCGCCAGCAGCCAGGCCAGGACCAGCGGCGCAATGGCCAGCACCAGGCCGCCGGCCAGGAAGGCCAGCACATACAGCAGGCTCCACAGGGAGGAGGTGTCCATGTCAGCCCTTCCTGCCCGGGTTGGCCGGACCGCCACGGGCCGGCAGGTTCAGCACCTCGTTGATGCGGCTCAGCAGCTCCTTGAGCGCCACGGGCTTCTCGATGAAGTCCTGGATGGGGCGGCAGTCCTGCTTCGGGTCGGTCGGGAAGGTCATGGGGAAGTGCTGGTCCACGGCGGTCAGCAGGATGATCGGCAGCCGGGCGAGCGCCGGCGTGTCGCGGATCTCCTTTGCCAGATCAAGCCCGCCCAGCGGATTCTCCGGAAACATCATGTCCAGGATCAGCAGGTCGGGCCCGGCCGCAGCCAGCGTGGCCACGGCACCGGCGGTCGTGTGCGACAGGCTGACGGCGTGCCCCTCGCGCTGCAGGAATGCGGCCATGTTGCCTGCCAGTTCGGCGTCGTCATCAATGATCATGATTTTTGCCATGGTATGCTGTCCCTTCTGAATTCGCAGCGGCTTGCGGGGATGATCACGGAGAACGTCGTTTCCTTCCCGACCTCGCTGGCGACGGCGATTTCCAGCTCTTCCTTCTGGGCGATCTCCTTCACGATCGCAAGCCCCAGGCCGGTGGAAGCCGGATTGCACTGCGCCGCCTCCTTGGTGCGGAAATACTCATCGAAGATGCGCGGCAGCGCCTCCTCCGTGATCCCGATGCCCCGGTTCCGGATGGTGATCGACACGCCGGCCTCGCCCTGGTGCAGGAACACCTCCGCCGTGCCGCCCTCCGGCGAGTACGAGATCGCATTGGAGATCAGGTTGGAGAAGAGCATGAAGTAGTGCCGCGAGTTCCCCTGTGTCGCCAGGGGTGCCGTGCGCAGCTGCACCTGCACGCGCCGCGCCTGCGCCCGGCCGTCCAGTTCGGCGACGACCTCCTGCAGGACGTGTTCGATCTCCACCCGCTCCCGCATGACCAAAGACTCGGTCCGGGTCCGCAGATCGCCCAGCAGCAGGATGTCCCGGATCCGGTCGGACAGCGTCTTGCCGCGCGCCTCGATGCGGTCCACGATCTCCCGCACAGGGGCGGACAACTGCTCCCAGTGCTGCATTTTCAGGCGCTGGATGTTGCTTTCGATCCCCGAGAAGGGCGCCTTGAGGTCATGCGCGGTGCGCAGCATCAGCCGGTTCTTCTCCTCGTCGGCCACGATCAGGCGCTGGTTGGCCGCCTCCAGCAGCCGGCCGCGCTCCCGGACGGTCTTGGAGAGGGATGAGACCAGGTACCAGACCACGACCCAGACAAACACCGCGGAGAGCGCGTGGAACATGGCGAGCTCCCGGTTGAAGGTAAGGGAGGAAGTCCAGAGCCCCAGAATCTCCAGCTGCACGCACAGCAGGTACAGCGTAGCGGCCACCAGCGTGACCAGCAGGCTCTGCAAAGGGGCAAAGAAGATGCACGCCAGCACGATGTGAAACAGGTAGGTGAAAGCGATGAACATGCTGGTGCTCCCCACGAAGTGCACCAGGAGGGTGACCACGGCCAGGTCGACCAGGATCTGCAGCCAGATGTTAGCGGCCACCAGTTGATCGGCTGATTTTTCCGTAAGCTCGCGCGAGCTCATCCAGAAGAGCACGTTCACCACGGTCAGCACCGCGGCCAGCGCCCACGTCCATGCACAGGGCGGGTGCAGGCCGACCGCGGTCACCAGGGCGGGCGTCAGCCAGGAGACCAGCCCGGCCAGGAGCAGCACAGCCACCACCACCCACCGCACCCCGATGAACCAGCGGACATTATGAACCAGCACCGCGCTGCCCAGCCCGATATTGGGCGGCAGGCGGTCCGGGTCATCCGGCTTCGGCGTGGAGATCAGGGAGAAGGTGGCCATTCCTGTTTTCCGGAAAACTGCTTTACCACCGGGCTGAAGTCAGTCTGCAGATATGCATTCCAGGCGTCCTGTACAGAAGGCCAGGGGGCCAGCAGCCCCGCGGAGGAGACGCAGCAGTCGTGGATGCGCTGGCGCGCCGGGGCAGCGGACCCGCCGGAGGCGGACACCGCCGTGTTTTTCCCCTTGCGCGCGTCCTTGCCCAGGTCCTTCCCGTCGCCCACGCCCATGCCGCAGGCATCCAGGATGTCGTCCGCCAGCTGGTAGGCGGTTCCGATCCGGTACCCGGCCTCCAGCAGGGCCGCGGACCGGACCTCGTCCGCTCCGTCGGCGGCTGTGGCGGCAAACGCGAACAGCGAGCCGGTCTTGCGCCGGGCGATGGAAACGCTTTGATTCCAGTCCTTGGGGGCTTCGCGCGTGACCAGCTCCTGTTCCACCTCCGCGTCGCACATCTCGCCGGCCAGGCGGACCAGCATCATGCCCAGGCGCCCGTCATCAATCCCGTGCAGCAGCTGCAGCGACTGGCAGACCAGCAGATCCCCCAGGAGGATGGCGCCGGAAACCCCCTTCTTCTTCCAGAATGTCGTGGACCCGCGCCGCAGCATGGCTTCGTCGATCACGTCGTCGTGCAGCAGGCTGGCCGCATGCACCATCTCCACGGCCGCGCCGGCATGCAGCAGCGTGTCGCGGTCGGTCCCGCACGCGGCGCCCACCGCATGGGTCAGCCGCGCGCGCAGCATCTTGCCGCCGATGAAGGAAGGGCTGATCTCGTCCAGCAGGGGGGCCAGCGACGTATGCTGCAGCCCGGCCAGCATCGTGCCACGCACATCTTCCATGAAAGACGCGGTCGCCGCGGTTCCTGCACTTGCCAATATGGCCAAATTCATAGCCATCAAGTATGGAAGATTCCAGCGCCAAAGGGCAGGCAAAAATATCTACGAAAACTTGGACGGCTGCGTTTTCCGGGTGGGGCGCGTGCTCGGATAGGGTCAGACCTTTACAATATACATTGACACGCGGACGGGGCTGGTGAGAAGGTAGACCTATGCCAAGGCCGTGGAGATTGATTTTTGCCGGGGCGAAGTATCACCTGACGCAGCGGGGCAACGGGGGGCAGGAAGTCTTTCTTGATCAGGGGGATCGGGAACGGTTTCTGGACCAGTTGGATCACTGTCTCGCGGCAAACGGGGTAATTCTTTATGCCTATTGCCTGATGCCCAACCATTACCACCTGTTTGTGGAAACGCCGCAGGGGAATGTGCAGCGGTTCATGCAGCGGCTGAACACGGCGTATGGGATGTATTTCCGGTATCGGCACACACGGCCCGGGCATTGCTGGCAGGGGCGATACGGGGCGAAACTCGTGAGTGGCGATGAGTACATCCTGGGATTGATCCGGTATATTCACCTGAACCCGGTGAAAAGGAAGGGTTGGGCGGGCAGACCGGCGCAGGAAATTCTGCGGCGGTTAAACCGTTACGCCTGGAGTAGCTACCGGGGCTATGCGGGATGGGCAGAGGCAGAATCGCGGATCGACTATCGCTGGCTCGACCTCGTCGGCAGCGGCGGGATGCCGGGGCGGAGGAAAGCCTACCGGAAGCACGCAGAGCAGATGGCCTGCGTGGATGACGAGAAGTATCTGAAGGCGGCCAACGCCAACGGGTATGCGATCGGAGACCAAGATTACATGGATGAGGTGGCTGCGGAGTTGAAAGCAAACAAGAGGAGGTGCGCGGCGGCGGGGGACATCGCATGGCCTCAGGACCGTCGGCCGGAATTGGCTGCGGTTGAGCATGCGGTGCTGGAGGCCTGCGGCCTGCAGCGGGATGCCTTGCATTGCCACGGTCGTCATGCCGGAATCGCCAAGGCCATGGCGATCGAACTGTGTTGCCGGTTAAGCGGGAAAAGTCAGCGTGCCGTGGGCGAGTATTTCGGGTACAAGACAGATGCGGGTGTCTGCCGGCAGCGGCACCGGTTGGCAGCCAGGATGATTGGCAACACGACGCTGGCTGAGAGAATGGAAAAGATCGAAAAGTCTATTGTACAGGTCTGACCCTGAAGGGCAGGAACGGGAGCGGGATGTGATGACACGGCAGCAGGCCTCGGCGATGGTTGCGGCATGGGTGCGGCGGGCGCGCCAGGCGCAGGCGGCCATCGAGTTTGCATCTCAGGAACAGGTGGACGATCTGACCGCGCGGGTGGCGTGGGCGGCAGTCAACCCCGGGCTCGCCCGGATGCTGGCGGAAACGCTGGTCGCGGAAAGCGGCATGGGGAATGTTCCGGATAAGGTTCGGAAGATCGAGGACAAGGTCAGGGGGACGTTCCGCGACATGAAGGGGCGGAAGTCCGTGGGGGTGGTCTTTGACGATCCGCGCACGGGAATCCAGAAGATCGCCAAGCCTGTCGGCGTCATCGGCGGCATTGTGCCGGTGACCAACGGCGAGGCCACGCCCCTCGTCAAGATCCTGGGGGCCCTGAAAACCCGCAATGCCATCATCCTGTCTCCACACCCGAAGGCCCTGAAAACCTGCACCCTGGCAGTCAATGCGGTGCGGGAGGTCCTGAAGAAGCGGGGCTGGCCCGAGGATCTGGTGATTGGCATGGACCCGGTGTCGCTGGACGCCAGCCTGGAATTGATGAAGCAGTGCGACCTGGTGCTCGCCACGGGCGGCGCCGGCCTGGTGCAGGCCGCCTATGCCAGCGGCACGCCGAGCTACGGCGTGGGCTGCGGCAACGCCGTGTGCGTCATCGACGAGACCGCGGACCTCAGGGATGCCGCCGACAAGATCATGCGGTCCAAGACCTTCGACCATGCCACCAGCTGTTCCGCGGAGAACGCCCTGGCGATCCAGGAGGACATCCACGACCGGATGATCCGGGAGCTGGAGGCCGCGGGCGGCTATTGGGTGAGCGCCGCGGAAAAGGCGCGGCTGGAGGCAGTCATGTGGGACCCCGTGAAGCACGTTCTGACCCGGGGGGTCGTGGCGCAGCCCGCCGCGGCGATCGCGAAGCTGGCGGGAATTGAGCTGCCGGCGGGAAAGAGCTTCTTCCTGGTCCCGGAGACTGGCGTGGGCGAGGCGTTCCCCTTTTCGCGCGAAAAACTCTCGGTTGTGCTGGCGGTTTACAGGTGGAAGACGTTCGATGACGCCATTGCGCTGGTCAACCGGATCGCCACGCACTGCGGCGCGGGACATTCCTGCGGCATCCACACCACGAGCGACCTGCGCGTGCGGGAGCTGGCGCTGAAGGTCAAGGTGTCGCGCATCATGATCCGCCAGCCGCAGTGCCTGGCCAACTCCGGGTCCTGGGCCAACGGCATGCCCATGTCACTGACCCTGGGGTGCGGGACGTGGGGGGGCAACATCAGCAGCTCGAACATCACCTGGGAGCACATGCTGAACTACACGTGGGTCTCCTCTCCCGTGCCGGGCACGCCGCCGACCGATGAAGAGCTGTTTGGCACGATCATGACTGACCCCTGACCCAATTGTAAGGTTGGCCAAATCACGGGAGGTCATGTAGTATTGTCCATTGCAGGATGGCAGCCTGCCGGTATCAGGTTTGACAGGCTGCCGGGGAACTTCTATGCGCAGGTTGGGTGCATTCATTCTGCTGTCGGTCGTAATGGTTCTGGCTGGCGGCATCTGGTTTTATTGTTCGCATAAACGGCAGGCGCAAGCGAATGCGGAACAGGCCCTTACCGCTATTTCCCAGCTTAAGATGGCGTCGATCATGTCCTGGCGCCACGACGTGCTCGATGACGCGGGACAGATTGCCGATCATGTCGCGCTCAAGGATGTGCTGCCATCCAGCCTGGCCGCGCTGACCGCCGCGCAGAGCCAGGCGATCCTGGCCACACTGACCCCGTTCCTGCGGCATCAGCATTATACCGATGGCCTGCTGGCGGATGCCGCCGGGCTGATCCTGGTCCATAGCGCCGGCGCGACCGGCGAGCTGTGCGGCGCGCAGCGTGACGCCTTGCAGGCAGCGCTCCGCACGGGTCAGCCGGTGCTGGGCAACTTCGAATGGTGCGAGAAAACGCAGGCGCCGTGTTTGAGCGTGGTTGCGCCCGTGCGCGGCATGATCCGCGGCAATCCGGCGGCAACCCACGCCATCATCCTGAGGATCGACCCCCGCGTCTTTCTCTACCCGCTGATCAAGCTCTGGCCGGTGGTGAGCCGGACGGCGGAGACCGTGATTGCGCAGCGGGAAGGCGACCGCATGGTTGTCCTGAACGACCTGCGATTTCAGACCAACACGGCGATGCGGCTGAGCATTCCCCTGTCGCAAGCTCGCGCGGCTTATGTGATGGCGGCCGCGGGGCGGGCGGGTGCGTACAGCGCCCTGGACTACCGCGGCATACCTGTGCTCGCTGTTCTGGCGAAGGTGCCGGGCTCGTCGTGGGTCATGTCGACGGAAGAGGACCAGAGTGAGGTGTTCGAGGCGTGGCACGCGCAGGCCTGGCTGATCGTGTTGCTGGTTTTCATGCTGCTGGCAGGGGCGCTGCTGGTGAGCGCCCTGTTCTGGCAGCGGGAGCAGAAGGACGCCCTGACGCGACTCTATCGGGCTGAAATTCAGGAGCGTGCGGCGCAGCAGACCTTCCGGGAAAGCGAAGAGCGGTACCGGCTGCTGGCTGCCAACAGCCGCGATATCATCTTGCAGATTCGCGCGGAGGACGCGCAGATCGTGGAGGCCAACCCGTCAGCCGTGGCGGCATACGGGTATTGCCGCGAGGAGCTCCTGGCCCTGACGATCTATAACCTGCGCGAGACAGGCCAGCACGCGGGAGTGGCATCCCAGATGGCGCAGGCAGCAGCGGGTCGAGGCCTTCTCTTTGAGACGGTTCACCGCCGCAAGGATGGCTCCGTGTTTCCCGTGGAGGTCAGCACGCAAGGCACGCGGGTGGACGGGCAGACGGTCCTGATCAGCGTGATTCGCGACATCACGGTGCGCAAGCAGGCCGAGGCACAGCTGAAACAGGCCAGGGAAGAGCTGGAACAACGGGTGGAGGAGCGCACCCGCCAGCTGTCCGAGGCGCAGCGTGCGGCGGATGCGGCCAGCCGCGCCAAGAGCGCGTTTCTTGCCAGCATGTCCCACGAAATCCGGACCCCGCTACACGCCATCCTGGGCTACGCGCAGCTGTTGCGCCGCGACGCCGCGGTTCCTGCCGCCTTCGGGGAGAAGCTCGCCATCATCCAGCGCAGCGGCGACCATCTTCTGGAGCTGATCAACGGCGTGCTGGAGATGGCCAAGATCGAAGCCGGCCGCATTTCCATTGAGCCGGCCCCCTTTGATCTGCATGCCCTGCTCGATGACCTGATCGCCATGCTCCGCCTGCGCACCGTGGCCAAGGGGCTGGAGCTCCGCCTGGTCCGGAGCGAGGACTGCATCCGCTACGGGGTGGCGGATGCCGGGCGCATTCGCCAGATCCTCGTCAACCTGTGCGGCAACGCCGTCAAGTTCACCGACCATGGCCACGTCGAGCTGCGCGCCGCCAGTCGCACGGACCTGTCCGGCCGGGTCTGGCTGGAACTGGAAGTTGAGGATACCGGGATTGGCGTCGCCGTGGCAGACAGCGCCCGGCTGTTCGGCCAGTTCGAGCAGGCCCGGAGCGGTCAGCCGCATGAGACCGGCGCCGGTCTCGGCCTGACCATCAGCCGGGAATATGCGCGGCTGATGGGGGGCGACATCACGCTGACCAGCCGGGAGGGGCAGGGGAGCACCTTCCGCGTGGCCATCCCCATCCGCGTGAGCGATGCGGCCGGCGTGGCGGAAAAGAAGCCCGCGAGACAGGTGACCGGCCTGGATCCGGGGCAGGGCGAAATGCGCGTGCTGGTGGTGGATGATAACGGGAGCAACCGCGACTGGCTGACCTCCTTTCTGCAGCAGGTGGGATGCGAGGTGCGCGAGGCCGACAGCGGCGCAGCGGCCGTGCGCGTATGGGCGGAATGGAAACCGCAGCTGGTCCTGATGGATCTGCGCATGCCGGACATGGACGGCTGCGAGACCACCCGGCGGATCAAGGAACAGCCCGGGGGCGACGAGACGGTGGTCATCGCCCTGACCGCGTCGGCCCTCGACGGGGACTTTCAGCAAGCGCGCGCGTCCGGCATGGTGGACCTGCTGACCAAACCGTTAGAGGTTAGCGAGCTCTTCGAAAAGATGGCCCGATATCTCGGACTGCGCTTTCGCTATGCCGGGGAAGCCGCCGTGCCTGACGCGAAAACCGCCCCGCCCTTAACCCCGGAGCGTTTGGCCGGGCTGCCGCAGGCGCTGCGGGACAGGCTGCTCCAGGCGGTCGGCATCGGCGAAAAGGGCAGGATCGACGGCGTGCTGCAGGAGATTGCCGGGATCGACCCGCAGGCTGCCGATGCGCTGCGCGCCCTGGCGGATCAATATGACTATGACCGGCTGGTCAGCCTGCTGAACCGGGAGGGAAAGACATGACAATCGGAGCCGGCATACCGGCCAGCATCATGGTGGTGGACGACAACCCGGAGAACCTGAAGCTCCTGGATGGCTTGCTGCACGGGTGGGGCTTTCGCCAGGTCCGGGCCTTTCCGCGCGGCCGCCTGGCCCTGACCTCCGCCCTCCTGGAGCCGCCCGACCTGGTCCTGCTCGACATCAACATGTCGGAGATGGATGGCTATGAAACCTGCCGCCAGTTCAAGGCCGCGCCGTCGCTGCAGGCGGTCCCCATCATCTTCGTCAGCGCGCTGAACGAGCCCATGGACAAGGTCAACGCCTTCGGCTGCGGCGGCGTGGACTATGTGACCAAGCCATTCCAGATGGAGGAGGTTCATGCCCGCATCCGGACGCATCTGCAGATACGGCATCTGCAGAAGACGCTGGAAACGCAAAACCGGCAGCTGCAGGACAACTATGACCGCCTGCAGCTTCTCGAGTGCCAGCGCGATACGCTCACGTATATGATTGTCCATGACCTGCGTTCGCCGCTCATGGGCATCTCCGGGAACCTGGAGCTGATGTCCTTCGAAAGCAAGGCCCTGTCTGAACCCTGCCGGCAGCGCCTGCAGGCGGCCTCCAGCGCGGCGAGCATGCTGATCGAGATGATCAGCTCGCTGCTGGACGTCAGCCGGATGGAAAGCGGGCAGATGCCGGTGCAGCGGATGCCCTGCGATCTCCGGGACCTGGCGCAGAACGTGGTGGCGGGGTTGCGCGGCTTGCTGGAAGAGCGTGCGGTGACCGTGGAGGCGCAGACCGGTGATCCGGTCGTGTCCTGCGACCCGGCCCTGCTTCGGCGCATCCTGGACAACCTGATCGCAAACGCCGCCAAGTTCTCGCCGCGAGGCAAGCCGATTGCCATCGGTCTCCAGGACGGACCGGGCCTCCTGAAGGTGACCGTGCGGGACCAGGGGTCGGGCATCCCGCCCGAATATCAGGCGAGAATTTTCGAGAAATTCGGGCAGGCTGGCGCGCAGGGCGGCACGAAGCGCTATTCCACCGGCCTGGGCCTGACGTTCTGCAGGCTGGCGGTGGAGGCGCACGGCGGGCAGATCGGCGTGGAGAGCACCGTGGGCGCAGGCAGCACCTTCTGGTTCACGCTACCTAGGAGACTGTCGGGCGTAGACCTCGGATCGGGCCAGAGCTTTTTGCCGACAGTCTCCTAGTTGAGCAACCCGCCGACGGCGGGTTGCGAAGAAGCAAATACAGCCTTTTTTACGATCAAGCATGTCTGCGCCTTTCACTGTACGCCCACTTCTTCGTGTTTCCGTTTTCCAGCCTCGCTTCCCGTGCTATTCTTTCCGCATGCCTCGCCCCATCTTCATGCCGCTGACCATTTTTCTCGGCTCGTTCCTGCTCTTCTTTGTGCAGCCCATGATGGGGCGCATGCTGCTGCCGTCCTTTGGCGGGTCCGCCGCGGTCTGGACCGCCTGCCTGGCCGCCTACCAGATCCTGCTGCTCGCGGGATACGGCTATGCACACGGGCTGTCCAGGTGGCCATTGAACCGCCAGCGCCGCCTGCATGGCTGCCTGCTGGCGCTGGCTGTGGCCTGGATGTGCGGGTTGCTGGCTCTCCGCGGCTGGCTGCTGCCGCAGGTGGGGGGCTCCTCCGTGCCGCTGCTGGAGGTGCTGGCCTGCGTGGTGCTGGGGGTTGGCCTGCCGTATGTGCTGCTGGCCGCGGGAAGTTCGCTGCTGCAGGCCTGGCTGGCGCAGCGCGGCGACGACCGCGGCGTGTACGGCCTGTATGCGGTCTCCAACCTCGGCTCCCTGCTCGGCCTGTTCGCCTATCCGCTGGCCGTGGAGCCGCAGGTCCCGCTCACGTGGCAGCTGGCCGGCTGGACGGCGGGGCTGCTGGTGTACGCGCTGTTGGTTGTGGTTGTGGCGCGGCGTCCAGCGTCCAGCAGCACGCCAGAAGCAGCGGCTTCAGGCGCGGCGGAATGCGGCTCCCGGGTTTCCTCGACACCTGACCCGCGACCGGCCATCTTCCCCGTCGCCCTCTCGCGCTCCTGGCTCTGGTTCGCGCTGCCGGCCTGCAGCAGCTACCTGCTGGTGGCGGTGACCAACCACCTGTCGCTGGATGTGGAGCCCGTGCCGCTGATGTGGGTGTTCCTGCTGGGCGCCTTCCTGTTCAGCTACACCCTCGGCTTCTCCGGGTGGGCGCACAAGGCCCTGCCGCTCTGGGTGTGCCTGGCCGCGGCCGCCCTGGGCGTGCAGAGCGCGTACGGGATCAAGGCGGCGCGGGGCGGGAGCTTCCTGGTTGAAATGCTGCGCGGCGGTGCCGTGCTGCTCCTGGCAGGGACCTTCCTGCATAGCTGGCTCTTCCGGATCCGGCCGCACACCAGCCGCCTGACGGCCTACTACCTGGGCATTGCCGCGGGTGGCGCCTGCGGCGGAGCAGCCGCCTCGCTCCTGTCGCCGCTCCTGTTCCGGCAGGTGCTGGAGTACCCGCTGGCGCTGGTCTTCTGCGCGGCGCTGGTGGCGTGGTTTGTGTGGCGGATGAATCACCGGGAGCTGGCAGGGCTGAACGAGGCGATGCTCCTGGTCTGCCTGGCCGTGCCGCTGCTGCTGGCCTGGCAGCTGGCCGGCCGGGGGCACGACGTGATCTACCGCGCCCGGAACTTTTATGGCGCGCTGCGGGTGACCGAGCCACCCAACAGTTTCCGCCAGCATTCGCTGCTGAACGGCGAGACCATGCACGGCCTGCAGAGCCTGCACCCCCGGCTGTCGCGGCTGGGAACCACCTACTACGGACCCCTGGGTGGCGGGCTCGCCCTCTCGCAGCATCCGGCCTTTACGAACCGCGCGCTGCGCGTGGGCATCATCGGCCTGGGTGCGGGGACCCTGGCGGCCTATGGACGCACCCACGATGTGTACCGGTTCCTGGAGATCAACCCGCAGGTCGTGGCCGTGGCCGGGAACACGAACCTGTTCACCTACCTGGCCGACTGTCCGGCGCAGGTGCAGATCGCTGTCGGGGACGCGCGCAAGACCCTGACGGCCGAGGCGGCGCGCCGCGAGCCGCGCTACGACGTGCTGGTTGTGGATGCCTACAGCGGCGACGCCATCCCCATTCACCTGGCCACGCGCGAGGCGTTTCAGCTCTACCTGCAGCGCCTGGCGCCGGATGGCATCCTGGCCGTGCACATCAGCAACTGGCACATTGATCTGTTGCCGCTCTGCAAGGCCATGGGGCGCGACCTGAACCTGTGCCTGCTGGGGGCCGTCTCCGACCCGCAGCCGGGGCGGCTGACCACGGCGGCGCACTGGGTGCTGATGACGCGCACGCCCCTTCCCATGGCCGGCCAGGTCCGGCCGCACGTGCGGCAGGTGGATTGGGCGCAGGTGCGCGACATGCGCACGCCCACGGACGAGACCGGCAGCCTGCTGCAGCTGGTGCGCTTCAGCGCCCTGCCGCCGCTGCAGGAGGTCGACGTCCGGGCGCTAGACATCAACGAGCTGTTCCGCTAGCAGCTTGTCGGATTTAGCGCCGTACCTTCACAAGTTTTGTGCCGACCAAGCTGCTAGCAGCCTGGTCGGCAGACAGTTTGTGCAGACGCAAAACCTAAATCCGACAGGCTGCTAGTTTCTTCACCGCGTCACCCCGGACCGCTCAGCCAACGTGACCTGCCTCCAGCGCGGCCATGCGCTTGCGGATGGTCTCCTCGTACCCCTGATCGGTGGGCGTGTAGTAGCGCTTGCCGGTGGGGTGGTAGGCCTGCTCCACGAAGTGGCCGGCAAAGTCGTGCGGGTAGCGGTAGGCGTCGTCGAGCCCTTCGCGGCCGATGGCCTGCACGTGCATGTTCTTGAGATGTTCCGGCACGGCCTGCACGCGCCCCTCGCGCACATCCGCGAGGGCCTGCTCCACGGCCAGGTAGGCGGCGTTGCTCTTGGGCGCCGTGGCCAGGTAGGTGGTGGCCTGGGCGAGGATGATGCGCGCCTCGGGCATGCCGACGTACTCCACGGCCTGCGTGGCGGAGGCGGCGAGCGTCAGGCCGCGCGGGTCGGCATTGCCGATGTCCTCGCTGGCCAGGATCAGGAGCCGGCGGGCGATGAAGCGCGGGTCCTCGCCCGCCTCGAGCATCTTGGCCAGCCAGTAGGTGGCGGCGTGGGGATCGGAGCCGCGCACGCTCTTGATGAACGCCGAGATGGTGTCGTAGTGGCCGTCCTCGTCGCGGTCGTACGAGACCATCTTGCGCTGCACGCTGTCCTGCATCACCACAGCGTCGAGGCGGACGATGCCGGCGGCGTCCGGCGGCGTGCTCAGGGCGGCAACCTCCAGCGCGGTCAGGGCGCGGCGGGCGTCGCCCTCGCACACCTGCGCCAGGAACGCCAGCGCGTCGGGGGTCATTTTCACGCGGGAGCGCCCGAGGCCGCGGTCGGGATCGGCCAGGGCGCGCTGCACCAGCGTGCAGATGGCCGCCTCGTCCAGCGGGCGCAGCTCGAACACCAGCGAGCGCGAGGTGAGGGGGGCGTTGACGAACACCTGCGGGTTGTGGGTGGTGGCGCCGATGAGCGTGAGGCTGCCGTCCTCGACGTAGGGGAGGAGCACGTCCTGCTGGGACTTGTTGAAGCGGTGGATTTCGTCGATGAACAGCACCGTGGACTGTGTGGCGCGCGAGTGCCGGGCGGTTTCGCAGATGCTGCGCAGCGCCGCGACGTTGGAGGTGACGCCGCTGGCGCGCACGAAGCGCCGGCGGGTGACGCGCGCCACGACCTCGGCCAGCGAGGTCTTGCCTGTGCCGGGCGGGCCGAACAGGATCAGGTTGGTGAGGCGGTCCGCCTCGATCACGCGGCGCAGCAGCTTGCCCGGGCCGAGCAGGTGGTCCTGCCCGAGGATCTCCTCCAGCCGCTCCGGCCGCATGCGCGCAGCCAGCGGCGGCGCGGCGCCCGCGGCGCCGTCCGGCGCCGCGTCCGGGGAAGAGGTGAAAAGATCGGTGTTGTCCATGGCGAGATGTTTGAGGACGGGGACGACCGGGTTGCGAAAGCCTGCCCGCCCGGCGTGGCGGACGGG
>SESD01000372.1_pt1 | contig 27782 bp, 30 predicted proteins | sample 3171411 | NCBI WGS metagenome assembly SESD01 (sample SAMN06051880, study PRJNA518727) | freshwater metagenome | biome: subpolar coniferous forest; feature: holomictic lake; material: water; isolation source: holomictic Lake 442, 16.5 m depth | place: Canada: near Kenora, Ontario | collected...
GCAAGGACATTCGTGGCTTTTTATTAAAAGGTCTGGATTAAAATGACGTCAATATGACAGTTGCAAGAATGTTTAGCTAAGTATGCTCCGGACGTACGCTAGGTCTTCAGCTGTATCTACGCCAACTGCTGGCGCATTGTCTGATATAGCTACTGCAATTTTATAGCCATGATGCAATACGCGTAACTGCTCTAAACTTTCAAACTGCTCTATTCCAACGGGGGCAATATTGGCATATTGCTTAAGAAATTTAGCGCGGTAGGCATAGATACCTATATGTCTATACGCAGGAATTCCTTCTGGCAGTTCGGCATTATCGGCGAAGGCATCACGCGGATAAGGAATGGGTGCACGACTAAAATACAAAGCATGCCCACGCATATCCAACACCACTTTTACTATATTAGGATTAATAAAATCAGCTTTAGTATGTATGGCGTGACATGCTGTTGCCATCACGGCATCTTTGCTGTTCGCTAGCGCTGTAGCAACTTCAATAATTAATGTAGCTTCAATGAGTGGCTCGTCACCTTGTACATTCACAACGATAGCATCATCAGCCCAGCCTTGGTGGGCAGCAACCTCAGCAATACGATCGGTACCACTGACATGATCCACCCTAGTCATGAGAGCGGCAAATCCATTGTGTTGAGCGGCATCTACAATACGTTGGTCATCAGTGGCAATCACCACTTGGTGCGCCCCACTCATATGGGCTCGTTCTGCGACCCACACTACCATAGGCTTACCGGCAATATCTACTAACGGCTTACCTGGCAGACGCGTGCTCGCATAGCGGGCGGGAATCACCACATAAAATGCTGGCGTTTGCGTGTTAGGCAACTTCTTCATCTTCAGCTAATTTACGTGCTTCATCTTCAAGCATGACAGGAATACCGTCTTTGATCGGATAAGCCAAACGTGCTGATTTAGAAATCAATTCATTTTTGGCTTTATTGTAAATCAACGGCCCCTTGGTCACAGGACACACTAAGATCTGTAATAACTTTGCATCCATCTTAAAATAACCTCTTAATTAGTTAACTTGTTTAATACAACAGCCATAAGTTCTGGCTGAATATCTGCGCTTACTGGCAATACCCAGAATCCAGGCTTCGCAAAGCCTGCACATTTTACGGCATCTTTTTCGGTCATCACCACTATATCAGCAACATTGTCGGCAAAGTCTTGTGCTTGAAATGCGTAATGATCAGCATAAGCTTTACTTTCAAACTGTAAACCTAAAGTAGTCAACTGTTGAAAAAAACGCTGCGGATTGCCTATTCCAGCAATTGCCAATACCTGCTTTCCGGCAAAGTTCGCTACGCTGCAGACTTTATTAGGATCAAGTAAGTTGTAAAAGTTTGTCGCCTGCAGTCGCATTTCAATTGGTTTTAAAGCCTGAATATTGCCTAGCTCACACTTTCCATTTACTACCACTGCATCTACATGGGTTAAGCGTGCCACTGACTCGCGCAGAGGTCCCGCCGGCAACAAAGCCCCGTTACCAAAACCTGCGATACCATCAACTACCGCGATCTCAACATCTCTTCGCAAACGATAGTGCTGCAACCCATCATCACTAATAATAATATTACATTCAGTATGAGCTTCCAGCAAAGCTTGGCCAGCAGCCGTACGATCAACACCAACAAATACTGGGCAACCTGTGCGCCTTGCGAGCAAAAGCGGTTCGTCACCTACTTGCTGAGGGTCGCTATGCGAAAACACGGCTAACACCTCAGAGCCACTCCCACCATAACCCCGACTGATAATGCCAGGCCGATAACCTGCAATCTGCAATTGCTTAGCCAGCCAAATTACCAACGGCGTTTTGCCGCTCCCGCCCACATTAATATTACCAACCACCAATACTGGAACGGCTAAACGATAGGATTTAAGCCAGCCATTATGATACAACCACTTACGTAGCGAACTGATAATGAAAAATACAAGAGAGATTGGCAATAGCAAAGTATGCCATGGTGTATAAGATAGCCACTGCTTTTGTAGCCAGCCAGTCATAGTGGCAGAGTTACTTGGGGTTTAACTAAATTGTTTTTGATACAACTTAGCATAGTGGCCATTTTGTTTAATAAGCGTGTCATGGGTCCCAACTTCAACAATTTTCCCTTGCTCCATCACCATAATGCGATCCGCATTCTCGATAGTACTAAGCCTATGCGCGATGACGATGCTAGTTCTATTTTGCATCAGCGTATCAAGTGCGGCTTGCACGTGTTGCTCAGATTCAGTATCTAGGGCGGAAGTCGCTTCATCAAGAAGCAATATTGGCGCATTCTTCAAAATAGCGCGCGCAATGGCGATACGCTGACGCTGACCCCCAGACAAACGCACACCTCGATCGCCAATTTCATTTTGCAGTCCGCGGGGTAGTTGTTGTATAAACTCCCAAGCGTGCGCGGCCTTGGCAGCATTAATAACATCTTGTTCACTGGCATCACGCAACACACCATAGGCGATATTATTGAAGATGGTGTCATTGAACAGAATCACATCCTGACTTACCAGTGAAAATTGTTCGCGCAAATTAGCCAACGGTAAGGAGCGCATATCGACACCGTCTATCAGCACCTGCCCTTGTTGCAACTCGTAAAATCTTGGCAACAGATTAACCAGAGTCGTCTTACCACCCCCTGAGCGACCCACTAGAGCTAGTTTTTCACCCGGCTTAATTGTAAAGCTAATATCATTTAGCGCTGGTCGCTTGGCATTTTGATAGCTCAAACTGACATTCTTAAATTCTATTTCTCCGTGGCTCCGAGCCAAAGCTTGCTTGCCATCATCGGCTTCCGGCTCAATATCGATTACTCCGAATACACTTTGCGCTGCAGCCAGAGCCACTTGCACTTCTTCATTCATAGCGGTGAGATGCTTAATCGGCGCAATTAACATGAGTAATGCGGCCACGAAAGCTGCAAACTCACCAGCGCTAAATCGCCCAACCGCGTAGTAAACCACTAAACCTAAGGAAACAGCAGCTAATAGCTCGATCACCATACTATTCATGCCAGACAGACGTGCAAGCCTGATTTGCATATGTCTATTCTTAGCCGCCACTTTAGCAAAACGTTGGTTTTCATAACTGCTTGCACCAAAAATCTTCACAATACGCTGACCTGATATAGCTTCTTCTGCCACCTTAGTCATTTCGCCGATGGAGTCTTGCGCTTGCTTTCCTGCGTTACGTAGCTTTGGCGTCATAGCTCTTAGATAAAAGGCCATAATCGGGGCAATTAGCGCGAAAATTAGCGTCAGACGCCAATCCAAATACAGCATATAGCCAACAATTCCTAAGGCTGTCAGGGTATCGCTGACTAGCGAAATGGCAGAACGCGTAGCTGCACCAGACATTTGCTCAACATCATAGGTAATTTTGGCAACGACGATGCCCGCAGACTGCTCATCAAAATAAGTAATCGGCAATCGCATCAGTTGCTGAAACACACTGCGGCGCAAATCTTCAACTACACGTCGCGCCACCCAGCGCATAGCGAAGCCAGAAAAAAATCCGGACAGGCCGCGCACAGCCATTAAGCCAAATAACATAAGGGGTAGTAAAGCCATTTTGTCGGGCGACTGTTTAACAAACCCCTCATCGGTTACTTGTTTTATAGTCGCTAGAAAAGCGGTATTAGTCGCTGATAAAAATACCAGTCCCAAAATGCCGATTAAAAATACCCCTTTATATCTCCATGCGTAAGCAAATAAACGAAGATATAAAGTCTTTGAATCGGCAACCTTTTCTTGTGGCGTTGCTTTGGCAGTTGAATTCGACATAACTAACGTCGATACGTAGTGGTCATAAAATTAGAAATTTAAGAACCCGCTTTAGTTTGAGTGGCAAATGTAATGTGGGTATAACCCGCAACGCGAGATGCTTCCATAACATTGATTACCGATTGATGCGTGGTTTTTGCGTCGGCATTAATAATCACCGTAGGCTCTTTTTCGCTATTAGCCGCAGCTTGGAGCGCTGCTGCAATCGCAGTCACTGAAGTGTCAGTCATAGCTTTATGGTTAATCACATATTTACCGCTAGCATCAATGCCGACCTCTATGGTTAATGGCTTTTCTTGCGGCGCATTAGCTTCAGCCGTTGGTAAATTGATTTGGAGTTCGCTAGTACGCGAGAAAGTAGTACTCACTACCAAGAAAATAATAATGACCAACAACACGTCGATCAGTGGCACGAGGTTCATCTCAAGATCTTCATGACGCTTGCCACGCTGTAAATTCATAACTATTCCTTCTATCTAAAACGAGTTACTTACGTTCGCCGTGAATAATTTCTACTAGTTTAATGGCTTGTTGCTCCATATCCACTAGCAAACTATCAACTTTTGCGCGGAAATAACGATAGGTCAGCATAGCTGGCACGGCCACCACAATACCAGCTGCCGTATTGTATAAAGCCACAGAGATACCGCGTGCAAATTGTGCTACGTCGTGACCGGTACTGGTAAATGCCCCAAACAATTCAACCATACCAATCACTGTACCAAGCAAACCTAATAAAGGAGCTACGGTAGCTATTGATCCTAGAGTAGAAAGATACCTTCCTAACTGATGATCTACGGCACGTCCAGTTTCCTCAATCGCTTCTTTGGTAATTTCACGTGAGTTCTTTGCGTTAGATAGCGCGCTAGCAAACAATTGACCCAATAGAGAATGTTGCTCTAAACGGGCAATCGTTTCCTTGGTAATGCCGCCCTTGGCCAGCCAAATTTGAACTTCTGGCAATAAATTCTTAGGTGCTACCGTGCTTTCACGTAACGCAAAAAAACGTTCACCTATAATGGCTAACGCCACTACTGATGCAAAGATGAGTGGCCAAATTGGCCAACCTGCCGCTAAAATAATTTGCCACACGGTGCAACTCCCTAAAATTCAAATAAAAACTTAAAAAATCTTCATGTATTTGGATAGAACTCATCCCTGCGCTACTTTAGCCGTTAGTGTCCTTTTCGGCAAGCTAGAAGTAGATTTGATTTACTAGCTTAGTCGCCCATAGCCCAAGGAAACACTCAACTAAACATTGACCATTACAATGACTGCAAACGCCCGTCAACCAATTTGTATTGCCGCTGCATTTTCTGTGCAAGTTCTAAATCATGCGTCACCACCACCAAGCTTAAATTGTTACTTTGATTCATTTCCAACAGTAAATCGAACACCGCATGCGCTGTATGCCGATCAAGGTTGCCTGTGGGCTCATCCGCTAAAATACATTGAGGCTGCGTCACTAAAGCCCTTGCTACCGCTGCGCGCTGGCGTTCACCGCCCGACAATTCACCAGGCATATGTTGCAATCTATGTTGCAAGCCAACCTTATTGAGGGTTTCGGCAGCTAATTTGAGTGCCTGCTCACGCGGCATACGCCTAATTAATAATGGCATCGCTACGTTTTCTAGCGCGGTAAATTCCGGGAGCAAATGATGAAACTGGTAAACAAAGCCTAGAGACTGATTGCGCAATAGGCCCTTTTTGCTTTCGCTTAAAGTAACTAAATTTTGATCGCATATAGCCACTTCACCACTAGTAGGAGAATCTAGGCCACCCAGTAAATGCAATAATGTACTTTTCCCCGAGCCGGAAGTACCCACAATTGCCACCTGTTCTCCAACGCCCACACTTAAATCTATGCCGTTAAGCACAGCTACTTCTAGACCATGGTAGGTTTTATGCAGAGCTCTGCATGCGACAATACTAGTCGTATCAAAACTACTCATAACGCAAGGCCTCCGCTGGATTTATTTTACTGGCTTTCCAACTTGGATATAAAGTGGCTAGTAGACTTAATACAAATGACATCAGCACAATGGTAATAACATCTGACCAGATCAAGTCTGAAGGCAAGTCACTGATGTAGTAAACATCTTTGGCTAGAAACTGTACGTGCAACAAATGTTCAATAAACGGAATAATAGTGCTGATATTGAGTGCAATTAAAATGCCAAACACTGCCCCAACCACTGTGCCGATAACCCCTATCAAGGCGCCTTGGACGATAAAAATCAGCATAATACTCATCGGGCTCGCGCCTAGAGTGCGCATAATAGCAATGTCAGCACGCTTATCTGTAACCGCCATCACTAGCGTGGATACAATATTAAAAGCGGCCACTGCAACAATTAACGTAAGAATAATAAACATCACGCGCTTTTCCATTTGCACCGCACGAAAGAAATTGGCGTGCTGCTGGGTCCAGTCGCTTACATAAAATGCGCTACCGTAACGATTTAACTGGGCACTTAGCGAGGTTGCAATGCTGGGGGCATCAAATAAATCGTCTAACTTGAGACGCAATCCTGAAACTTTATTTTCCATACGGTACAACTTAGCAGCATCATCAATATGGATTAGCGCTAGTCCAGCATCATATTCATACATACCAATTTGGAATAAACCCACTAAGGTAAATTGCTTCAGCCGCGGCACTACACCTGTCGGCGTAAATTGACCTTGCGGTGCCATCACTACCACTTTATCCCCTATTTGCGCGCCCAAAGCCTGCGCCAAATCAGCGCCTAAAATAATGCCGAACTCACCAGCGCGAAGGTTATCTAAACTACCAACTTTCATATGGCGACCTAAGTCTGCCACTTTATCTTCAGTCTTAGGGAGCACCCCACGAATAATGGCACCCTGGACACCTTGACCATAACTCAACATGCCCTGCGCTGTGATGTAAGGGGCGCCTGCCAAAACGTGCGGATGCTTAGCGGCAATCACGGCAACCGACTGCCAATCGTCTAACTGATTGTTGCTAGAGGTAATTTCCAAATGCGAGGCCACGCCCAAAATACGCGTACGTAACTCTTTTTGGAAACCATTCATCACCGACAGCACCACAATAAGCGCTGCTACACCAAGTGCAATGCCAATCATGCTGGTGAGGGAGATAAACGAAATGAAGTGATTTTTGCGTTTTGCGCGGGTATAGCGCATACCCACAAACAATTCAAATGTGGCTAATTTTGTTACGAATGATTTTATATTGGTTAACATAAGACAAATTCTAACAGCCTTAAGGCGTGCATAAGAAACATATTGCACGCCAACTCTGATAAAATCTCGGCATGTTTACAGGCATCATACAAGCAGTAGGTTCAATCCAAAGCGCGACAACCGCTGATGATGACGTTAAGTTGCGCATCAACTGCGATGATTTAGATATGCAAGATGTCAGTATAGGAGACAGCATTGCGGTCAATGGCGTCTGCCTAACCGCAGTCAACTTCAGCACACAGCATTTTGAGGCGCATGTTTCTAAAGAAACATTATCTGTCACTACTGGCTTAGCGCCGGAAAATATAGGACATGCAGTTAACCTTGAAAAAGCCTTAAGACTCAGCGACCGCCTTGGCGGCCATCTAGTCAGTGGCCATGTTGATGGCATCGCAACAGTGCTGCAGTTTGAACAACTTGGCGACTGTTGGAAACTGACATTAGAAGCGCCACGAGCAATCTCTAAATACATTGCAACCAAGGGGTCAATTTGCGTCAACGGTGTCAGCCTGACCGTGAATACGGTCAGTAGCAATGTGTTTACGATGAATTTAATCCCACATACCCTAAGCCATACCAATCTGCAGTTTTTAGTGGTCGGTAGTCGTGTTAATTTAGAAATTGACCAGATTGCACGCTATGTAGAGCGAATGACTGAATGGGCGACCGACAATCCAAAGTAAGAACAAGAAAGATTAAATGGCAAAACATGAATATAAGCACAACACATACTGAACTCAACATTAGCCCCGCTGCAGAAATTATTGCAGAAATTAAACGCGGCCATATGGTGGTGTTGGTGGATGATGAGCATAGAGAAAATGAAGGCGATTTAGTTTTAGCTGCCGAGTTTGCAACCGCAGAACATATCAACTTTATGGCGAAATTCGGGCGCGGCCTGATTTGTCTTACGCTGACTGAAGCACGTTGCCGCCAACTTAACTTAACCAAAATGGTACAAAAAAATGGCGCTCGTATGGGCACTAACTTTACGGTATCTATTGAAGCCGCTGAAGGCGTGACTACAGGCATTTCAGCAGCAGATCGGGCTCGCACTGTGCAAGCCGCTGTGGCCAAAAACGCACAATCGCAGGACATCGTCAGCCCCGGTCATATATTCCCACTAGCAGCAATGGATGGCGGCGTACTTGTTCGCGCTGGCCATACAGAAGCTGGCTGCGACTTGGCCTACTTGGCTGGGCTAGAGCCTGCCAGTGTGATTTGTGAGATTTTAAAAGATGATGGCAATATGGCGCGCCTTCCTGACCTCATGCTATTTGCCGCCGAGCATCAACTTAAAATTGGTACCATTGCTGATTTAATTCAGTATCGCGCGCAAAACGAAAGCTTGATTGAGCGCGCTGCGGAACGAATGGTGCAAACCCCATATGGCGAGATGAAGCTAATCGCTTACACCGACAAAATTGCTAAACAAACCCATTTAGCCTTAATCAAAGGAACGCCAACTCCTGAAAAAGAAGTGCTGGTGCGCGTACATGAACCCTTATCTATATTTGACTTGCTTGATGCGAGTAGCTGCAGTCATAGCTGGAACACTTTAGATGCAATGGAAATGATTGCGAGTGCTGATGTCGGCGTGATGGTATTGTTACATCAACAGGAAACTAGCGAAATGTTAGTAGAGCGTATTAAAGGTGCTGATCAAGCGGTACGTATCAATCAAGAGCTGCGCACTTACGGCATAGGTTCACAAATTTTATTAGACTGCGGTGTAGGCAAAATGAAATTACTGGCGACACCGCGCAAAATGCCAAGCATGGCTGGATTTGGCTTGGAAGTAACCGGTTACTTGGGGGCAGATAAAAATGCTTGATTTTAGCTATATTAATCAAATCACTATGATAGAATAACGCCCATTGGAAAACATCAATCTTACCGGTCACTTTCTTATCGCAATGCCTGCATTGACTGACCCTTATTTTTCAAAATCAGTCACTTTTATCTGCACACACAATCAAGACGGCGCCATGGGCGTTATGATCAATCGTCCGACCGACATCACCTACGAAACCTTGTTTGAAAAAATCAAGGTTGAACTACACGACAGCATCGTCGCGCATAAATATGTGATGTATGGCGGTCCAGTTCAGCCTGAACGTGGCTTTGTCTTGCATCAACCTGCAGGCGAATGGGATAGCACCATTACCATTGCCGAAAATACAGCACTCACTACATCTAAAGATATTTTGGAGTCGGTCGCCATTGGCGTCGGTCCGGAAAAAATGTTGCTCACACTGGGTTATGCAGGCTGGACGCCCGGCCAATTGGAACAAGAGATTGCCGCCAACTCCTGGCTAACGGTGCAAGCCAAAGATGTAGAAACTCTGCATAAAATTTTATACGATACTGCAGATGACGATAAGCTCAATGTCACCTTAGCCTTGCTGGGGGTTGATCCTGCCATGCTGTCCGATGTGGCAGGCCACGCCTAGTGCAAGCACTTCAAACACAAAGCGCCCATGGTCAGCTAATCGATAATGAAAAAGTTTATCTGGCTGAAGTGGTACTTAAAAGCACGGTCTTATGTTTTGACTTTGGCGAGCAACGCATAGGTGTCGCTGTCGGAGAGCATTTGCTGGCAAACGCCAATCCACTCACCACTATAGACAACGAAAGTAATGACATACGCTTCACCATCATTAGTCAGTTGGTACAAGAGTGGCAGCCAAAATTACTGGTAGTCGGTCTGCCGTTAAGTCTAGATGGCGCAGAAACCAATGTGAGTCAGTTATGCAAAAAATTTGCACGGCGCTTAAATGGCCGCTTCAATCTTCCTGTACTACTAATTGATGAGCGTTATAGCTCAGTAGAAGCTAGTTCCATGTTAAATCAAAGCGGCATTAAAGGCCGCGCGCAAAAAGTCATGCTTGATCAGGTGGCAGCGCAAACCATACTACAAAGCTATTTTGATAGCCTATGAACAATACGAGTGAGGCCTAATGAGCGCAGCAGACATTAAATTACCCAACGCAGAGCAACTGCTTAATGACTTAGCACAAAAGATTGAGCCGCTATTACAAGCAAATACAGCGCTAGTTGGCATACAAAGCGGTGGCGCTTGGTTAATGCATAGGCTCTTAGTATTGCTCGCTGATAGCATCAGCACTCACGCAATAGAACATGGAACTTTAGATGTATCCTTCTATCGTGATGACTTTGCGCAACGTGGCTTAAAGTCTGAAACCCGGCCCAGTCAAATTCCGTTTGATGTAGATAATAAACATATCATTTTAATTGATGATGTTTTTTACACCGGTCGCACTACACGCGCAGCCATGAACGAACTATTTGACTACGGACGCCCTGCCAGCATTACCTTAGCAGCTCTGGTCAATCGAGGCGGACGTGAATTGCCAATCGCTCCACAAATTGTAGGCGTTGACGTGCCATTAGATGCAGAACAGAACCTGCAACTACTTCAACATAACAACGGTACATTGTATTTAGCATTACAACCCACCTTAAGTAGCACCCCTTCATCCACAATAAAAACAGACTCGCATGAATAATCCGCAACTAGATCAAGACGGACGCTTACGACACTTACTGTCGATTGAAGGCTTGCCGAAAAAGATACTTAATCAAATTCTAGACACCGCTGAATCATTTGTCGGCGTGGCTGAGCGAGAAGTTAAAAAAGTGCCTTTGTTACGCGGAAAAACCGTGTGCAACCTCTTTTTTGAAAACAGTACGCGAACGCGCACAACGTTTGAAATTGCAGCTAAACGACTGTCGGCGGACGTCATTAGCTTAAATGTAAATTCTTCCTCGCAATCTAAAGGAGAGACCATATTAGATACCGTGGACAATCTAATCGCTATGCACGCTGATATGTTTGTAGTGCGCCACTCTCAATCGGGTGCCGCTCACTTTATTGCCAAGCATGTGCCACCGCATATCCACGTAATTAATGCGGGTGATGGTCGCCATTCTCATCCGACACAAGGTCTCCTTGATGTATTTACCATACGTAAGTACAAGCCAGATTTACACAACTTAAGAGTAGCCATCGTCGGCGACATTCTGCATTCGCGAGTAGCGCGTTCAGAGATCCATGCGCTGACTTCATTGGGCGTGCCTGAAGTGCGTGTGATTGCGCCTAAAACTTTACTCCCAGCACAAGTGGAGAAATTAGGCGTGCATGTTTACCATGATATGAAAGCAGGCTTAAAAGATGTGGATGTCGTGATGATGTTACGCCTACAAAACGAGCGCATGAGTGGCGCTATGCTCCCTAGTGCACAGGAGTATTTTAAAACCTACGGCCTAACTCAAGAAAAACTACGCTTAGCTAAGCCAGATGCCATTGTATTGCACCCAGGACCCATGAACCGCGGTGTGGAAATTGACTCTAGCGTAGCGGATGGTGCGCAATCGGTCATACTCCCACAAGTAACTTACGGAATCGCAGTGCGTATGGCGGTAATGGCCATGTTGGCCGGGGGTCAAGGCGGCGGGACACAATCATGAAAATACATATTAAAAATGGTCGACTGATTGACCCTAAAAACAACATTGATGCCAAGCTAGATTTATTTATTGCTGCAGGCAAGATTGTCGCAATTGGCAACCCCCCAGCAGACTTTGTCGCCAATCAAACCATTGATGCCAAAGACTTAATTGTATGTCCAGGTTTAGTCGATTTATCAGCAAGATTACGTGAACCTGGTGATGAATATAAAGCTAGCTTAGTGAGTGAACTCCAAGCGGCAGTAGCTGGTGGCGTAACTAGCCTTGCCTGCCAACCAGACACAGATCCTGTATTAGATGAACCAGGCTTGGTAGAAATGCTTAAACACCGTGCCAAACAATTGCACCTTGCCCATGTTTATCCTTTGGGGGCGCTCACACGCCAACTAGAAGGCAAAGTCTTATCAGAAATGGGCGAACTACGCGAGGCTGGTTGCGTAGGATTTTCACAAGCCAACACTGCGATTAGCGACACTCAGGTGCTATGGCGCGCCATGGAATACGCAGCTACTTTTGGCCACACCCTATTTTTACATGCAGAAGAACCGTTTCTAGCAAAAGATGGGGTTGCCCATGACGGTGAAGTGGCAAGCCGATTGGGGTTAAAAGGCATCCCTAGCGTAGCTGAAGTGCTAGCATTGGCGAGTATATTGCGGATTGCTCAGGAAACTGGTGCGAAAGTTCATATCAGTCGTTTATCCACGACTGAAGGCGTAGCGATGATACGTACCGCCAAGCAACAAGGCTTAAATATCAGTTGCGATGTTAGTGCCAACCACTTACATTTAACAGAGCACGATATTGCATACTTTGATGCAAACTGCCACCTTAAACCACCACTGCGCACGCAGCGCGATAAAGAGGCACTAAGTGCTGGTCTTAAAGACGGCACTATTGATGCGATATGCTCCGACCATAGCCCAGTTGATGATGATGCAAAATTAGCACCATTTGCAGAGGCTGAGATTGGTTCGACGGGTCTGGAGTTACTACTGACATTAACTATCAAATGGGCTTCTGAGCAAAAAGTAGATTTAGCGAGAGCCCTTGCCTATGTGACGCAAAATTCCGCACAAATTTTAGGTATTAACGCTGGTGATTTAGGCGTCAATAGCGATGCTGATATCTGTATTTTTGACCCCAATGAGTACTGGAAAGTGGGCGCCAAAACATTGAAAAGTCAGGGGAAAAATACCCCATTTACTGGCTTAGAACTTGCAGGGAAAGTCAGAACTACGCTTGTATATGGGCAAATCGTTTTTCAGAGTTAATTTGCTGCATTAGACGTTAGGATGTCTCTAAGATCAAACCATTCATCCATAAATTATCCACGGCAAGACATTGTTTTGCACAAATATCTTGCAAGTGCTCCCAGTAGCGACCACTTTCAAAATGATAGCCTAAGTCAAGCTCAAGCCTTTTAGCTTGCTCTATTTGAGCGGAGTCAAATCTATCTATTGCAAGCTTCAGCTCAACCTCAACATCATCATATTCACTAAGCTGCTGGATACTTACTTTCGGAAACAACAATCTAGATTCTGGCAATTGTGAAAGATTAAAACACAAACAGCCATTTTGAAGCGCGTGATACATAAGCCGTGCTGACTTTGCTTCTAAAGATTGTAAAGTTACATCATCCCTTAATGGGTCAGCACTACCTATTCCATAAAAATGCGTGGCTTTATCGGATAAATCGTAAAGCATATCGCAGCCTATAAAAACCAATATCTTTGGGCGTAAATGACCTAACGCCCAGTAACCAGCTGTATATGCCATAGTGCCACCTGCATAAACAAATCCGCCAAAATCGTTTTGGATATCCACGTATTGTTTTGCGGTAATGATTGACTGCTTAGCAGATAGTAAGCCGGGCATATTCTCTGCTGGGAAGTCTTCTGGGTGCACCAAGTAATCCCAATCATCTCGAACTCGCCAAGCATTGTTAATAGCCACCACATGGCTAAAGATAGACTTATCCCAAGCTCGTGCTAACAATGCATCTGGCGCACTGCCTATAATGAGAACGATATTAGCTTGCTGTTTCATTTTTTACTGTGACCAATCGAATCTATGATTACCAGGTTTATATTGAGTACTTTTTTGCAAATTTTCTCAGCGTGATATGGATTTTTTTGCATGAAAATGGAATCTACCAATTCAAACTTGCTAATGCTGTAAGGATAAGTTTTAAGCCTTTCTTAAAGGAAGTTTAAATAATTGAAATAACATTTGCAGCATCACAGAAAATACATCCACGGCAATGCTGCAAGATACTTAAATTACATGAACTTTACATTACCTTTCATTACGCCAGCATGGCCTGGGAAACTACAGAAAAACATATAGCTATCACTTAATTTAACTTTACTGAGATTGAATTTTACAGAAGCAGACTCGCCGCCACCTAACACTTTTGTATTGACTACTACACGAGCATCATTAACTTTTACATAGTTATTTTCTAAACCTGCTGTAACTCCATCCGCAAGAACTGCTTGCATGTCAGATGCTTTTGAAATCACTAAGTTATGACCCATTACATTTTTAGCCATGGTGCCGCTGTTTTTTAAATTAATGGTTACTTCAGTACATTTTTTGCTGATTACAATTTCCTTTAGATTAAATGCCATGGATGCAGTTGCTTCGGCATCAACTGAACACTGTCCAGCATATGCAACTGACGATATCAGTCCAAATAATAACGCTATTCCGGTTTTTCTCATGACGACACCTTTTAAAATATTAATAAAAATAAACTTCAGCCACTAGGAGCTATAAAATCTTAAAAAGTTGTAATTTTAATATTTATATTTATCGTGATTTTATTTTGTGACTTATAAAATAAAAAAGTATGTTTAATTTGTCAAAATAAATCGCTAGTCGAAATTGTCGCTTCCAGGAATATGACCAGTTAAAGAAAATTCTCATCTCGTCTAAAATGGTGTTGCAAAAAACTTTTTAATCATAGAGATAAATCTTTAATACACTAGCTTTGAAAAATTGATACTCAGAACAACAGGACGTCTATACCTCCTGCTATAATTTACACATAACGGCAAAGACGACAAAATAGGCTGAGTGATCTATGAACACAATTGGCAATCGCTTGCAACTTATCCTAGCAACTATTCAATCCATAAAAACCAACCAGAAATCCCCACAAAGAGTTCAAGTGTTGGCTGTTAGCAAAACTCAAGCTGCTTCAGTAATCCGGGAGGCCTTTAAAGTTGGTATTCATTTATTTGGTGAAAACTATCTACAAGAAGCCCTAGAAAAGCAAAGTCAATTAACTGACTTGGCTATTGAATGGCATTTTATTGGGCCAATACAAAGCAACAAAACACAGCTTATCTCACAAAACTTTTCTTGGGTGCATAGTCTTGATAGACTTAAAATTGCACAGCGTTTAAATGATGCGCGCCCCATAGATTTAGACCCACTTAACGTATGCATTCAACTCAATGTTGATAGTGAGGAAAGTAAAGGTGGTGTTGCGATTCATGAAGTTGAATCTTTGGCTGCTGCAATTAGCACCATGCCTCATTTAAAGTTACGTGGCTTAATGGCGATTCCAGAACCTAGCACTAATGTTGATAAACAACGTATGCAATTTAAAAAAGTACGGGGATGTTATGATAATCTTTTGGCACAAGGTTATGCTTTAGATACGCTTTCGATTGGAATGTCAGAGGATTATCCGATAGCCATTGAACAAGGCGCTACCATAGTGCGCATCGGTTCTGCTCTGTTTGGCGCTAGACAACCAAAAACGGCAGTAGCTTAAGTACAATCCACTAAAAAACTCTACACATACCACGACAAATTGGAAAATTTTTACCATGAAAATTAGCTTTATCGGTGGCGGCAATATGGCACGCGCGATTATCAGTGGATTAAAAAACCACGGCTTCGACATGACATCCATTACAGTGCTGGAGCTTGACGCACAAAAGCGCGCTCAACTAGAAGAAGAATTTCATGTACAGGCAACTGCCAGTTATGCTGATATACAAAATACCGACGTCATCGTATTGGCGGTAAAGCCCCAACAACTTAGAGCTGTATGCTCTGATTTAACCCAAGTACTAAGCTCGCAACTCATTATTTCAATTGCAGCAGGTGTGCGAAGTAGCGATATCTCACGCTGGCTTAATCATTACACATCCTTAGTCCGTGTAATGCCCAACACCCCCGCCCAAATTCAGGCTGGCGTTTCTGCACTTTTTGCGAATCCAGCAGTAAGCGAACTTCAACGTGAGCAAGCCACCAGCATATTAAAAGCGGTCGGTATCACGTTATGGTTAGATGATGAAACAAAAATGGATGCAGTGACAGCCATTTCAGGTAGCGGCCCAGCTTATGTGTTCTACCTAATAGAAGCACTGCAAGAAGCTGCGCTTTCACTAGGTCTAAAATCCGATCAAGCGCGCATACTTGCACTTCAAACCTTTGCTGGGGCAAGCTTACTTGCCTTACAAAGCACTGACGATATTCAGTCCTTACGTGCACAAGTCACCTCTAGGGGGGGCACTACTGAACAAGGAATACTAGCCCTTGAAGTTGGTGAAATTAAAGCAATAATTTTGAATGCCACTAAAGCTGCAGCAAACAAATCATCTTTGCTAGGTGATGAACTTGGCTCACAGCAATAAAAATAGACCGAAGGGATGATCAGCATGTTAAACAACGCCATACTATTCTTATTAAAAACTCTTCTAGACCTGCTTACCATCGCATTCTTGTTGCGATTCTATTTTCAGTTAACCAAAGTTTCTTTCCAGACGCAGGCAGCACAACTCATAGTGTCACTTACAAACTTCGCCGTTAAACCTACTCGCCGTATAGTCCCAAGTATAGGTCGTTTAGATCTTTCGACATTGCTACTAGCCTACAGTACTCAGGTAGTACTATCCCTACTTAGCTTTTGGCTAAAAGGCTTTCCTTTCTTGATTGTGGGTAGCCAGATTTGGCTAGTCATGCTGGGAATAGCGGCACTGAGTATAGCGAGTATGAGTCTCACTATCTTTTTATACGCGGTATTAATCCAAGCAATTTTAAGCTGGGTGAATCCCTATACCCCAATTGCACCAGTGCTATCCAATCTGACCAACCCAATATTGAATTGGTTAAGGAAATATATTCCTACCGCGGGCAATGTTGATTTAACCCCACTCGTCTTTATCATTGCAGCACAGTTACTGCATATCACCATATTAATTCCATTAGAAAACAACTTACTCGCCATGATTTAGTAACACTGAGTTATAGGCTTTCACGACGTCAACCTCAGGGCAGAAGTCAATACTAATGATTCCGTAGCGTTAATCTACATCAAAATAATATCAAACGACTCTTGGCTGTAATGCTGTTCAGTCTGCAGTGAAATCGGCTTACCAATAAAGTCAGATAGATTAGCCAAACTTTGTGACTCTTCATCTAGCAACATTTCAATCACCTTAGGTGCAGCTAATACACGAAGTTCGCGCGCATTAAACTGGCGTGCCTCACGAAGCAACTCACGTAAAATTTCATAACATACCGTTTGTGCCGTTTTGAGTTCGCCGCGACCCTGGCAGCTTATACACGTTTCACACAGTATATGCGCCAAACTTTCACGCGTGCGTTTACGCGTCATCTCAACCAAACCTAGTGGTGTAAAGCCGTTAATACCCGTGCGTGCACGATCTCGCGATACCGCTTTTTGCAACTCTTCCAGCACTGCATCACGTTGGGTATCTTCATCCATATCAATAAAATCAATGATAATAATGCCGCCCAAATTTCTGAGTCGTAACTGGCGCGCAATTGATTGCGCTGCTTCTAAATTGGTTTTAAATATAGTGTCGGATAGATTTTTACCACTCACAAAACTGCCGGTATTTACATCTACTGTAGTTAGGGCTTCAGTCTGATCAAAAATCAAATAGCCACCTGACTTGAGTTCCACTTTACGTGACATCGCTTTTTCAATTTCTTGTTCAATGTTGTACAAATCAAATAGTGGGCGCTCACCTTGGTAATGCACTAACTTATCCAACGCCGTAATGGCATATAAATTGGCAAAATCGGTTAATTTTTGGTAGGTTTCACTTGAGTCAATACGCACCACTTCCGTGTCATCGTTTAGCACGTCTCGTAGCACACGCATGGCCAAATTTAAGTCTTGAAAAATCAACGAGCGTTCTGGTACCGTGGTGCTTTGAGCCACAATGTGCACCCATGTTTTGCTTAGATAATCTATATCTGCGCGTAACTCCAAATCTGAAGCCGCTTCTGACATAGTTCTAATGATATAACCTCCAATTCTAGGCTCTGGTAGCAAGCTCAATAGGCGTGCTTTTAGCAACTCTCGCTCTGACTCTAGTTCTATGCGTTGCGATACGCCGATATGCTCTTGTTGCGGCAAATAGACTAGAAAACGACCAGCAATACTAATTTGTGTGGTGAGTCGCGCGCCCTTGGTACCAATGGGCTCCTTAATCACCTGCACCATCAGCGACTGTCCTTCACGTAACACTTCTTGTATCGGCCGCTGCAAGCTAGCATCACCACATTCGAAAATATCGCCTGCGTGTAAAAATGCCGCACGCTGCAAACCTATTTCCACAAAGGCTGACTGCATGCCTGGTAATACGCGGCACACGACACCTCGATAGACATTGCCAACCAAGCCCAAAGATGAACCCCGTTCAATTTGCAACTCTTGCACTACGCCATTTTCCATCATGGCAATACGCGTTTCTTGTGGGGTTACGTTGATTAGTATCTCTTCACTCAATTTAGATTCTCTTTTAACTTTTATTTAATATTTATCTTGAATTTGTGGCTAATATTTCTATATTGAGATAATGCCGTGCTTTCTTAAAAGTGCCGCTGTTTCATAGATAGGTAAGCCCATCACACCACTGTAACTGCCTTCAATACGCTTAATCCATGCACTAGCTAAACCCTGTATGCCATAACTACCCGCCTTATCTTTGTGTTCCCCGCTAGCGATATAAGCATCTATTTGCGCTGCAGTCAAAGTCATCATTTCAACCAGTGTTGTGGAAATCACGACTTCAATGTGATCAGCAACGGCTAATGCCACTGCAGTGTGCACATTATGCAAGCTACCTGATAATGCGTTCAGCATAGTACGAGCATCACGATCATGTTCCGGTTTACCTAGCAACGCTCCCGCCAACTCAACCGTGGTGTCTGCCGCCAGAACTGGGCGCTCACGCTGAGTCTTTGTAAGTGTCTGTATGCAGGCTTCAGCTTTTTGCCGCGCCAAGCGTATGACATAGTTTTGTGCAGTCTCTTGGTTTAACTGTGTTTCATCAATATCTGCAGGCAGTGTTTCACACTGCAATCCTATCTGCAATAACAACTCAACGCGGCGTGGGCTACGTGAAGCAAGATATATGACGGGTGGGGATAAAACTGAAGGCTTCAACATTTACTTACTCAAATTTGCTTACTCAATGATTGCACTTTAATTTACTATACTTAAATTAACAAATCATTAATTTCTTAAAAACCATATTTTACTGGAAAGATTCACCATGACAGACTGGGCTCCACTGATTAAAGTGACCATCGCTTTATTTGCCATCGTCAACCCGATTGGCAGTCTCCCAATTTTTATCAGCGCCACCGATGGCTGGAACCGCAGAGACCGTGCCAGAACTGCAAAAACGGTTGCTATTAGCGTATTTACCGTTCTATCTGTCGCGGCCTTTTTGGGCGACCAGATTCTAAGTTTTTTTGGCATATCCATCCCTTCATTTCAAGTGGGTGGCGGCATTTTATTGTTACTAATCGCAATCTCTATGATGCATGGCAAGCAAAGTGGCACCCGGCAAACACCTGAAGAAGCACAAACCTTAGCTGAACGTAAAGTCATTGCCATCGTGCCGCTGAGTATTCCATTGCTAGCTGGCCCTGGTGCAATTAGCAACATGATTATTGCGGCGCAACAAAATAGTGGCATCCTCTGGCATTTGTCATTGCTAGTCCCGATTGTCACTGTTGCTTGCGTAATCTGGGTGGTACTGAGACTTTCAGTTCCTATCTCCAACCAACTGGGGAGCATAGGTATCAATATCGTAACGCGCTTAATGGGCTTAATCTTAGCCGCAATGGCCGTTGAATTTTGTGCGCACGGCCTACTCGGCTTATTTCCTAAGTTAGGAATGTAGAAGACTGGCAACACTAAATTAGCTGCGTTCAGGTTAAAATAGTAGCATTAGCTTAATAATCATGCCTCTAAAGACTCCCACCATGACACAAGATACACAATGGATGCCACATGCCACCGTCGCCGCCATCGTTGAACAAGATGGTAAATTTTTATTGGTAGAAGAAAGCACTGAGCGTGGCAATCGATTTAATCAACCCGCTGGTCATTTAGAAGACAACGAAAGCTTATTGCAAGCGGTAGTGCGCGAAACCCTAGAAGAAACGGCTTATCAGTTTGAACCACAAGCATTTCTTGGTATTTATCATTGGAAGCATGAGCATAACGACACTACTTATTTACGCTTTGCCTATATCGGCAGTGTAAGCAATCATCAGCCGCTATTAGCGCTTGATGACGGTATTATTCGAGCTGTTTGGATGACTATCGACGAGATTCGTAGCAAGCATCTATTGCTTCGCAGCCCGCAAGTACTTTCCTGTATAGAGGATTACCTGCGTGGCCAAAAATTTCCATTGTCGGTAGTCACACACTTATAAACATCTATTACCAACCAAGCCCCTTAAAATTAGAACACCATTAAATTAAAATGTCATGAATCTGAATAAAGCACAAAAAAAGAAAGTGGTCGTAGGCCTTTCCGGTGGCGTTGACTCGTCAGTTACTGCGCTATTACTTAAACAACAAGGCTATGAAGTGACAGGCCTGTTTATGAAAAACTGGGAAGATGACGACACGGATGAATACTGTTCAAGCAAACAAGATTTGATTGATGCAGTTTCAGTGGCGGATAAAATTGGCATTGATATTGAAGCCGTTAATTTTAGTGCGGAATATAAAGATCGTGTCTTCTCTAACTTCTTAAGTGAATACAAAGCTGGACGCACACCAAACCCAGATATTTTATGCAATGCCGAGATCAAGTTTAAAGCCTTTTTAGACCATGCCATGAGCCTGGGCGCTGACGTCATAGCCACCGGCCATTATGCGCAAGTGCGAGAAAATCCGCTAAGACCTGGCTTATTCCAATTACTGAAAGCCGATGATGGCAGCAAAGATCAAAGCTATTTTTTATATCGCTTAAATCAAGCGCAACTCTCAAAAACTCTGTTTCCACTGGGCACTTACTTAAAGCGTGAAGTGCGAGAAATAGCACGTGACGCTGGGTTAATTAACGCGGAGAAGAAAGACTCTACTGGCATTTGCTTTATCGGAGAGCGCCCGTTCCAAGAGTTTTTAAGCCAATACTTACCGCGTGAACCTGGTGACATCAAAACACCAGAAGGCAAACTAGTTGGTCGCCACGAAGGTTTGATGTATTACACCATAGGTCAACGCCAAGGTCTAAAAATTGGCGGGAGTCGTGAAAGTAATGGTGAGCCTTGGTTTGTAGCGGCTAAAGACATGGAGGCTAACATACTGATCGTGGTGCAAGGCCATACGCATCAATTACTTCTAAGTGATGGTTTGCTAGCCAGTCAATTACATTGGATAGCTGGTACTGAAGTTGATGACAGGCCTCAGACAAATTGGGTCTACGCCGCAAAAACACGCTATCGCCAACCTGATGCGCCCTGCGAAATTGAACGCTTAAGCACTGATGAAGTGGAGATTAAATTTGGGCAAAAACAATGGGCGGTAACGCCGGGGCAGTCTGCTGTTGTCTATGAAAGCAATGTTTGCCTAGGTGGCGGAATTATTACCGCCCCCTTGTAAGTGCAAGTGCGACCTTAAGCCTGAGGAATGCTGTCCTGAAATGACTGGCGTGTTAGTAACGCCTTATTTAGGCGCTGTAAATTTGGATAATCTGACTCAAGATTAATCACTGCGCTAAAACGCAGTTGCACATATCCCAACATACAGCCAACAGCAATGTCGGCTAGAGTAAGACTGTTGCCAAAACACCATTTATTTTGACCTAAATCTTGATTAAGCACTTGCAAGCCTCTCGTCACCTTGTCCATATGTTTGGTCAGCACTCCGGCATCTTGCACCGCTCTGCGCTGCTCTAACATCACAGCCACCGCCGCGTCACATACACCATCAGCTAAAGCTTCCCAACGCCTAACTGTCGTTTTCCCCCCATTCACTTGTGGGATTAGATGCGCCAACGGCGTGCGATTGTCCAAGTACTCCACAATAACGCGAGAGTCATACAAACTTTCACCATCATCCAAAATGAGCACAGGAACTTTCCCCAGCGGATTATATTGTGACACTGGGCAATCAGGCGAAGCCAAAACCACTTCTGTGAGATCAAGCACAATATGTTTTTCTATAGCCACGATACGAACTTTTCGTGCATAAGGGCTATTAACGGTATATAAAAGTTTCATGGTATGGCACTAGTTTAATTTTTATTAGAGTAAAGTCTAGCTAGCATTATAATTCAAGCTTGCTGGTTTCATCAGCACAACCGACTCATTTTTTTCATGACTTTATTTACACTAGCCTACCCACCGGAAACTCCAGCCTTCAAGCAATTGGTGCTCAATCAAGTGGCGTTAGCGCTAGCTGAAGATATAGGCAGTGGCGACCTTACGGCGCAACTCATTCCTGTGGCACAGTTAGCGTCCGCCAGTATCGTAGTGCGAGAGAATGCGATTATTTGCGGTATAGATTGGGTAAATGCCTGCTTTAAGCATCTAGATCCCAACGTCACAATAAATTGGCTAGTAGCAGAAGGTGAGCGTGTGCATTCCAATCAAGTGTTATGCAAAATTACCGGCGGAGCACGTGCTTTACTCACGGCTGAACGTTGCGCACTCAATTTTTTACAAACGCTGTCAGCTACCGCGACACAAACGCGTAAATATGTAGATGCAGTAGCTGGTACAAAAACCCAAATCTTAGACACCCGTAAAACGATTCCACAGTTAAGGCTTGCGCAAAAATACGCGGTGACCATAGGTGGCGGGCATAATCAACGCTTAGCTTTATACGATGGCGTTTTGATTAAGGAAAATCACATTGCCGCCGCTGGAAGTATTGATGCTGTCATGCAGCAAGCCCTAACTTTAGGCGCAGGGACTAATGTACAAATTGAAGTTGAGAATCTAGTCCAACTTGAACAAGCCTTGGATGCCGGCGCTACAAATATTTTATTGGATAACTTCAGTGTTGATTTACTGCGCGCTGCGGTCAGAATCAATGTGCAGCGAGGAAAATCGACAATTTTAGAAGCCTCGGGTGGCATCAGTTTAGATAATGTACTTGAAATTGCGCAGACTGGGGTGGACCGGATTTCTATCGGCGCACTCACTAAGAATGTCAATGCGATTGACTTTTCCATGCGCATCGCTGCAACGAGAATCAATCCCATTGATTTTTCAACAAATTAGCCTGTCATTAAACTTTCATCCTTGACCAAATAAGCTCAAACCGTTAAGGTGTAGGGTTGGTAAAATAACAATAAAAACAAGCATCACTAAGGGATAACCCTTCATGTTTTTGACTAGACATGAAATTCGCAATGGAACCAGGCATGGCAAACAGCTCTAAACAACTCACAGGCGCGGAAATTTTAATTCGCTGCTTGCACGAAGAAAACGTTGAATTTGTATTCGGCTACCCAGGTGGGGCCGTCTTGCATATCTATGACGCTATTTTTCATCAAGATAAATTTAAGCATATCTTAGTGCGTCATGAGCAGGCAGCTTTACATGCGGCCGACGCCTATTCTCGCTCTACCGGAAAAGTGGGTGTTGCCCTCGTTACGTCTGGTCCCGGCGCGACTAACGCCGTGACGGGCATTGCTACCGCCTACATGGATTCAGTTCCTATGGTCATCATTAGCGGTCAAGTACCCACTTATGCCATCGGTGAAGATGCGTTTCAAGAATGCGATACCGTAGGCATTACACGCCCATGCGTAAAACATAACTTCTTGGTTAAAGATGTAAAAGACATTGCTGCCACCATGAAGAAAGCATTCTACGTGGCTGCCAGCGGTCGTCCAGGACCAGTTTTAGTGGATATTCCCAAGGACATCACTGCACATTTCTGTGACTTTGATTACCCAGAAACAGTGCATCTGCGTTCGTACAACCCAGTCACAAAAGGTCATTTAGGCCAGATCAAAAAAGCACTCAAGTTGCTGACTGAAGCGAAACGCCCTATGGTGTACTCAGGCGGTGGCGTGGTGTTGGGTGATGCTTCAGAGCATCTATTCAAGCTAATTCAATCGCTAGGCCTACCCATTACCAGCACCCTAATGGGTTTAGGCTGCTTTCCAGCCTCTGACCCTAAGTTCTTGGGTATGCTTGGTATGCACGGCACTTATGAAGCTAATATGGCGATGCAAGATTGCGACGTTCTATTGGCAGTAGGCGCAAGATTTGATGATCGCGTGATTGGCAACACAGCGCATTTCTTATCCAATCCACGCACGATTATTCATATTGACATTGATCCATCTTCAATTTCAAAACGCGTAAAAATTGATGTACCGATTGTTGGTGATGTGAAATCTGTGTTGGCTGATATGAATGAGCTGATTGCCACTGAAAAGCCGAAACAAAACACGGTCGAACTCGCATCTTGGTTTAAGCAAATTGAGGCATGGCGTAGCAAAAAATGTATGAATTTTGCGCAAAGTTCAGAGCTGATAAAACCGCAATACGTAATTCAAAAACTACATGAAGTGACTAAAGGTGAAGCTTTTGTTACCTCCGATGTTGGCCAACACCAAATGTGGGCAGCACAATATTACAAATTTGAAAAACCGCGCCGTTGGATCAACTCTGGCGGACTTGGCACTATGGGTGTAGGCTTACCTTACGCCATGGGCGTGCAACTTGCTCATCCAAATGCACAAGTAGCTTGCGTGACTGGTGAAGGCAGTATTCAAATGAATATTCAAGAGCTTTCAACTTGCGCGCAATATCAATTGCCAATTAAGGTGATTATGTTGAATAACCGCTATTTGGGCATGGTGCGCCAATGGCAAGAGTTTTTCTATGAAAATCGCTATTCAGAATCTTATATGGACAGTCTGCCAGACTTTGTGAAATTGGCTGAGGCTTACGGTCATGTAGGTATGCAGATTACTAAGCCAAGTGATGTTGAAGGCGCCCTTAAAGAAGCGTTTGCGATGAAGTCCCGCTTTGTGTTTCTGGACTTTATTACCGACCAAAAAGAAAATGTATTCCCGATGATACAAAACGGCAAAGGCTTGTCCGAAATGATTTTGGCGGAGGATCTATAATGGCATCTACAGCCCGTCATATTATTTCGCTCTTAATGGAAAATGAATCCGGTGCACTATCACGCGTTGCTGGTTTGTTTTCTGCGCGCGGGTATAACATTGAGTCACTCACTGTAGCGCCTACTGAAGATCCAACTTTGTCACGCATGACCATAGTCACTTCTGGTTCTGACGAAGTGATTGAGCAAATCATTAAACAGCTTAATAAGTTGATTGATGTCGTCAAAGTACTGGATTTAAATGATGGCAAGTTTATTGAACGCGAATTAATGTTGGTCAAAGTAAAAGCGACCGGCACCTTCCGTGAAGAAATGAAGCGCATGTGTGATATTTTCCGTGGCCGTATTATCGATGTGGCCGACGGCAGCTTTACTATTGAGCTTACCGGCTCAGGCACCAAATTAGATGCTTTTATCGAAAGCTTAGATAAATCAGCGATTTTAGAGACTGTCCGCACTGGTGCATCTGGCATAGGTCGCGGCGACCGTATTCTTAAAGTTTAAGCAGCATAATTAAAAACCATATTTATAATTTACTCAGCATCAGCATAGAAAGGCGATGAATCAAATGAAAGTTTATTACGATAAAGACGCAGACCTTAGTTTAATTAAAGGCAAAAAAGTAACCATTGTTGGTTACGGCTCACAAGGTCACGCACACGCGGCCAACCTTAAAGATAGTGGCGTAAGCGTCACTATCGGCCTTCGCACTGGCGGTAGCTCATGGGCTAAAGCTGTTGCCGCTGGTCACAAAGTATTAGAAATCGCTGACTCTGTAAAAGATGCAGACGTGGTAATGTTGTTATTGCCTGATGAAACGATGGCGCAAATTTTTAGCGAGCACGTTGCCGATCATTTAAAACAAGGCGCTAGCTTGGCTTTTGCGCACGGCTTTAATATTCACTACAACCAAATCACACCACGTGCTGATTTAGACGTAATTATGATTGCACCAAAAGGCCCTGGCCACACTGTGCGTTCAGAATATCTTAAAGGCGGCGGCGTACCTTCATTAATCGCGGTTTACCAAGATAAATCTGGCAAAGCTAAAGCATTAGCACTTTCATACGCAGCAGCCAACGGTGGAACTAAAGGCGGCGTGATTGAAACTGATTTCCGTGAAGAAACAGAAACTGACTTATTCGGCGAGCAAGCAGTATTATGTGGTGGTGCGGTTGAGTTGGTAAAAGCTGGTTTTGAAACATTGGTTGAAGCTGGTTACGCGCCTGAAATGGCCTACTTTGAATGCTTACACGAACTTAAATTGATTGTAGATTTAATGTACGAAGGTGGCATTGCCAACATGAACTATTCAATATCAAACAATGCTGAATATGGTGAATATGTAACAGGTCCTCAAGTGATTAATGATCAATCACGTGCTGCGATGAAAACATGTTTAGCTAACATTCAAAATGGTAATTACGCGAAACAGTTTATTTTAGAAGGTCGTACCAACTACCCTGAAATGACTGCACGTCGTCGGTTGAATGCAGCTCACCCAATTGAGCAAGTAGGCGGCCAATTACGCGCAATGATGCCTTGGATTGCTAAAAACAAATTAGTAGATCAATCTAAAAACTAGGCCTTAAAAGCAACACTAAGTAAAAAGGGCAAGACGCACACGTCCTGCCCTTTTTTCATTATTACCGCATAAAATAACACCGTTCATTTAGGACTTAACTGATGCCATCAATTGCCGTGATGATTCAATATCTATTGCCCAAGCAAGCCATTACTCATCTTGCAGGCAAACTCGCCAACCTGCAAGGCGGCCGTTTCACTACTGCAGTTATCCGTTGGTTTATAAAGCGTTATCAGGTGAATATGGCTGAAGCGGAGATGACTGGAGCCTGTTGCTACAAAACCTTTAATGATTTTTTTACGCGCGCTCTCAAAGTCGGCGCCAGACCCATAACAAACGCTCAGTTTATTTGCCCAGTCGACGGTGCTATCAGCCAACTTGGAGCTATTGAGGTTGATCAAATATTTCAAGCAAAGGGCCATCATTACTCTACAACCGCCCTACTTGGCGGAAACCATTCATTGGCGGAAAAGTTTAATAATGGTCACTTTGCTTGTATCTACTTGAGCCCTAAAGACTATCACCGCATTCATATGCCCTGCGATGGCGAATTATTAAGTATGGCCTATGTTCCGGGGGCCTTATTTTCGGTCAATCCCAATACAGCAGAAGGTGTCCCCGGTCTATTTGCTAAAAATGAGCGTGTGGTCTGTGAATTTAGTTCAGCGCAATATGGTAGCTTTGTGATGGTTTTGGTAGGTGCCACCATCGTCGGCAGCATGGCGACGGTCTGGCACGATGCAGAGAATGGCATCATTAACCCACCGCGCAGAAGAAAAGTATGTTTATGGGACTATCAAAAACAAAATATCACCTTAAAACAAGGTGATGAAATGGGACGCTTCTTACTTGGTTCAACTGTGGTGATGTTATTCGAACAACAGAATCTACAATTTAATGCAGATTGGCATGCAGGGGCTACAGTTAGATTGGGCGCAATGATGGCATAGTTAATAGCGCTTATTGACCGCTATTAACGTACTTTATCTCGCTACTTTATGGTGTAGATGCGGTGCTAACTCATTTAGTGCGGACTCGTATACCCCGCGCTTAAATTCAATCACATCTTCCAACGGTACCCAGTAATCGCTCCAACGCCAAGCGTCAAACTCTGGGTGTTCACTGGCGCGAAGAGAAACGTCGCTGTCACGACCAACCATTCGCAACAAATACCATATTTGTTTTTGCCCCTTATAGCTTCCACGCCACTCTCGTTTAACCCAAGTGGAGGGTACTTCATAGCGTAACCAGTCTTTAGTCCGCCCCAGAATTTTTACATGCTCAGGC